>Ga0182006_1000098_pt1 | contig 101707 bp, 86 predicted proteins | sample Sormic07211104_1_FD_123022 | JGI IMG/M metagenome (GOLD analysis project Ga0182006, IMG submission 123022) | Rhizosphere microbial communities from Sorghum bicolor, Mead, Nebraska, USA - 072115-104_1 MetaG | ecosystem: Host-associated > Plants > Roots > Rhizosphere | place: USA: Nebraska...
CGTACGCGGTGGCGATCGAAGACGGTGCGGATTTCGTCGAGCCGGACCTGGTCTCGACGAAGGACGGCGTGCTGGTGGTCCGGCATGAGAACGAGATCGGCGGCACCACCGACGTCGCCGCCCGTCCGGAATTCACCAGCCGGCGTACGACGAAGACGGTCGATGGCGTGACCATCACGGGTTGGTTCACCGAGGATTTCACGCTGGCCGAACTGAAGACCTTGCGCGCCCGCGAGCGCCTTGCCGATATCCGCAAGGCGAACACGGCGTTCGACGGGCAGTTCAGCGTGCCCACCTTCGACGAGATGATCGAATTCGTCGCCGCCGAGGCCTCGGCCCGCCAGCGGGTCATCGGCATCATCCCCGAGATCAAGCATTCCACCTACTTCCGTGGCCTCGGCCTGCCGATGGAGGACAAGGTGCTGGCGACCCTGGATGCCCATGCCTACACACGCGTCGCGCCGGTGGAGATCCAGTCCTTCGAGGTCGGCAACCTGAAGTACCTGCGCGGGAAGTTGGGCAAGAGTCATCCCAACGTCCGTCTGCTGCAGTTGATGGACGATGCGGCGGAGCATCCGGCCGACGAGCCGTCGATCACGTACGGCAAGATGATGACCCCTTCGGGCCTGAAGGCCATCACCGCTTATGCGGACGCGATCGGCCCATCCACGCGGAGCATCATTCCGCTGGGCAAGGACGGCCGGCTGGCGCCCGTGACGCCGCTGGTTCGCGACGCGCACGCTGCCGGGCTGGAGGTCCACCCGTACACCTTCCGTCCGGAAAATCACTTCCTGGCCGCGGATTTCCGCAATGACGCTGCTGATGCCGCGCGCAACGAGGCCGGCTCCGTGGCTGAGATCCGTGCCTACCTGGCCACTGGCATCGATGCGTTCTTCACCGACGACCCGGCCCTGGGACGCAAGGCCCTCGACGGACGCTGACACGGCGCATCGGCCCGCGCTGACGACACTCCGGGCTCGCCCGGCTATGATCCCCGGTCAGCCAGCCCCAGGGGATCCACCCGATGTCGTTAGTGAAGTTCCTCCGCCACAAGTCCGTCGAACAGCTCCAGGCCGAAGTCGGCCAGCGCACGGACTTCCGGCGCGTGCTGGGCCTGTGGCAGCTCACGGCGATCGGCATCGGCGGCATCATCGGCGTCGGCATCTTCGTGCTGGCGGGCCAGCAGGCCGCGCTCAACGCCGGGCCGGCCGTGGCCCTGAGCTTCATCATCGCCGGCTTCGGCAGCGCCTGCGCGGCGCTTTGCTACGCCGAATTCGCCGGGCTGATCCCGGTCACCGGCAGTGCCTACACCTATGGCTATGCAGTGCTCGGTGAGGGAGCGGCCTGGATCATCGGCTGGGATCTCCTCCTCGAATACGCCTTGGTGGTCGCCGTCGTGGCGATCGGCTGGTCCGGCTACGTGCAGGTATTGCTGGCCAGCGCCGGGGTGCACCTGCCGGAATGGGCGCAGAAGAGCATGAGCGCCGACACCATGAAGTATTTCTGGCAGCAGGGGCTGGGCTCGCTTGGCGTCTCGTTTGCCGCGCCCGTCGCCGCGCCGACCGATGCTCACCGCTTCAACGTGATCGCAGCCGGTATCTCGCTGCTGGTGGCGATCCTTCTTTCGGTACGTACGGAGTGGGGCGCGCGCCTGAACACCCTCATCGTCGGCATCAAGGTGCTCGGCGTGGCGCTGGTCATCGGTGTCGGCGCCTTCTTCATCAATACGGCCAACTGGCACCCGTTCATTCCGGAACGGATCTTCGACGACAAGGGCGTCGGCCACTTCGGCTGGCACGGCGTTCTCACCGGCGCGAGCGTGGTCTTCTTCGCCGTGTTCGGCTACGACACGCTCACCACGGCGGCCGAGGAAGCGAAGAACCCGCAGCGCGACCTCCCGCGCGCGGTGCTGCTTTCGTTGGCCGTCGCCATGGTGCTTTATATCGCCGTGTCCCTCGTGCTCACCGGCATCGTGCCGTACGCCACGCTCAGTGGTGAAGCCTCGGTTTCCGATGCGTTCAACGCGATCGGCCTGCCCTGGCTGAGCAACGTGATCGCCGTCGCCGCCGTGATCGGCGTGATCAGCGTGTTGTTCGCCTTCATGCTCGGCGCGGCGCGGATCTGGTTCGCACTCGCGCGCGACGGGCTGCTTCCCGCCTGGTTCGCCCGCGTGCATCCGCGTTTCGGCACGCCGGCACGGCCGACCATGATCCTCGGCATCTTCACCGCGATCGTCGCCGGCCTGCTGCCGATCGGCGAGGTGGCTGAACTGGTCAATATCGGTACGCTCAGCGCCTTCATCCTCATCTGCGCATCGGTCCTGGTACTGCGCGTGCGCAAACCGGACCTGGAACGCAAATTCCGTACGCCGGCCGTGTGGTTCGTGGCGCCGCTTGGCATCCTGTTCTCGCTGGCGCTGATCTGGGGCTTGCCCTGGATCACGTTCGAGCGCTTCGCCATCTGGATGGGAATCGGCCTGATCGTGTACTTCACCTATGGGGTGAAGCACAGCAAGCTCAATCGCACGCGGGCATAATATGCCCGCCGACGTGATCGGCATGGATCAATCAAGGGAGAGGACGATGGGGAAGGGGACACTTGCCGCACTGATGATGCTGGCCGCCGCGCCGGGGGCGTTCGCGGCGGATGGCGTGACGGTACCGAGGCCTGTGGCCTTCAACGAGGATGCGGAGATCCCGAAGGCCGTTCGCGCCGAGTGCAAGCTCGACGAGGAATTGCCCGATGCGATCGCCGCCACGGCGAAGGAGGGCGGCGTGCCGGTGACGTTCGCGCCGCAGGTCACGAGCGCGACCACGGGCCGTGCGCTGGAGCTGGAGATCACCGACGTCGCAGCCGACGGTAACGGGTTCATCGGGCACCGCAAGTCGATGTCGGTGCGCGGCAAGCTATACGACAACGGCCAGGTCGTGGGCAGCTTCAAGGCCCGTCGCACTTCGATGGGCGGCGCGTTCGGCGGGTTCAAGGGCAACTGTTCGGTGCTGTCGCGGACGGTGAATGCCATCGGCGAAGATATCGGCGGCTGGCTGGCCGCGCCGAAGATGGATTCACGGTTGGGTGACTTGGAATAAGCTGGCGCCCGCCTGGCTTCACGCCATGTATATCGGGGGCGGACCGCAAGGCCGCCCCCGATGCGTTTCCGACGTCTGTCGACGTCAGTAGTCGTAATTCACGCTAAGCCGAACATAACGCGGAAGCTGGCGCGAGGTCGGCGTTCCATAGAGCGGATTGGCGAGGTTCGGATTGGACTCGGCGTTGGGGTAGATGCCGATCACCTTCTGCTCGTTGAGCACGTTGAACACGTTGGCGTTGAATGCCAGCTTGGAATCGGCGAAGGCCGGGCGATAGGTGACGCCGAGATCGATCTGGCGCACCCAGGGCAGGCGTCCGTGGCTTCCCGGCGGCGACGGCAGGCCATTGCAGAAGTGGTAGCTGTTGCCGTAACCGGCCGGATCGGTGCGATCGACCCCGAAGTATCCAAGGCAGGGTTTCGGCGCGCCCGAGATCATGCTGAGGTTGCCGCTGACCAGCCACTCGGGGGTGAACTCGTAGTAGCCGAAGAACTTCAACTGGTGCTTGTGATCGTTGTTCTGCACGCCGTTGGTGTTGACCATGATGTACGAGTTGTCCCAGTCCTGCGTCGTCGAGACCGCGGTCTGGCCCGTGCCGCGCGATTCGCGGTAGAGGTCCGAGCGGAGCTGGCCTTCCGTGTTGCCGTAGCTGCGCGAGAAGGTGTAGCTGACCTTGCCGTACCAGCCGTTGCTGAAGGGATGTTCGAGGAAGGTCTCCAACGCGTAGTAGCGTCGCTTCAGCCGGTCGAAGCCGAACTCCTTGTTCGATAGCGGCACGCTCACGTAGTTGCCGGAGGTGTCGACGAGATTGAAGGTGTTCGCCTTGCCCGGGTTGAACAGCCAGCAACTCACGGGGTTGCTGTCGGTGGTGACGTCGTAACCGAGCGACTGGGCCTTGGCCAGTACCAGGTCGATGTCGCAATAGTCGTCGATGGCGTTGCGCAGGACGCGTTGCGTGGCCTTCGCGCCATAGACCCAGTCGGTACCCAGTGTCTTGGTGAAGCCGAGGATGAACTCGTCCTGGTACTCCGACTTCAGGCCCTTGGTCGTGACCGTCTTCGGATCGGGCAGCTGCCCGAAGGTGTTGTTCGCCGCGACGGGCGGCGAGATGGTGGTGAGGCCGGTCGGCGTGCCATCGGCGGCGATGCCGCCATAGGTGAAGTATTGCGACGTGGTGAGTGCGCCGCCCGCGGCGTTCAACGCCGGGTTGAGGGGCAGGCCGAGGTAATAGCGGCCCGCATTGGCGTACACCTTGAAGGTCGCATCCCCGTACACATCCCAGCTGGCGCCGAGGCGTGGCGCCCATTGCGGCTTGTGCTGGGTGACGAAGGCGTCGCCATCCGCATTGAAGTTCTGGAACTGGTCGTTGCGCAGGCCCACCGAAAGCAGCCAGCGGTCGTTGATCTGCCACTTGTCCTCGATGTACTGGGCGCGCTGCGTGGAGCGTACGGTGGCGAGGCTGCTGCTGATGTTCTGCACCACGTAATAGCCTTCGGCGCCGTTCGGGAAGCCGCCCGTGGCGGGCACGCCAAGACCGGTGGAGATGGGCGTGTTGGGGTCGCCCTGGCCATACGTCCACGAGTAGCCCGGGCCCGAGGTGACCGATCCCTGGTCGAGCGCCGTCGCGGTCTGGTTGTCGATGCCGGCGGTGATCGTGTGGTCGCCGATCTTGTAGGTGATGTCGAAGCGGGTGTTGGTGGTGCGGTTGCCGCGCCCGGAAGGAATCAGGCTGGACACGGTCTGGCTGTTGCCGCGCCCGGTGCCGCCGTTCAACGCCGGATTCTGGTTGACCAGGCCGTCCACGTAGGTGAGCGAGGGATCGTACCCGCCCGGGGCGTCGTAGTCGGTGGTGTGCAGCTTGCCGTAGAGGGCGGTGATGGTGAGGTCGTCGGTGATGTAGCCGGTGTATTTCGCCGTCCAGAGATCGCCGCCAGCCTTGGTGTCGTCGTTCTGGCCGATGCGGGCGAGACGTGTACGGCTGTTGTAATCGTAGTTGTAGACACTGCCCGAGGTTTCGTACTTGTCCGACGCGCCGGTCAACTCGAGGATGTTGTTGTCCGTGATGTTCCAGTCGATCTTGCCGTACCAGCGCGGCGAGTTGTACCGGTAGTCCACGTACGGCTTGGTGCTGGTGTATCCGCTGACGGGATTGACGGTATTGCCTTCCTGCCGCTGGAATTCACCGGCGATGAAGACGAACAGCTTGTCCTTGATCAGCGGGCCCCCCGCATAGGCGCTCACCGTGGTGCTGTCGCTGTCGTTCTCGCTGTCGGGCGAATACAACGAGCCTGCGCGTGGCGTGGCGGGCAGGCCGTTCTCGAAGTAGCGGTCGCGCTGGCTGGCGCGCGCGAAGCCCGGTTCCCACAGCACCTGTGCACCGAAATGCCATTCGTTCGTGCCTCGCTTGCCGACCACGTTGATCACGCCGCCGTCGGAGCGCCCGTACAGGGCGCTATAGCCACCGGTGTAGACCTCCTGCTGGTCGATGGCGCCGTAAGGCAACGACAGGCCGCCGAACCCGCGCAAGGGGTCGGTCGTGGCGAAACCATTCACGTAGTACGCGTTCTCGCTGGCCGCCGAGCCGCCGAAGCTCACCAGGGAATTGCCCGTCGGGCCCTTGAAGCTGCCGCCGTTGTTGACCACGCCCGGAGCGAGCAGCGCGATGGCTTCCGAATTGCGGCCGAGCGGCAGGCGGGCGAGCTGTTCGGACGTGACCACGGTGCGGGAATCGATGGTGGAAACGTCGATCTTCGGCAAGGCCGAGGCGGAAACGGTGACACCACTGAGTGTCTGGGCGTCGCTCGCCGCGAAGGACACCTCGGTGCCGGCACCGACCTTGAGCACGATGTTCTGTCGCGTGTCGATGGTCTGCCCGTTGGCACGCAAGCTGACCGTATAGGTACCCAGCGGCAGCTGGCTTATGGAATACCTGCCGCGGTCGTCCACCGGAATTTCGCGGCTGAGGCCGGTATCGCTGGTGACGACCACCGTCTGGCCGGCGGCGACGGGTGCCTGTCCGAAGATGCCGCCCGTCGTCGACTGGGCGAAAGCCGCGGGGCTCGAAGCGAGCGCCAGGGCGACGGCGAGGGTGGTCTTGTTGAGGGACTTGAAGCTGAGCATGAAGAAACGCCTCCTCGGAACGATTTCAAGGCAAAGGCATGCCCGGGCTCCGCGGGCGCGGAACCTGGATATCGATGTTGTGGTGACCCCCGGGCACATCCCCGACGCCGGCGACCGAGGGGTCGCCGGCGCGGTATGAGCCGATAAACGCGTGCGAACGCGTCGCTTCCGTTCAGCAGACAGCGCGTGCTGCGATGCAGCACTTGTTACCGGTTATAGCGAAAAGTTACGAGGATGTATAGGGGTATAGACGTCCTATTCGCAGAAGAGCGGAATCCCCGGCGGGTCCGGGTTGACCGGCACGGTCCATTCCCGGGCCATCTGGACGCGCATGTTGCGTTCGTTCTTCCTCGAATAGCGGTAGCAATTGGACCTCATGGCGACGGTACCGGAGACCAGGTTGGTTTCGCACGGCCACACGGACGACCATCGCACCTCGGCGTCGTCGTGTGTCGCGCCCAAGGTGTGTCCGTACTCATGGGCGATGATCGTGTAGCGGCCCGAGAGCGAAGCAATCGCCTCTTCACCGCCGAGCCACGCCTGCCCGGTGACACCGGGCAGGGGTTCCTTGCTCGTGACGAGCATGAACTTGTATTCGAACTTTCCCGGGATGCGTGGCAACTTGTTCCGCCGTTCGTAGAAATCGATCGCCGTCGTCCAGTCGCGGAGCGACTCCTCGTGTCCATAGGACATATCGGTAAGCCCCTCGACCTGCTGGCTATAGATCGCCCACAACCGATGAACAGGCAGGATCTTCTTCATGTCCGCGATCCACCAGGCGACGTAACGGGCATGTATGTGTCTTCGGTCCATGCCGAGCGTGTCGTCGTGAAGGAACATCCAGAATGTCAGCGTGGGCGGTTGGTCCGCGCTGGGACGCCTGGGCCCATCCGTATTCCTTCCCGAGGGGCCCTGACGGTTCGCGTGTTCCACCGCGGCAGGCCTTGCGTCGGCGGCGTCCGCGGACTCGACGACGTGGGGCGTGTCGTCATCGCGGTCGAAGCCGGTGACGGATACACCATCGCGACGAGCCACCGTGATGTCGAGGTGATCGCCGGAACGGGTGACGACGGCCTGCTCGCCTTTCCAGGTCGCAAGGTACATGTCGCCGGTTTCGCCGTCGGCGAAACGAATGCCGATGTCGAGATGCGATTCAACGACGAGGGTGTCCGCGCCCCCGACGGTGCGTGATCGTTCCGCCGAAGCGGCAAGGGAGACGGTGCGAGGCAGCCCTGCGGTGACGGCCTGGTCGAAGGCGGCGATGGGATGTGTGATCGCCGGTCGCGCGGTGCAGATGCCGGCCGTGCAGGCGGCGGCGAGAATGACGGTGCACCGCAACGCGGTGATGGGTAGCTGGGCCATGGCAGTCCTTTGCGGGCGGTTGGGGTGGCTTGGAGCGGAGGCAGTGTATGCGGCGTGAGGGCGTCCTGGTGCGCGTGCGATGCGATGCGGTGCGACAGCCGGCGCCCCGTCGCGCCGGGGGTGCTGGCTTGGCGCGACGTACGCCTGCGTGGGCGAGCGGCATTGAATCGTCGCCAGCCACCCCCTACCTTCAAGCGTTCACGCCGCGCAGGAATGTCCCATGTCCGACCTCACGAGTTTCCCGATCAACGCCGTATGGCCAGCGGCCCACCCGGAGCGCATCCAGCTTTATTCGCTGCCCACGCCGAACGGCGTGAAGGTATCGATCATGCTGGAGGAACTGGGCCTGCCCTACGAGCCACACCTCGTCGACATCGGCAAGGACGAAAGCAAGCTGCCCGAATTCGTCGCGCTCAACCCGAATGGGAAGATCCCGGCGCTCGTCGATCCGGATGGGCCGGACGGCAAGCCCATCGGCCTGTTCGAGTCCGGTGCGATCCTGCTGTACCTGGCCGAGAAGACGGGCCGATTCATTCCCGCGGATGCCACCGGCCGTTGGGAAACCATCCAATGGCTGTTCTTCCAGATGGCCGGCATCGGCCCGATGTTCGGGCAGGTGGGTTTCTTCCACAAGTTCGCCGGCCGCGAGTACGAGGACAAGCGTCCGTTGCAGCGCTACGTGGCGGAGTCGAAGCGCCTGCTCGGTGTGCTCGACAAGCGGCTGGAAGGGCGCGAGTGGATCGTGGGCGACGAATACACCATCGCCGACATCGCCACGTTGGGATGGGTCAACAACCTCGTGACCTTCTATGGTGCCCGCGAACTGGTCGGTTTCGACGAATACGAGAATGTCATCGCCTGGCTCGAACGCGGCATGTCGCGTCCCGCGGTGCAGCGCGGACTGAAGATTCCCACGCGGGCCTGATCCGGGTCGTCTGAAGAGACCGCCTTGTAGCGAGGCGGGTTCTTATCACGCCAGTACTTGAAGGCCGTGTTTCGCGACCACGGCCAACAGTTTCAGCGCCATGCCGCTAGGCTTCTTGGCGCCCGTCTCCCACTTCTCTATCGTGCTTTCGCTGGTATTCAAATAGCGCGCGAAGACTGGCTGGCTTACGTGGTTGGTTTCGCGGAGACGCTTGATCTGTGCAGGTTCGATTGTTGGCGGAATGGCGATGCACGTGGCATCGAATTCCCTCATCGTGGTCTTGTCGATCGTTCCGGCGCGATGCATGCCGGCCACCGCGCTGTGAATGGCCTCGAATGCGTCGCTCTTGTATTTGCGCTTAGCGGTCATTGTGCACCTCAACGAGTTCACCGGCGGCGATTTCGCATTCGATGTCGTCCTCGGATTTGCCGCCATATAGGGCAGCAAGTTTCTTAAAGGCGGCGAGTTCCGCATCGTCGATGTTGGCTCGATCTTTTTTCGCGAATAAGTAAGTGAATATCCAGAAGCGACGGCCCTTGGCAACGACGATGGCGCGGTGCATGTTCCGATGCAGTCGCTTCTTGAAAACACCCCCACCTAGATCATCCGCCTGCCCGCGCAGAATCTCGCGCGTGATCGCACGAAGTTCCGATTCCGGAATCCTCTCTTTTTTCGCCGCCTTGGCGAACCAGGCGGTCTTGAAGACCCGCTGGCGATGCGTCCATTCGCTCATGCGTGAATATGGTAGCACCTGGTGCTATGGATAAGTCAAGGCGGAAGCCCCGCCCGTGACCTCTGGCATAGGGAACCCCGCAGCCCGGCGTTTAGGATCGAGGGCTTGCGCGGGCCTCAGGGGAACGCGCCGACCCGCTCGACACGGATGGACGGGCGACCATCATGTTCCACGGGAGAACACAGTGAAATCCACCATGCTCGCCTCCGCTCTGCTGGCCGCCCTGGCAGGTATCGGCGCCTCGGCCGTCCGCGCGGACGATGTCCCCGCACCGCAAGACACCGCCTATAACGGCACCCTCAAGCTCGTCGTCGACGCCACCGACCTCGACCGCCGCATTTTCCGCGTGCGCGAGAACATCCCCGCGCAGCCGGGTCCGCTGACCCTGTTGTTCCCGGAGTGGATCCCGGGCCACCACTCGCCCAGCGGCCCGATCGACCAGTTCGCCGGCCTGATCGTCACCGCCGGAGGCAAGCGCATCGAGTGGAAGCGCGACGAGTTCAACGTCTACGCCTTCCATGTGGACGTGCCGGCCGGTGCGTCCTCGGTGGACGTGGAATTCCAGACGTTGACGCCGCAGGACACCCGCCAGGGCCGCATCGTCATGACGCCGGACATCGTCAACGTGCAGTGGAACCAGGTATCGCTGTATCCGGCGGGCTATCGCGCGGATCGCATCCAGGTCGAGCCATCGGTGAAGTTCCCCGCGGGCTTCCAGTTCGGCACGGCGCTGGAACAGGCGAGCAAGGACGGCGACACGGTCACCTTCAAGGCGATCGATTATGACGACCTCGTCGATTCGCCGATCTTCGCCGGCCGCTACTTCAAGCGCGTCGACCTCGATCCCAACGGCCGCTCGCCGGTGCACCTCAACATCGTGGCCGACAACGCCAAGGCGCTGGAGATCAAGCCGGAAGCGCTCGATATCCACCGCAAGCTGGTCCAGCAGATTGACAAGCTCTACGGCGCGCGCCACTACAACCATTACGACTTCCTGCTGGCGCTGACCGAGAAGCTCGGTGGCATCGGCCTGGAGCATCACCGTTCGTCCGAGAACAGCGCCTCGCCCAACTACTTCACCGAGTGGGACAAGAGCTGGCTCGGCCGCGACCTGCTCGCGCATGAATACAACCACTCCTGGGACGGCAAGTACCGCCGTGGCGCCGATCTGGCCACGCCGAACTTCAACGTGCCGATGGGCGACAGCCTGCTGTGGGTCTATGAAGGCCAGACGCAGTTCTGGGGCAACGTGGTCGCCGCGCGTGCAGGCCTGTTATCTCAGGACCAGGCGCGCGACATGCTCGCCTTCGTCGCCGCCACCTACGACAAAGGCCGTCCGGGCTTGTCCTGGCGCAACATCCAGGACACCACCAACGACCCGACCATCGCGCAGCGTCGCCCGCTCTCGTATCGAAACTACCAGATGAGCGAGGATTACTATTCGGGCGGGCAGATGATCTGGCTCGACGTGGACACGAAGCTGCGTGAGCTGACGAAGAACAAGCGTTCGCTCGACGATTTCGCCAAGGCTTTCTTCGGCATGAAGGACGGCGACTGGAAGGTGAATCCGTACACCTTCGAGGAAGTGGTCTCCACGCTCAATGGCATCACGCCATACGATTGGGCCACCTACCTGCGCGATCGCGTCGACGGCCACAAGGGTGACCTGGAAGGCATCGAGCGCGGTGGGTGGAAGCTCGTCTACAACGACAAACCGTCCGATGCGTTGAAGGCCGTCGAAGGGCGCCGCCACTATACCGACCTGACTTATTCCGCCGGCTTCGCGGTGTCGTCGAAGGGTGACATCTCCGACGTTCGCTGGGATGGTCCGGCATTCAATGCCGGCCTGTCGCCGGGCATGCACATCGTCGCGGTGAACAACAAGGAATTCGACGGTGACGCATTGAAGGATGCCGTCACCGCCGCGAAGACCGACAAGGCGCCGATCGAACTGCTGGTGAAGAATTTCGACCAGTACAAGACGATCAAGATCGACTACCACGAAGGCCTCAAGTACCCGCACCTCGAGCGGGACAAGAGCAAGCCCGACTGGCTGGGCGAGCTGTACAAGGCGAAGTGAAAAAGGAGGGCGCCGCAAGGCGCCCTCCTTCTTCGACAAGGTCAAAGGACGCTTTTTTGTGGGAGCCGCTTCAGCGGCGATGGCTCCCGACCAGGACCATGCCTGCTCCGCGAAATCGCCGCTGAAGCGGCTCCCACAGGGCGCCGGGCGCTATCATCCGCCGCATGACCCCAGCCCCTCTGCCGCCAGGCCTCGAACTCGACCGCGCGCACCGCCGCCGTCGCCGCTACATGATCGCCTTCTGGATACTGGCCTTCGGCAGCGCGGCCATCGGCAACACCCTCACCAATCGAATGGATGCCGATCGCTACGGTATCCCCATCGCCACCTGGCAGATCGCCACCAACGAACTCACCAGCGTGCTCGTCTCGCTGGTGATGCTGCCCTTCCTGCTCCGCGCCTGCGATCGATGGCCGTTGCATGCGGATACCTGGCGCCGGCGTCTGCCGCTGTATTTCCTCGGCAGTGTCCTGTGGTGCGCCGTGCATGTGGCCGGCATGGATCTGTTGCGGCTCCTCGTCTACCGGCTGGCCGGCGTCGCCTTCGACCCGGGCTCGTTGCGGATGCAGGTCATCTACGAGTACCTCAAGGATGTCCGCACGGTCTTCGTCATCGTCGCCTTCTGGCACATGGTGGAGTGGTTCGGTCGGCGCGTGCAGGGCGAAGCCCACCTGCTCGACGCGCCGGACGAGGGTGCGCCCGTGGAGCCCGTGGACCGCCCCGAGCGATTCCTCGTGCGCAAGCTCGGCCGCGACTTCCTCGTCGCCACCGCCGACATCGAATGGGCGCAGGCCTCGGGCAACTACGTGAACCTGCGCGTGCGTCGACGCGATTACCCGCTCCGCAGCACGTTGGCGGCGCTGGAGACCCGGCTCGATCCGGCGGTGTTCGTTCGTGCCCACCGCAGCTATATCGTCCAGGTGGCCCAGGTCACCGCCATCGAACCCCTGGACGCGGGCGAAGCCCGCCTGCACATGGCCGACGGCAGCGTCCTGCCGTGCAGCCGGCGCTACCGGGAAAGCCTACGCTCCGTGGCGGCGGGCGCCGGGCCGGTGCCGGCCCGGGCCTGACATCGAGGCTAGGCCGCCCGGGCCATTCCCGCTACAATGCCGGTCCGCTGTTACGCGCCTGTAGCTCAGCCGGATAGAGTAGTGGCTTCCGAAGCCATTGGTCGGGGGTTCGAATCCCTCCAGGCGCGCCATTCTTTGCCCCGTCTCGCGTTGTCCATCGAGTATCGCCTGGCACACCCTTCGGCGCGGCGGTCGGCAGGAATTCCGTTCCGGATGCATGCCCTATGAAGGTCACCGAGGCGCGCCGCTTCTTTTTCATCGAGGGCGAGGGAGCGACTGATGTCTTCGCCAGAGAGAACTGGCGCGGAGGGGTACTCAATCGAGACAAGTACGGATGGCACCGCATGCCCCAGGTCCTCTGGGAGGCATTGCGAGATGCGAGTGCTGATTCTGTTTGGTGGATCTGTGGCTATGGAGTCGTAGGCGAGGTCGAGCCTGGCGCGGTGTCGTTTGCCTTCGACTGGAATTTCTTTCCTACGCTTCCCGATAACCCGGCCAAAACGTCGACAGAATGGGTTGCGTACAACGATTCGCGGACCATTGCCGTACTAGCGGATTTTGATGTCACCATCGTAGGGGCCTATCAGCCATTCGCTGACCAGATCGACCGTCTTCTGGCAATGTCGGATACGAGTCTGCGAAAGCTCACCCTTGATGATATGGGTGACGAAAATGAGTGGGGTTTTATAACGGCCCTCATCAAGTCGGCCATAAAATAGGTTCCCCACCGAAGATCGGGTCATACCTCGCGATTCGGCTTGGGTTTGCCCTCGCGGTGGAATGTGTGAAGCAGAACGGTCAGCCGCGTGAGCCTGGTGGGAAGCGGACTGGTCCGCGATCCGTCGACCTGGGGCTAGCCGGAGAGGCGATGCATCGCATCTGTGTGGGTGGTGAGAGCCTCGTCCTTTCGACGCAACGCCTCCTTCGCCGGCAGAAAGGTTGAGGACTCGCGGACCAGTCCGCTTCCCACCAAGTTCCGGCGGCGGGCAGTTCGCACCGGACTCCTGGGTCCGGCAGGTCCCAAAAGACCTCGCATCGGCACCGGTGATATTCCCGGCGCCGATGACCGCGCGTGCAATCAGGCGAGACGGATCTCCACATCGATATTCCCACGCGTCGCCTTCGAGTACGGGCAGGTGCGATGGGCGGACTGGGTCAGTTCGTGCGCGACCTCCGGGTCGATGCCGGGAAGACTGACCGTGAGCCGGGCTTGCAGGAAGTAGCCGCCGTCGCCGGTGCCGAGATCGATCTCCGCGTCGACCGCCGTGTCCTTCGGCAGGGTGATCTTCCGTTCGCGGGCGGCGATGCCCATGGCGCCGATGAAACAGGCCGACCAGCCCGCGCCGAGCAACTGCTCGGGATTGCTGCCGGTGCCCGGGCCACCGGGTGAGGAGAGCTTCACGTTGAGACGATCGTCGGAGCTGCGCGATTCGCCGTCGCGGCCGCCGGTGGTGTGGGTCTTGCCGGTATAGAGGACGTTCTCGATCTGGGCCATGGCCGTGGTTTCCGTTGTGGGGTGGTCATAGGAAACCGCGAGGGCGTATCCGGGCTGTGTCCCGATGGCGGCGGAAGTGCATCGAACCGTGTCGCGGCAACGGCTCGACACATTCGGATACAAAGCGTGCGCTCGGCGGTCTTGGCGGCCTGTCCGCGGCTTGTACATGCCGATACAAAAAGGCGGGGTGAGGGACACGTGCGAGATAAGTGGCGGGCGTCCAATACGACCATGCCCGGTACCTCTACCGGGCCCCTGTCGCCACCACGAGGTGTCCCCCATGCGCCCCATCCGCCTTGCCCTCGCCACCCTCGCCATCGGTGCCGCCCTCGTCGCGGCATGGCCGGGTAACTGGTCCTCCACCGCGCTCGCCCAGGATTCCACAGCCAAGGCCCCCGCACCGGATTTCGCCGGTATCGATCGCTGGTTCAATTCACGGCCGCTATCCATCGCTGGCCTGCGCGGCAAGGTGGTGCTGGTCGAATTCTGGACGCACGAGTGCATCAACTGCCTGCATGTGTTGCCGCATACCAAGGCGCTTTACGACAAATACGCCAAGGACGGGCTCGTGGTAGTCGGTGTACATACACCGGAGTACGACGAGGAGCGTGATCCCGCCAACGTCAAGGCAGCGATCGCCCGCTATGGCATCACCTGGCCGGTCGCCATGGATAACGGCTACCAGACATGGAACGCCTACGGGAATCGTTTCTGGCCGGCGCTGTACCTGGTCGACCGCGATGGCCGGGTGGTCTACAGCCATTTCGGTGAGGGAAACTTCGAAGAAACCGAGGCCCGCGTCCGCCAGCTCCTGGACAAGGCATGATGTCATCGATCTAGCGCACCACACCGTCATCGAGAGAGCTTCGCGCATGGAACATACCGACCATATCCTCGTCGTCGACGACGACCACGGCATCCGCACGGGCGTCGTCGACTACCTGCGCAAGAACGGCTTGCGCGCCACCGCCGCCGCGGACGGCCGCGAGATGATGGCGCAGCTGGACACTTCGGCCTTCGATCTGATCGTGCTCGACATCATGATGCCGGGCGACGACGGCCTCGTGCTCTGCCGCAACCTGCGCAGCGGCAAGCACCGGGCGGTGCCGATCCTGCTGCTCACGGCCCGCGACGATGAGACCGACCGCATCATCGGCCTGGAAATGGGCGCCGACGACTATGTGGTGAAGCCCTTCTCGCCACGCGAACTGCTGGCGCGGATCAAGGCGGTGATCCGGCGTACGAGGATGCTGCCGCCGAACCTGCGCATCACCGAATCCAGCGAGACGATCTCGTTCGGCCGCTGGCGCCTCGATACCACGGCGCGCCACCTGCTGGACGACGACGGCACCGTGGTCTCGTTGAGCGGCGCGGAGTTCCGCCTGCTGCGCGTGTTGCTCGATCATCCGCAGCGCGTGCTCTCCCGCGACCAACTGTTGAACCTCACGCAGGGCCGTGACGCGGAGTTGTTCGACCGCTCGATCGATCTCATGGTCAGCCGCCTTCGCCAGCGCCTGAAGGACGATGCGAAGGAGCAGGCGTACATCAAGACCGTGCGCAGCGAAGGCTACGTGTTCTGCATGCCGGTGACGGTGCATGGAGGCGCGTCATGAATGCCGCCGGCGGGGCCTTTCGCATGCCGCGCTGGTGGCCGCGGAGCATGGCTTCCCGCATCTACATCATCATCTTCGCTGGTTTGTTGCTCGCGCAGGGACTCTCGTTCGGATCGATGTTCTACGAGCGTTACCAGAGTGCCACGACGGTGATGTTGAACACCCTCGAACACGACGTCGGTACGTCAGTGGCCGTGCTCGATCGCCTGCCCGCGACGGAACGTCCGCAGTGGTTGCCCCGGCTGCAAAGGGATAACTACCGTTTCATCCTCGGGCCGGGGGAACGAGGCCAGCCCTTGGTTTCCGCCCGCTCACGCGACGTGACCGGCCTGATCGCGAAGGAGGTCGGTCCATCGTTCCAGGTCCACGGGGCGACCACGTCCGTCTCGCCGGAGCGATACCAGGTGCACCTCACCCTGCACGACGGTTCGCCCCTGACGCTCGAGGTCACCCCACGCGGCGTGCCCGTGGCGGACTGGCTGCCCTTCGTGCTCATCGTGCAGGTGGTGGTGTTGCTGGCTTGCGCGTGGATCGCCGTGCGCCAGGCGACGCGTCCACTGGCACGGTTGGCGCGTGCGGCGGATGGCCTGACACCCGCCGTGGACAATCCGCGTCTCGCGGAAGACGGGCCAACGGAAGTCGCGCATGCCGCGGTGGCGTTCAACGCCATGCAGGACAGGATCGCGCGCCACCTGAAGGAGCGCCTGCATATCCTCGCGTCGATCTCCCACGACTTGCAGACACCGATCACGCGGATGCGCCTGCGCGCCGAATCCCTCGGCGACAGCGCCGCCCGGGACAGGATTCTCGACGACCTGCGCGAGATGGAACATCTCGTGCGTGAAGGCGTGGCCTATGCGCGTAGCGCGCACGGTGGTGAAGAGGCCCCCGTGCGCATCGATCCCGCGGCCTTTCTCGAGAGCCTCGTCTTCGATTACCAGGACTCGGGCCAGCCGGTGACGCTAGTTGGCAGTATCCACGGCGTGTGTCTGGCGCGGCCGAGGGCATTACGCCGTGTCCTCGGAAACCTCGTCGACAATGCGATCAAGTACGGTGGTTCGGCCGAGGTCGGCGTATCGCAGGATGCTCACGACGGTCTCTGCATCACCGTATCGGATCGGGGGCCGGGCATTCCCGAGGACGAACTCGACGAGGTGCTGCAACCCTTCTATCGCCTGGAGGCCTCGCGCAACCGGGATACGGGCGGCGCGGGCCTGGGCTTGGCCATCGCCACCCAGCTCATGCGCTCCATCGGCGGCAACCTGACCCTGGCCAATCGCGACGGGGGCGGCCTGGTCGCGACGGTGGTGCTGCCTGGCGCGCGATAACCGGGGATGACGCGAGGGCGAACGAGGTCACTTCTGTCTAAGACCCGTCGTGCACCGCCTGTTAACGTCCCTCGCCACTGGCGCGCCGTTCGCGCCCTGCAGCCCTGACGGAGTCCCATCGTGTCCCACACCCTCACTGTGAAAACGCCGGACGGCTCGTTCGACGCCTACGTCGCCATGCCCGCCACCACGCCCGCGCCGGTCGTCGTCGTGGTCCAGGAAATCTTCGGTATCACCGAGGGCATCCGTGCGATCGCCGATGACCTGGCACGCGACGGTTTCATCGCCGTGGCGCCCGACCTGTTCTGGCGCTTCCAACCCGGCATCTTGCTGTCCGAACATAGCGAGGCCGACTGGAAGACGGCGGTGGGGTATTACATGAAGCTCGACCTCGGCAAGGCCGAGGAAGACATCGAGGCGACGGTCGCGGCCGCGCGTGCGTTGCCGGAATCGACGGGCAAGGCGGGCGTGATGGGCTTCTGCCTCGGCGGCCTGTTGTCGTTCCTCACCGCCGTGCGCGGCAAGGTCGATGCGGCGGTGGAGTACTACGGCGGCCGCACTGAGGAATTCGTCGAGCGCGGCGCGAACATGGCGACGCCTTTGCTGATGCACCTCGCCGGCGACGATGAATTCATGACCAAGGAAGCACAGGCGAAGATCAAGCAAATGCTGGCTTCCCGCCCCAACGTGGAGATCCACGTCTACGACGGAAGAAACCACGCCTTCGCCCGTCCCCAGGGCGACCACTACGATGCGGCGGACGCGGAGAAAGCGAATGCCCGTACCCGCGCTTTCCTGAAGCAACACCTGTCGCCGCTGAAGCGGCTTCCCACCACAGCATGAAGCGGCTTCCCACCACAGCTATCGAGTAGACAGGTTAGGAATACACCGGTGGGATCTGGAACAGACCCTGTGGGAGCCGATCTTGTCGGCGATCCCGCGGCAGCGGGCCGGGTTACGACAAGCACCCATCGCCGGCAGGGTCGGCTCCCACCAGAAATCGGCTGCCACCCATCCACGCTCTTGTGCTGTCGGATGAAAAAACGCCCCGGTTCCGGCCGGGGCGTTCTTTTTCGTCCAGCGAGTATCGCCTTCGCTATACCCTCGGGCCGCGGCGCAGGCCTCCGAACAGCAGCGAAAGGATGAACAGGATCAGGAAGACCACGAACAGGATCTTCGCGATGCTGGCGGCGCCCGCGGCGATGCCGGTGAATCCGAAGACGGCGGCGATCAGCGCGATGACGAAGAAAATGACGGCCCAATGAAGCATGGCTTGTCTCCTCTGGCGAGTTGGGAAGAAAAAAAGAAGGGCTCAGTACTGGCGATCGATGCGGTCGCGAAAATCCTTCACCTGCCGCTCCGCTTCGTCCCTCGCCACGCCATAGCGTTCCTGGACCTTGCCCGCGAGGTACTCGCTATTGCCTTCGGCAACCGTCAGGTCGTCGTCGGTCAGCTTGCCCCACTGTTCCTTCATCTTGCCGCTCAGTTGCTTCCACTTGCCCTTGAGGGTGTCTTCGTTCATGGCGGTTCCTCGATCTATCGGTCATGCCCGCGCGGCGGTCGTCGCCGAGCCAGGACGCCGCCATTCGAGCATCGCGGTGTTGAAGCCGGTGTCTGTAGGGGGTGAGGCGGTGGCTCACCGGGCCTTGGCGCGCCGTACACGGTAAAAAGGCGTTGCGATCGAGGCGACGGTGGCGGATCGTGTCGTCACTTTCTCCGCACGGACCCTTCGACACATGAATGCCCAGACCCTCCGTGACCTCCATGCCGGCGAACGCTTGCTGGTCCTCGCCAACGCCTGGGACGGTGCCAGCGCCGCCATCGTCCAGCATGCCGGGGCGCCCGCCGTCGCCACCACCAGCGCCGGTGTCGCGTGGTCTTGCGGTTGGCCCGATGGCGATCGCCTGCCCGTGGCGGAGATGCTCGCCGCCGTCCGCCGTATAGCGAGGGTCGTCACCGTTCCCCTGACCGTGGATATCGAGGAAGGATGTTCCGACGACCCCGCGCAGGTGGCGGACTTCGTCTCGTCGCTGGTCGACGTTGGCGTGGCGGGGATCAACATCGAGGACGGCACCAAGGCACCCGCGTTGCTGGCCGACAAGCTCCGTGCGATACGCGCCCGGCTGGGTGGACGCGACCTCTTCATCAACTCGCGCACGGATGTCTACCTGCGCGGCATGGCATCGGGCGATGCCGCCGTCGAGGAAACGCTTCGGCGCGCGAGCCTTTATCGGGAGGCGGGCGCCGACGGCATGTTCGTGCCGGGTATCGCGGCGAGGGATGAAATCCAGCGTGTGGCGGCGGCGCTCCAGCCGATGCCGTTGAACGTGATGCTGGTGCCCGGATTGCCGTCGCGGGAGGAACTGTTCGCCGCGGGTGCGCGCAGGCTCAGCGCGGGGATCGCGCTGTCGCTCGAGGCATATGCGACGGCGGGGCGGAAGGCGGCGGAGTTCCTGGGAACCGAGCCGAAGGACATCGGATACGGAACCTTGAACACGCTGCTGGCCGGGTAGATTCGCCGACGGGAAGCCACACTTGTGGAAGCAGCCCTGGTGGGAGGCGACTTTGTCGGCGATCCCGCGGCAGCGGGCAAGGTTACGGCAAGCACCCATCGCCGCTGAAGCGGCTTCCCACCGGAAACGAGAAAGGGCGCGACCTTGATCGCGCCCTTTCTCGTTGGAAAGACCTGGGAAGGCTTACTTCTTCTTGACCTCGAACGCCTCGTTGCCCACGGACTGGCCGTTGAGCGAGACGGTGACCTTGTACTTGCCTTCCGGCCACTCGTTCGGATTCTGGATCTTGAACGTGGTGACCGCCGGGCCGTCGGTGCTGATCGACTGGCTGATGTCGCTGACGGTCGTGGTGGTGTCGCCGTCCTGGTAGGTCCACTTCGCGTTCAGCGTGGCGCCGGCGGTGGTGCCCTCGGTGGCGACGGAGGCGTAGATGGTCTTGTCGGTCGGGGCGAAGGCGGTCTTCGCCTTGGCGACCTTCTTGTCCGCGCCCACGGCGTTACCCAGGGTCACCGAACCGACCTTCAGCGACTCGGTGGCGGCGGCGGGAGCGGCCGGGGCGGCAGCCGGCTGGGCGGCGGGCGCGGCGGCGGTGGTCGCCGGAGCCGGGGCGGCGGGGGCCGGAGCGGTGGCGGGTGCGGCCGGAGCCGTCGAGGCGGCGGCCGGGGCGGTGTTCTGCTGCTCTTCCTTCTTGCCGCAGGCGGTGAGGACCAGCAGGCCGGCGATGGTGGCCGTGCAGAGGGCGGACGAGCGGAAGGAAAGCTTCATGTCTGGATTCCGGGAGTGGCTTGTCAGGTTCGAAACGAAAGGGGCGTCAAGGTGGATCCCCTTGGCCGCCGCAGGGTACAGGCTACACAACTAAAGGCAAGACCAATGAAGAACGCATGAATGCGCCATTCATCATTGGCGCGCACCACGCGGGTTCGCGGGCACGGCGGCCGGGTCGGTGCTGCGGAACGGGTTGATGTCCAGGCCGCCGCGACGGGTATAGCGCGCATACACCGACAGCTCGCGCGGTGCGCAGTGGGCGCGGAGATCCATGAAGATGCGTTCCACGCATTGTTCGTGGAATTCCGTATGGCTGCGGAAGGAAACGAGGTAGCGCAGCAGTCCCGCACGGTCGATCGGCGCGCCGGTGTAGGCGATCTGCACGCTGCCCCAGTCGGGTTGTCCGGTCACCGGGCAATTGGAGCGCAACAGGTGCGACACGAGCACCTCGCGCACGTCGCCATCGCGCGTGGCGAGGAAATCCGGACGCGGCGGGCCGTAGCTGTCGAAATCGAGTTCTTGCGTGTCCAGCAGGATGCCTTCCGGCTCGCCCAGCGGGGTGCCGTCCAGGTCGTTCGGCGCACGTAACACCACGTCCACCGGGCCACCCGACGCGGCCGACAGATCGCGGACCAGGGTGGCGAGCACCTGCGCGTCGTCGGCCATGCGTTCCTGGGCGAAGCTGTTCAGGTAGAGCTTGAACGACTTGGATTCGACGATGTTGGGCGTGGTGGCCGGGAAGCGGAACTCCGCCACGGCCACGACCGGCTTGCCACGTGCATCCAGCCAGGACAGTTCGTAGCCGTTCCAGACATCGACGCCATGGAAAGGGAGGGTACCGGCGGATACGCCGATCTCGTCGCGCTTGCCCTGGCGTGGAATCGGAAAGAGCAGGCTGGCGTCGTAGCGGTCCGCGTAGACGGTGGCCTTGCCCAGCGGTGAGTGATCGGGAGACGACATGGCGGTTTGCTGCTGGAACAAACCGCCATTATAAGCCAAGCACTTAGGCGTTGATGGAGCCCATCATGTTGGAGGCGTAACGGTCGCCCACGGCCGAGTCCGGCGGGAAGATCGCATCGATCTCGGCCACCTCGGCCGGGCTGAGTTTCACCGCCACCGCGCCGGCGTTTTCCTCCAGGTACTTCACCCGCTTGGTACCCGGGATCGGCACGATGTCGTCGCCCTTGGCGATCACCCAGGCGAGGGCGAGCTGGCCGGGGGTGCAGCCCTTGTCGGCGGCGAACTTCTTCACCTTCTCCACGATGGCCAGGTTCTTGGCGAAGTTCTCGCCGGTGAAGCGCGGATTGACGCGGCGATAGTCGTCCTCGGCGAAGTCTTCCGGCCGGGTGATCGCGCCGGTGAGGAAACCGCGACCGAGGGGGCTATAGGCCACCAGGGCGATACCGTTCTCGCGGCAGGCGGCGAGCGTGCCGGTGGTTTCCGGATCGCGTGTCCACAACGAGTATTCGCTTTGCAGCGCGGTGATGGGATGCACCTTCGCCGCCTTGCGGATCGACTCGGCCGAGGCCTCGGACAATCCGAGATGGCGCACCTTGCCTTCCTTCACGAGGTCGGCCATCGCGCCGACGGTTTCCTCGATGGGCACCGTGCGGTCCACGCGGTGCTGGTAGTAGAGGTCGATGTAATCGGTCTTCAGGCGGCGGAGGCTGCCTTCGACCGACTGGCGCACGTAGTCCGGGTGGCCGCTGATGCCGCGCTTCATCGGATCGTTCGGGTCGCGGAGGATGCCGAACTTGGTGGCCAGGAATACCTTGTCGCGGCGGCCGGCGAGCGTACGGCCGAGCAGTTCCTCGTTGGTGTGCGGGCCGTAGGCGTCGGAGGTATCCCAGAAGGTGACGCCGAGCTCCAGCGCACGTTCCAGCGTGGCGACCGATTCCTTCTCGTCGCCGGCGCCATAGAACTCGCTCATGCCCATGCAGCCGAGGCCGAGGATCGAGACCTCCGGGCCGTGCGTGCCTAGTTTGCGGGTGATCATGCGTGTCTCCTTCGTTTCGAGGGGGCGTTCGCCGGCGCCGCCTTTGTCACGGGCGGCTCGGCGGGGAGGGGTTCGTCGGGATAGATCGAGCGGTACAGGGCGATCTTCTCGTCCAGCCGCACGATCGTCTCGGTCAATTCGGTCAGCTGGCCGCGCAGGTAGGCGGCGTGCCGGGCGAGCAGGTCGCCGCGCAAACGGATGCTTTCGGGGGTTTCACCCAGGCGGCGCAGGCGCACGTATTCCTGGATGTCACGCATCGACATGCCGGTGCCGCGCAGGCGCAGCACGAATTCGATGAGGCGCATCTCGGCTTCGCCGTAGACACGCTGGCCCCCGCGCCGTGGCACCGGGTCGATCAGGCCGATCTGCTCGTAATAGCGCAGCGTGTGGGTGGTCAGGCCGGTGGCGAGGGCGGCCTCGGCGATGGTCTTCGAATGGGGCATTCGAAGAGCGTACGCCTTCGAGTGCGCTCTAAGTCAACAGGGGCGACGGCAGCGGCTGCACAGGAGTCGGCTTGTGGTCCCTGTCCAGCGCGATCATCGTGAAGGTGCCGCGAGTGCACAGTTCGCGCGCGCCGGAGATGAGGTCTTCGGTGTACATCGCCACGTCGATCTTCATCGAGGTGCGGCCCACCGATACGACCGTGGCGATGAGTTCCACCATCTGGCCCTTGCGCACGGGCACGTGGAAGTCGACCTGTTCGGAGCGCGCGGTGACCACGATCTGCCGCGAATAGCGCGAGGCGGCGAGGAAGGCGGCCTTGTCCATCCAGGCGAGCGCCTGGCCACCGAAGAGCGTGCCGAGGTGGTTGGTGTGGTCGGGGAAGACGATTTCGAGGACGCGGGCCTCGGTGGGGCGGTCGATGGGGGGCATGTTGGGGCTGCCTTGGTAAGGTGAGGCGACCATGCTATCGCGGACAGGGTCCGCTCCCACCAGGGCGGCGCTGCGGTGCTCTGGTGGGAGCCGACCCTGTCGGCGATGCCTTTGACCGGTGCGACTAGAACGACTGGTCGAAGGCCACCTCGCCCTGCACGCCCACCTGGTACGACGAGACGCGCCGCTCGAAGAAATTCGTCAGTTCCTGCACGTCCTGCAGGTCCATGAAGTCGAACGGGTTCTTCGCGCCGTACTTCTTCGGCATGTCGAGCTGCACCAGGCGCTGGTCGGCGCAGTACTCCAGGTACTGCCGCATGTCGTTCACCGAGAGCCCTGCCACGCCACCGGAGAGCACGTCCGCCGCGAACTGCGTCTCGCAGGCGATGGCGTCTTCCAGCATCGCCTCCACCTGCTGGCGCATGTCGTCGTCGAACAGGTCGGGTTCCTGCTCGCGCACGGTGCGCACCACCTCGAAGGCGAACGCCATGTGCCCGGATTCGTCGCGGAACACCCAGTTGGTGCCCGACGCCAGCCCGTGCAGCAGGCCGCGCGAACGCAGGTAATACACATAGGCGAAGGCGGCGAAGAAGAACAGGCCTTCGATGCAGGCGGCGAAACAGATCAGGTTGAGCAGGAACTGGCGCCGATGCTCGCGTGTCTCCAGGCGGTTGAGGTCCTGGATGGAGTCGATCCACTTGAAGCAGAACTCGCCCTTCTGCCGGATCGAGGGAATGCTCTCGATCGCGGCGAACGCCTTGTTCCGTTCGGACGGCTCGGGGATGTAGGTATCCAGCAGGGTGAGGTAGAACTGCACGTGCAGCGCTTCCTCGTACAGCTGGCGCGAGAGGAACATGCGCGCCTCGGGCGAGTTCACGTGCTGGTAGAGATTCAGCACGAGGTTGTTCGACACGATCGTGTCGCCCGTCGCGAAGAACGCGACGAGGCGATGGATCAGGTGGCGATCCGCGTCGGACATCTTCGCCTTCAGGTCGGTCACGTCGAGCGAGAAATCCACTTCCTCCACCGTCCACGTATTGCGGATGGCGGCGCGATACATCTCGTAGAACTGCGGATACTTCATCGGCCGCAGCGTCAGTTCGAAACCGGGATCGAGGATGTGGGTATCGCGGGTGATCGGTGAAGCGGACATCGGGGTACCTCGGGAAATGTGAATAGCTTTTCTTTTTACTGGCAGGCTTCGCAGTACTCGGGGTTCTCGAGCGAGCAGAACACCGCGGCCTCGGCCTGTTCCTGCGCGTCCGCGACTGGTGCGGCGGGCGTCGGCAGGGAAGCCGCCGACGAACTGACCGTGGTCTTCGCGATGCGTGTCGCCGGACGCGAGCGCAGGTAATACGTCGTCTTGATGCCCGACTTCCACGCGTACATGTACATCGAGGAAAGCTGCCCGATGTTCGGGTTTTCCATGAACAGGTTCAGCGACTGGCTCTGGTCGATGTAGGCACCGCGGGCGGCGGCGAGATCGATCAAGGCCTTCTGCGGCAGCTCCCAGGTGGTGCGATACACCGCGCGCAGTTCCGCCGGGATGGCCACGATGCCTTGCACCGACCCTTCCGCCAGCTTGATCTGGTCGCGGATCTCGGCCGTCCACAGGCCCAGCGTCTTCAACTCGTCGACGAGGTAGCGGTTCACCACGAGGAAGTCGCCCGACAGCGTCTCGCGCTTGAACAGGTTCGACACCTGCGGTTCGATGCACTCGTAGCAGCCGGCGATCGAGGCGATCGTCGCGGTGGGGGCGATGGCGATCAGCAGCGAGTTGCGCAGGCCCTTGGCCTTGATCCGTTCACGCAGTTCCGCCCAACGGCCGTCCTTGCCGGCCGGCGTGGCGGCCGGCCAATAGTCGAACTGCAATTCGCCGTTGGCCGCGCGGCTTTCCTCGAACCCGGGATGCGGGCCGTCGCGCTCGGCGATCTCGTTGGACATCGACAGCGCGTGGAAATAGATCTCCTCCGCGATGCGCGTGGACAACGCACGGGCTTCATCGGAATCGAACGGCAGGCGCAGCTTGAAGAAGATGTCCTGCAAGCCCATCACGCCCAGGCCGACCGGACGCCATTTCACGTTCGCCGTCTTCGCCGTGGCGATCGGGTAGAAGTTCAGGTCGATCACGCGGTTCAGCTGGCGCACGGCCGTGCGCACGGTGGTCGACAGCTTCTCGTAGTCGAACTGGCCGTCCACCACGTGGCGGGCGAGGTTGATCGAGCCGAGGTTGCACACCGCCGTCTCGCCTTCCGAGGTCACTTCGAGGATCTCGGTGCAGAGGTTCGACAGGTGGATGACGTTCTCGGGACGCGCGGTCTGGTTGCTGGTCGCGTTCGAGCGATCCTTGAAGGTCATCCAGCCGTTACCGGTCTGCGCCAGCGAGCGCAGCATGCGCGCGTAGAGTTCGCGTGCCTTGATCGTCTTCACCGCCAGGCCATCGGCTTCGGCCTTCTCGTAGGCAGCGTCGAAGGTGGCGCCCCAGGTATCGACGAAGTGCGGCACGATCTTCGGATCGAACAGCGACCAGTCGCCGTCCGACTCCACGCGGCGCATGAAGAGGTCCGGCACCCAGTTGGCGAGGTTGAGGTTGTGCGTGCGGCGGGCGTCGTCGCCGGTGTTCTCGCGCAGTTCGAGGAATTCCTCGATGTCGGCGTGCCACGATTCCAGGTAGACGCAGGCGGCGCCCTTGCGCTTGCCGCCCTGGTTCACGGCGGCCACGGAAGCGTCGAGCGTCTTCAGCCACGGCACCAGGCCGTTGGAATGACCGTTGGTCCCCTTGATCAAGGAGCCGCGCGAGCGGATGCGCGAATAGGCGAGGCCGATGCCGCCGGCGAACTTCGACAGCTGGGCCACGTCGCCGTACTTGGCGTAGATGGATTCCAGTGCGTCCTGCGGCGAGTCCAGCAGGAAGCACGAGGACAGCTGTTCATGCGCCGTGCCGGCGTTGAACAGGGTCGGCGAGCTGGCCAGGTATTCCAGCGACGAGAGCATGCGGTACAGCTCCAGCGTTTCGGCCACATCGTTGCCGCCGAGCGCGCAGGCGATCCGCATGAAGAAGTACTGCGGCGTCTCGATGACGAAGCGCTTGGTCGGATGGCGCAGCAGGTAGCGGTCATAGACCGTGCGCAGGCCGAAATATTCGAAGCGGCGCGAGGCCGTGGTGTCGATCGCGTCGTTGAGCTTGCGCGCGTTCACCTGCACGAAATCGCGCAGGCGTTCGTTGAGGATACCCAGGTCGAAACCGGTGGAGATCGACTGCGAGAACGACTGGATGTCCTGGCCGGACACTTCCTTGTCGATGAAGGCGGCGAGCAGGCGCGCCGCCAGCTGGCCGTACTCCGGTTCCTCGGCGGTGAGCGCCGCGGCGGTGCGGATCGACAGCTGGTCGAGTTCCTGGGTGGTCGCGCCGTCGTAGAGGCCGCCGATCGTCTTCAGCGCCACGCGCATCGGATCGACCGCGTACAGGCCATCGGCGCTGCGGGTCACCGCGCGCACGATCTTGTTCACGTCGACGACTTCCTGGCCACCGTTGCGCTTGGTCACGCGCATCTGGCCGGGGTTGTGCGGCGGGGTGAGGGCGAAAGCCGGCGGTGCGTCGTTCTTGTAGCCGGCGGCGGGCGCCTTGCCGGTGGTCGGAGAAGGAATGGCGGCCTGGTCGGCCGTCTCGGTGCGCTCGCGCGCTGCGGAATCCATCGTGGTCATGTGTGGCGTGCCCCAAGGCCTGGTTCAAACTCCCGTTCCCTCGGACGGGGCTCGAAGTGGCCAGGCAATGCGGGAAAGGCCGGGACGGAGCCCGCCCGAGGCGGCTCCGGTCCGCGACGTGCTTCCCCGCGGAAGCCGTCACCACAATCGGTACCGATCAGGCACCGACTGTTGGCAGGTCTTCGGACTCGTGGACGAGGGCTTGGAGGCCCGGCCTACCCGTCGCTTCCCAGTCGCCGAGGACCAGTGCATAGAACGGGGTCGTTTCCACTTACCGCTGCGGGGCAGTTCCGGATTCGCACCGGATTCCCTATTAAGTCCGACGGGCAGTCGCGCCTCTCCGGACACCAACGGGACACACGATATAGGCGATCCTATGGCTGGTCAACACAAGATGTGGTGTAAGCCACCTAGGTCCGCGTTCGTTCAAGACATGTAAAGGCCTTCTACACAAAGTGCATGAACCCGCGACGATAAACTCCGCTCCCCCATCCCGGATCATTCAGGCTCGATGCCCTCACCATTCGCATTGCAGGACAATGAACTGATCGCCCGGGCGTTCGACGCCGCGCCCTACGGCCTCGCCGCCCTTTCTCCCACGGGTGAACTCCTGTACGCCAATGCCTGGGCCAGGGCCCGCCTGCCCGAAGGCGGGTTCCTGTCCATCTGGAACAGTGCGGGCCGCGACTGGTTCAGGTCGGAATTGCCGAATCTGGCCGCGAGCGGCATGCGCACGGCGGAACTCGGTTCCGTCGACGGCTCGCCCTGGCGCGTATGCATGGAACGCTGGGACGGCGCGGCCATCGTGTCCATCCAGCCGGCCAGTGGCGAAGACCAGGGCTGGCGCAGCGCCGGAAGCGGTCCCGCGCTCGCGCTCGACCTCACCCAGGACCAGTTGCGCCAGGCGCAGAAGATGGACGCGATCGGCAAGCTGACCGGTGGCGTCGCCCACGACTTCAACAACCTCTTGCAGGTGATCAGCGGCAACCTGCAACTGCTCGCCTCCGACGTCACCGGCAATGCCCGTGCGGAACGGCGCCTCGCCAATGCGATGGCCGGCGTGACCCGCGGCAGCAAGCTGGCCGCGCAGTTGCTCGCCTTCGGCCGGCGCCAGCCGCTGGCACCGAAGGTCGTGAACGTCGGGCGGTTCATCCGCGACATGGACGAACTCCTGCGTCGCGCGCTCGGCGAGGCGATCGAGATCGAAACCGTCGTCGCCGGCGGCCTGTGGAACACGCTGGTCGACCCGGGCAACGTGGAAAACGCGCTGCTCAACTTGGCGCTCAATGCCCGTGACGCGATGGACGGGCGCGGCAGGCTCACCATCGAGGCCGGCAACGCCTTGCTCGACAGTGCCTATGCCGCGGCCCATGGCGACCTGCGCCCCGGCCAGTACGTGATGATCGCCGTGACCGATACCGGCGGAGGCATTCCCCCGGAAATCATCGACCAGGTGTTCGAGCCCTTCTTCACCACCAAGCCCGAGGGCCGCGGCACCGGCCTCGGGCTCTCGATGGTCTACGGCTTCGTCAAGCAATCCGGTGGGCACGTGAAGATCTACAGCGAGCCCGGCGAGGGCACGACGGTGAAGATCTACCTGCCACGCTGCGTGCAGAGCGAAGACCGCCTGGTCGATCTCGACGAGGAAGCCGTGCGCGGTGGCGACGAGACCATCCTGGTGGTGGAGGACGACGACGCGGTGCGCGAGACGGTGGTCGGCATGCTCGGCGATCTTGGTTATCGCGTGTTGAAGGCGCGCGACGCGGAGAGCGCGCTGTCGATCGTGGAAAGTGGCATCGCGATCGACCTGCTCTTCACCGACGTGGTGATGCCCGGTCCGCTGCGCAGTCCGGAGCTGGCGCGCAAGGCGATGGAACGGCAGCCTGGCATCGCCGTGCTTTTCACCTCGGGCTATACCGAGAACGCCATCGTGCACGGTGGCCGCCTCGATGAAGGCGTGGAATTGTTGAGCAAGCCGTACACGAAGGAACAGCTGGCCCGGCGCGTACGCCATGTGCTGGCCGCGCGGGTACCGCGCCCGGCGGCCGAGATCGCGCCAGCGCCCATGGCGGTGCCGGGGGCGGCACCCACGCCATCGGTCTCGCTGCGCGTACTGGTCGTCGAGGATGACGCCCTGATACGGATGTCCATTTGCGAGATGCTCGAAAGCCGGGGCCACATCGCCTTCGAGGCCGGCGATGGCAACGAGGCCTTGCGTGTGCATGCCGTCGAGCCGATCGACGTCCTCCTCGCCGATGTCGGGCTACCCGGGATGAACGGGGTGGACCTGGCCGAGCGGTTGCGCGAAACGCAGCCCGGCCTGCCGGTGATCTATGCGACGGGCGACCATACGGCCAATGGGGTCGAGTGCGACGTGCAAACGCGGATCATCGTGAAGCCGTATGGGGTGGCCGACCTGATGGAGGCGATCGGGCGGATCGCGGGTCGGTAGGAGCATCGCCGACAGGGTCGGCTCCCACCAAGAGCAGGAGCATCGATGCCCTGGTGGGAGCCGACCCTGTCGGCGATACGGCGCGCCTCAAGGCAACATGTGCCCACCGGTCACTCCATACGTCTCCCCGGTGATGAAGCTCGCTTCCTGGCTGGCCAGCAACACATACACCGGCGCGCACTCCACCGGTTGCCCTGGCCGCTTCAGCGGTACGTTCTTGCCGAATTCGACCACCTTCTCCTGTGGTTGCCCACCGCTCGGCTGCAACGGCGTCCACACCGGCCCCGGCGCCACGGCGTTCACGCGAATGCCCTTGTCCGCCGCCTGCTTGGCCAGCGCCTTGGTGAACGCCACGATCGCGGCCTTGGTCGGCGCGTAGTCGAGCAGGATGTCCGAGGGCTCGTAGGCCTGGATCGAGGCCGTGTTCAGGATCGCCGCACCCGGCGGCATGTGCGGCAGGGCCGCCTTGGTCAGCCAGAACATCGCGAAGACATTGGTGCGGAACGTCGTTTCGAAGGCCGCGCTATCCAGTTCGTCGATGGATTTCGCGTACTGCTGGCGGCCGGCGATGTTGGCGAGGATGTCGAGGCCACCCAGCTCCTTCACCGCCCTGGCGACCAGGTCCTTGCAGAACGCCTCGTCCTTCAGGTCGCCGGGCATGCCCACGACGATGTGCCCTTCGCCGGTGAGCAGGGCGATGACCTCGTCGGCATCCTTCTGCTCCGACGGCAGGTAGTTGATCACCACGTCGGCACCTTCGCGGGCGAAGGCGATGGCCGTCGCCCGCCCGATGCCTGAATCGCCACCGGTCACCAGGGCCTTGCGGCCTTTCAACCGGCCATTGCCACGGTAGCTGGTCTCGCCGTGGTCCGGCTTGGGGACCATTTCCTTCGCCAGGCCCGGTGCCGGCTGCGGCTGCTTGGCGAACTCCGGCTGCGGATACTGGGTGCGCGGATCGCGCATGGCGTACGGGTCGTGCTTGGCTGCGTTTGCCATGGGAAGGTCCTCGTGGGTGGAGAGGCCTTCAGGTTTACGGGCCGGGGTGTCCATACCCCGTCCACGTCATGTCACTTCCCCATGCCGACCATCTTCTTGCCTTGCTTCAGCACCGCGTCGCAGGCCTTGCGGGTGAGCTGGGCCTTGAGGTCGCCGGTGCCGGCCGGGCTGGAGCCGCCGCCGGAGAGGTCGAGGGTCTTGCCGTCGCTGGACTTCAACAGTCCCTTCGCGCCGTCGAGGTAGCCCTTGTCCTGCGTGGGAGCGGGCGTGGCCTGGGCGGACTGGCCGCCGAGCTTGCCCAGCAACTGGTCCTTCACACCCGCGGCGCCGCTTTCGCCGCCGAGGTAGTTGTTGCTCATGCAGTACTGGATGATGCCCGCGGCATTGCCCATGCTGCCCGAAGCGAGCGAGCTGCCGCCGCCACCCATCATGCCCTTCAGGCTGTCGAGTTGTACCGCCGCCGCGGGCGTCGCGGCGAAGGCGGTGGCGAGGGTGATGCCGGCGAGTAAGGTCTTCATGACAGGGCTCCGGGGTTAAAGGTGGGGAAGGGATAAACCTTGATGCGTTAGATGGATGTAAGCACGGCCGGCCGATATGCTCCGTGCGTACTCCGCGGAAGGAAGGTCCGTTGCCCGTTCGCTCCCGTCTCGCCTGCATCCTGCTGTTCGCCGCGCCGCTCGCGAACGCCACCGTCAGCCTCACCACGCCCCGTGTCGAACGCGCCGACACGCCTGGGTACGTCGACGTGGACAGGCCACGCTTCTCGTGGATCGTGCACAGCGATACCGATGGCACCGTGCAGACCGGCTATCGCATCATCGTGACGCATCGGGGCGCGACGGTCTGGGACAGTGGCGACGTCGTCGGCGCACGTCCGTTCGACATCGAATACGCCGGACCGTCGCTGACTCCCGGCGAACGTTACGAGTGGCGCGCCGACGTCCACACCTCCGGCGGCGACGCCAGCGTGGCCTCGCACTTCGATACCGCGCTGGACGAAGCCGGCTGGCACGGGGCGCGCTGGATCGGCAAGGGCGACGACACGCTTCCGGCGCCCTTGCTGCGGAAGACATTCCGTGTCGAGGGCGACGTGGCGCGCGCCACCCTGTACATCGCCGCCGGTGGTTATGCCGATGTGTCGATCGACGGCAAGCCGGTAAGCGACGCCGTGCTTGGCCCGGGTTTCACCGATTACGGGAAGCGCGTGGAAGTGGTGGCGGACGAGGTCACCCTCACGCCCGGCGAACACACGCTCGGTGCCGAACTCGGGCGCGGTTTCTACGGGCTCACCAACCCGAACGTATGGCATTGGGAACGCGCGCCGTGGCATGGCCGTCCGCGGATGCGCGCGTTGCTGCGCATCCGCTTTCGGGACGGCCGCATCGAGCAGGTCATCAGCGATGCAAGCTGGCGCGTGGCCGACGGGCCGACGCGGTTGGACGACTTGTACGGTGGCGAGGAATACGATGCGCGTCTTGCCTTGCCGCGCGCATGGTCGGCCGCGTCGGAGCTGCCGGCGCCTGCGGGAAAGCTCGTCGCGCAGGTCGAGCAACCCATCCGCGTCGTGGATACCCTCGACGCCACGGCCGTGACCGAACCGGTGCCGGGTACGTACGTGTTCGCGTTTCCCCGCGTGATGGCCGGTTGGGCGAGCTTCGACGTGAGCGGCCCGGCGGGCACGACGATCGTCGCACGTTACGGAGAGAAGCTGCTGCCCGACGGCACCGTCGACGCGCGCGACGAGCATCATTATTTCAAGCAGGGCTTCCAGACCGACCGGCTGACGCTCGATGGTGGACGGGTGCGCTGGCACCCGCGCTTTTCGTACAAGGGCTTTCGCTACGTGGAGGTCCAGGGCTGGCCAGGTGGCAAGCCGGCAGCCGATGCGATTGCGGCGCAGGTGGTGCACACAGATGTCGCGGTGACCGGCCGCTTCGACAGCGACAACCCGTTGTTGAACTGGATACACGGGGTCGCCGTCGACACCATGTTGAACAACCTGCACGGCATCCCCACCGACACGCCCATGTACGAGAAGAACGGCTGGACGGGCGACGGCATGCTGGGCGCAGAGATGTTCCTGCGCAACTTCGACGCGGATCGATTGCTGGTGAAGTGGCTGCGTGACATCGGCGATGCACGCAACGCGCAAGGCGCGCCGTTGCTCATCGCGCCCAATCCCGGGTGGGGCGACGTACGCGCACCTACCTGGCATTCGGCCTACGTATTCATCCCGTGGTGGTTGTGGATGTATGCGGGAGACCGGCGGCCGATCGAGGAGCACATCCAGGGCATCGCGCGCTACGTGGCGATGGAGGATGCGCGCTCGCCGGGAGGCATCGCCGATACGGAACTGGGCGACTGGGTCAGCCCGGAAACCGATCCGGGCGGCGAGAACGCGCCGGAGGACAAGCACGTCGCCGCCACGGCCTATCTGTACGGCATGGAGCGTGCGACGGCGGCGATGCTGCGGCTTGTCGGCGACGCGTCCGGCGCCGCCCCGTTCGATGCCAGCGCGGAGAAGGTGCGGGCGGCATTCAACCAGCGCTTCCTCGATCGCACGGGCGCCCGCTATCGCGGGGAAGGCGACCATGGCTATCGACAGGCGCACAACCTGTTGGCCCTGGCTTTCGGCCTGGTGCCCGACGACGTCAAGGCGCGCGTGGCGGCTGGCATGGCGGCGGATGCGAAGGCGCGCGGGGATCATCTCGATACCGGCGCGCTGGCGACCAAGGCGATCCTTCCGGTGTTGACCGCCAGCGGCCACGCGGACGAAGCCTGGGCCATCGCCACCCAGACCACCTTCCCGAGCTGGGGCTTCTGGCGCGCCAACGGTGCCACCAGCCTCTGGGAACACTGGAAGCTGGCCTCGCGCTCACGGGGCCACTATTTCCTCGGCACGATCGACGACTGGCTGTTCGGCGACGTGGCGGGTCTCCGGCCGCTGGAGCCGGGTTGGCGGCGTTTCGAGGTGCGGCCGGCCCTCACGGCCTTCCTGGGCCGCGCGTCGGCGGCGGTCATGACGCCCTACGGTGAAGCGTCCGTGGCATGGCGCAAGGTGGCGGGGAAGGTCGAGGCGGACATCGTGGTGCCGGTGGGCGCCGAGGCGGTGGTGACCCTGCCGGGGTCGCCGGAGAAGGTCCTCGGATCGGGCCGGCACAAACTGACTGGCCCATGAGCGTCTTCACATACCCCTCGTAAAGTCTTGCACCCCACCGCCGATACATCTTGCACGGGGATTTATCGAGGGTGATGGGTATGTCGGCAGTGGAAAGATGGTTCGGCCGCACGCGGCTGAACACGCGGGTATGGATGGTGACGACGGTGGTCGTGGCCGGCCTGATGGCGCAGACCATCATGGCGGGCATCGAAAGCCGCGGCGTGCAGATGCGCGCGCTCCAGGACACGCTCGAGCAGCACGTGACGGCGGCCATGGCGATCGCCGACGCCTACCATGCGCGTGCGCAGAAGGGCGAGTTGAGCGACCTGGAGGCGCGGGTGAACGCGCTGCAGGACATCGAGGCGATGCGCTGGGCGAACAACACCGGCTACGTGTTCGCGTTCGATTCGTCGCTGACGATGCGCATGCATCCGCTGCGGCATGACGACATCGGCAAGAACATTCGCGAGGATGTCGACGGCAAGGGCTTCCACCACTACGAGGCGATGCTAGCCACCGATACGAAGACCGGCCACGGCATGACCCGCTATACGCAGATCATGCCCAAGACGAAGGAACTGAAGGACAAGATCAGCTTCTCGTCCTGGTACAAGCCGTGGGACCTGCACTTCGTGTCGGGCGCCTACTTCGACGCCATCGATGCGGCGTTCCAGGCCCAGCTCAAGCGCGACCTGGTCAAGTCGGGGCTCATCGCGCTGCTGGCGCTGGCGATCGTCTGGTTCTCGATGAGCAGCATCCGAACCAGCCTGGGTGGCGAACCGAACGATGCCGTGGAGATCGCGGGGCGTATCGCCGGTGGCGACCTTCGTGCGGACGGCGCGGCGGCCTTCGCGCCGGAGAGCTTGTTGGGCGCGCTGGAACGCATGCGTGGCACGCTGTCCTCGATCGTCACGGAAGTGCAGGAAGGCGCGCATGTCGTCTCCACCACCTCCAGCGAAATCGCGCGCGGCAACGACGACCTCTCGCAGCGCACGCAGGAACAGGCCTCCAGCCTGGAAGAAACCGCCGCGTCGATGGAAGAGATGACCGCGACGGTGAAGCAGAACGCCGAGAACGCCCTGGCGGCGGACCGCTTGTCCCGTCACGCGCGCGGTGCGGCGGAGAAGGGCGGCGCCGTCGTCGGCGAGGCGATGGAGGCCATGCGCCAGATCGGCGATTCCAGCCGTCGCATCGGCGACATCGTGGGCCTGATCGACGACATCGCCTTCCAGACCAACCTGCTGGCGTTGAACGCCGCCGTGGAAGCGGCGCGTGCGGGCGAGCAGGGCCGTGGCTTCGCCGTGGTGGCGGCGGAAGTACGCCGTCTCGCGCAGTCCAGCGCGTCGGCGTCGCGCGAGATCAAGGGCCTCATCCTGGAAAGCGGCGAACGCGTGGATGCGGGCGCGGCGCTGGTCGAGCAATCCTCGGACGCGCTGCGCGTCATCGTCGACAGCGTGAAGAAGGTGACCGACATCGTCGCCGAGATCGCCGCGGCCAGCGCGGAGCAGTCCTCCGGTGTCGACCAGGTGAACCTCGCCATCGCGCAGATCGACCAGGTGACGCAGGAAAACGCCGCCCTGGTGGAAGAGGCCGCCGCGGCCGCGAAGTCGATGCAGGACCAGGCCAAGTCGTTGCGCGACCAGGTGGCGTTCTTCACGGTGGACGCCGAGGCAGGCGGCAGCGACACGTCGCGCGCGGCGGTGGAGCGTGCCGCGCACGACCTGAGCTTTGGTCATCGCCAGGCCTCCGCCACGGCCGAGGCCGCGGGCTGGACCGAGTTCGCCTGACCAGGGGCCACGCGCCGGCGCACATTGTTTATCCTCGGGCGAAGCCACGACGAGGATGAACGCATGGACCACGCCGCGAGTTACGTGCACGGCGCGAGCCCCACACCCCTGCTGGGCGAGACGGTCGGAGCCCTGCTCGATCGTGTCGCGGCATGTTGGCCGGACCGGCCGGCGCTGGTGGTACGCCAGCAGGGTGTCCGCTGGACCTACCGGGAATTCCACGCGGAGGTCGAGCGCGTCGCCGCCGGCCTTCTCGCGCTGGGCCTGGAGCCCGGCGACCGCATCGGCATCTGGGCACCGAACCGCGCGGAATGGGTGGTGGCGCAGTTCGCCGCGCCGAAGGCGGGGTTGATCCTGGTCAACATCAATCCCGCCTACCGTTCGCACGAGTTGGCGTATTCGCTGAACAAGGTCGCTTGCCGCGCGCTCATCCTGCCGCGCGCCTTCAAGTCGTCGCGTTACCTGGACATCCTTCGCGGCCTCGCCCCGGAACTGGAAGCCTCCCCGCCGGGCGGATTGCGCGCGGCGGCCTTGCCGGACCTGCGCCACGTGATCCTGCTAGACGAGGACGCGGCACCCGGCGCGCTGCGCTGGCGCGATATCGTGGCGGACGACACGGCGCGGGAACATCTCGCGGCGGTGGAGGCGGAGCTGTCGTTCGACGACGCGGTGAACATCCAGTTCACCTCCGGCACGACGGGTGCGCCCAAGGGCGCGACGCTCACGCATCACAACATCGTCAACAACGGCTTCTTCATCGGCGAGGCCATGCGTCTCAACGAGGACGACAGGCTGTGCATCCCCGTGCCGTTCTACCATTGCTTCGGGATGGTCCTGGGCAACCTCGCCTGCGTGACGCACGGCGCATGCATGGTGATCCCCGGCGAGGGCTTCGATGCACTGGCCACGCTGGAGACGGTGGCGGAGGAACGCTGCACCGCGCTGCATGGCGTGCCGACGATGTTCATCGCCGAACTCGAACATCCACGGTTCCGCGAGTTCGACCTGTCGAGCCTGCGCACGGGCATCATGGCGGGCTCGCCATGCCCCATCGAGGTGATGCGCCGTGTCGTGCGCGAGATGCACATGAGCGAGGTGACCATCGCCTACGGCATGACCGAGACCAGCCCGGTCAGTTTCCAGACCGTGCCGGACGACCCGCTCGAACTGCGCGTGTCGACGGTGGGACGCATCCATCCCCACGTGGAAGTGAAGATCGTGGACGAGGCGGGGCGGGTCGTCCCGCGCGGCACGACGGGCGAGTTGCTGACGCGCGGCTATTCCGTGATGCGCGGCTACTGGGGCGACGAGGCGCATACCGCGCTGGCACTCGACGCGTCGCGCTGGATGCATACCGGCGACCTCGCGGTCCTCGACGACGAGGGGTACTGCACCATCGTGGGCCGCCTGAAGGACATGATCATCCGCGGCGGCGAGAACATCTATCCCCGCGAAATCGAGGAATTCCTCTACGGGCACCCGGATATCCAGGACGTGCAGGTGTTCGGCGTCCCGGATGACCGGCTGGGCGAGCAGGTGTGCGCGTGGGTCCGCCTGCGCGACGGGGCGAAGGCCACGGAGGGCTCGATCCAGGACTATTGCCGGCGGCACCTCGCCTATTTCAAGGTGCCGCACTACGTCCGCTTCGTGGACGGATTCCCGATGACCGTGACCGGAAAGGTGCAGAAATACCTGATGCGCGAGATGATGGAGGCGGAACTGTCCGGCAAGACGCGGTCCTGAAGCCAGGTCCGCCGACCGTCGTCCTCCACTTCGGATTCACGCCCTCCTCTCCACCCTAGCTGGAAGGGAGGGCTCAGGACACCAGAGAGGCGCATGTGAATCGAGTCAGGAGACACCACCCCGCGACGCTGTTCACCGCGTTCCTTTTCGCCTTGTTCGGGGCGGTGACCCTGCTGGGTGGCATCCGGCTGGTCAACCTCGGCGGCTCCGCGTATTACCTGGTCGCAGGCGCGGTCACCCTGGTGGTCGCGGCCTTGCTGCTGTTCCGTGTGCGACTGGCCGTGCCCCTCTATGGCCTCCTGCTGATCGGCACCGCCGCCTGGTCGGTCTGGGAGGTGCGCCTGGACTGGTGGCAATTGCTTCCGCGCCTCGACGTATGGTTCGTGCTGGGCTTGTGGCTCCTGCTGCCGTGGCCGCGCCGCGGGCTCAACCGGGACAGCCTCTACGAGACCTCCAGGCATACCGGCGGTGGTTTCCTCCTCGTCTCGTTGTTGATCGTCGCGGTGGTGGGCATCGCGGGAGCCCTTCATTCCGATCACGACCTGTCCGGCGAATTGCCGATGGCCGACGTCGCGGGACCGCAAGGCGACCGCGCCCCACGGCCCGACGGCGACTGGACGGACTACGGTGGCTCGCCATTCGGTCAGCGCTACTCTCCGCTGACGCAGATCACTCCGGATAACGTGGGACAGTTGCAGGTCGCCTGGAAGATCCAGACGGGCGATACCCCGGGGCCCGACGATCCGACCGAAACGACCTCCGAGAACACGCCGCTGAAGATCGGCGACACCGTTTATCTATGCACGCCGCACAGCCGCGTGATCGCGGTGGATGCGGCCACGGGACAGAAGCGCTGGGAGTTCGATCCGAAGATCCAGAGCCCCGTCGGATTCAAGCACTGGGAACACATGACCTGCCGCGGCGTGTCGTACCACGACGATGCGAAGTACGCGGCCGCGACGGTTCCCGCTCCGGCGACGAGCGCGACGGGCGCTCCCGCGCCTGCTTCGACAGTCGCGACCGCCGCGGCGTCCACGGTCTCGGCGACGTGCCCGCGCCGGTTGTTCCTGCCGACCGCCGACGCGCGCCTCATCGCGATCAATGCGGATTCCGGCCAACCCTGCGCCGACTTCGGCGAGCAGGGCACGGTGAACCTGCGCACGAACATCGGCCCGTTCACGCCGGGTGGCTACTACTCCACCTCGCCCCCGGCGGTGACGAAGGACCTGGTCATCATCGGCGGCCATGTCACCGACAACGAATCGACGAACGAGCCCTCCGGCGTCATCCGCGCCTACGATGTGCACGACGGCCACCTGGTCTGGAACTGGGACCCCGGCAAGCCTGACGACACGGCGCCGATCGCGCCGGGCGCCACGTATACCCGCAATTCGCCGAACGTCTGGTCGCTCTTCAGCGTCGATGAGAACCTCGGCATCGTCTACCTGCCCATGGGAAACCAGACGCCGGACCAGTTCGGTGGCGGTCGCACGCCCACGTCGGAGAAGTACGCCGCGGGCATCGTCGCCCTGGACGTGGCCACCGGCAAGGTGCGGTGGAATTATCAGTTCACCCATCACGATCTCTGGGACATGGACATCGGTGGGCAGCCGACCCTGGTCGACCTGCAAACCGCCGACGGAATGAAGCCCGCGCTCGTCGCTTCGACCAAGCAGGGCAGTGTGTACGTGCTCGACCGGCGCGACGGCACGCCGATCATCCCCATTCGCGAAGTGCCGCGTCCGCAAGGTGCCGTGGCCGGCGATCACACCGCCCCCACGCAACCGCTATCGGATCTCAATTTCGCGCCGCCGGACGTGCGAGAGAAGGACATGTGGGGCACGACGCCGTTCGACCAGCTCTGGTGCCGCGTGCGTTTCCGTTCGTTGCGCTACGAGGGCATGTTCACGCCGCCCTCCGAACAAGGATCGCTGGTTTTCCCGGGTAATTTCGGCGTGTTCGACTGGGGTGGCGTGTCGGTGGACCCCACGCGCCAGTTGATGTTGATCAACCCGAGCTACATGGCGTTCCAGTCGCGACTGATTCCGAAGGACGTGTTGGCCAAGATGGAGGTCGGTCCCGCGAAGAGCGAGACCGAAGGCGTGAAGAAGGCCGAAGGCATCCCCTACGGCATCGAGTTGTCCGCCTTCCTCTCCCCGCTGGGCATTCCCTGCCAGGCACCGCCGTGGGGATACGTCGCGGGCGTCGACCTGCGCACGGGCAAGATGATGTGGCGGCACAAGAACGGCACCATCGTCGACAGCGCACCGCTGCCGATCCCGATGCCGCTCGGCGTCCCGAGCCTCGGTGGCATGGTGACCACGGCCGGCGGCGTCACCTTCCTCTCCGGCACGCTGGACTACTACGTGCGCGGTTACGACGTGCGCACCGGGAAGAAACTCTGGGAAGCCCGCCTGCCGGCCGGCGGCCAGGCCACGCCGATGACCTACGCGGACAAGGACGGTCGCCAATACCTCCTCGTGACGGCCGGCGGCCACGGCTCGCTGGGCACCAAGCAAGGCGACTGGGTGATCGCTTACGCCTTGCCCAAGTAGGGATGTGTAGTTACGGGTAGCCGACCTGGTGGGAGCCGACTTTGTCGGCGATCCCGCGGCAGCGGGCCAGGGTGAGGCAAGCACCCATCGCCGCTGAAGCGGCTCCCACACGGACCTCGGTGGCGCTGGCTGTACGCCTAGCCCCGCTTCGGGCTGGGCAGCAGCGCCGCCAGCAAGCCGATCAGGGGCAGGAAGGCGCACACCTGGTACACCGCCTCGATGCCGATGTGATCGGCCAATTCACCGAGCACGGCCGCACCGAGGCCGCCCATGCCGAACGAGAAGCCGAAGAACAGGCCCGAGATCATGCCGACGCGGCCTGGCACGAGCTCCTGTGCGAAGACGACGATCGCGGGGAAGGCCGAGGCCAGGATCAAGCCGATCGCCACGGTGAGCGGTGCCGTCCAGAACAGGCTGGCGTGAGGCAGCAGGAGGGTGAACGGCAGGGCGCCGAGGATCGAGAACCAGATCACGCGCTTGCGTCCGATGCGGTCGCCGATGGGGCCGCCGAGCACCGTTCCCACCGCCACCGCGCCGAGGAAGACGAACAGGTGGAACTGCGCGTTCTCCACCGACACGCCGAAGCGATGGATCAGGTAGAACGTGAAATAGCTGGTGAGGCTGGCGAGGTAGACGTACTTCGAGAAGATCAGCGCGAGCAGAACGGCGATGCCACGCCGCGCCTCGCGCGTGGGTGGAGCGAGTTGCGCGTGCTTGCCGGCGTTGTTCGTCAGCCGGACCAGGCCATGGTGGCGATACCACTGGCCGACGTTCCACAGGATCGCGCAGGACAGCAAGGCGAGCAGCGCGAAGAAGGCCAGGCTCGACTGTCCCCAACGCACCACGACCAGCGCCGCGGCGAGCGGGCCCAATGCCTGGCCGGCGTTGCCACCCACCTGGAACAGCGACTGCGCGAGGCCGTGGCGGCCACCGGAGGCCATCCGTGCCACGCGGGACGATTCGGGATGGAACACCGACGAACCCATGCCCAGCAATGCCGCGCCGGCGAGCAGCAACGGGTAGGCGTGGGCCTTCGACAACACGAGCAGGCCGAACAACGAGAACAGCGTGCCACCGGGAAGCGCCAGCGGCGTGGGACGCCGGTCGGCGTAGAGGCCGATGAGCGGCTGCAGGATCGACGCGGTCATCTGGTATGTCAGCGTGATGAGACCGATCTGGCCGAAGTCGAGTTGGAAGTCGGTCTTCAGGCCCGGGTAAATGGCCGGAAGCAGCGACTGCATCATGTCGTTGAGCAGGTGACAGAAGCTGATCGCGAAGATCACGCCATAGACGGTCGTGTCCGCACGGCGGCCGTCCAGCGCCGCGTCGACGGGGGCTTGCATGGGCTTTCCTGGGGGTAGGGGAGCGAATATGAGAACACGGGCGAGACGACGCGGCCACTGCCGGCGTGATCGCGGGCCCTAGGTCCGGGTGCCGTGGCAATCCGCGCGGATGATGCATTCGACGAGTTCGGCCGGCGGCTTGCCGATTTCCACGCGCATGGCCTCGTCGTCGCCGGGTTCCTCCAGCGTCGCGAGCTGGCTGTCGAGGAGCGCCGGATCGAAGAAGTGTCCTGCCCGGTGGCCGAGGCGGTCGGCCAGCAGTTCGCGCGAGCCATGCAGGTAGACGAACTTCACGTCGTCGTGTCCATCGCGCAAGAAATCGCGATAGCGGTGCTTCAACGCCGAGCACGCCACCACCAGCGACTCGCCCTGCTGCCGGTGGCGATCCATTTCCGCCGCGATGGCGGCGAGCCAGGGCTGGCGGTCCGCATCGTCGAGCGGTATGCCCCGGGCCATCTTGTCGCGGTTGGCCTGGGGATGAAGGTGATCCCCGTCGACGAAGGGCTGGCCCAGCCGTGCCGCCAGGCCCATGCCGATCGTGCTCTTGCCGCTGCCGGAAACACCCATGACGATCGTGATCATGGCCGGAAGCATGCCGTCTTCCGGGCCACGGAATCGTGAACGGCATCGCGTACCATCATTGGCTGGTCCCTTTCGAACCATGCCATGGAAACCATCGACCTGCGCAGCGATACCGTCACCCAGCCGACCGACGCCATGCGCGAGGCGATGTTGCGCGCGCCGGTCGGCGACGACGTGTACGGCGAGGACCCCACGGTCAACGCCTTGCAGGACCGCATCGCGGCCGACCTGGGTTTCGCCGCGGCGTTATTCGTGCCCACCGGTACCCAGGGCAACCTGCTCGCGCTGATGAGCCACTGCGAACGCGGCGACGAATACATCGTGGGCGCGGATGCGCATACCTATCGCTTCGAAGGCGGCGGTGCGGCGGTGCTGGGTTCGATCCAGCCACAGCCGATCCCGCAGGACGCCGACGGAACCTTGCCCCTGGACAAGGTCGAGGCGGCGATCAAGCCGATCGACCCGCACTTCGCCCGCTCCCGCCTGCTGGCGCTGGAGAACACCTGGCATGGCCGTGTCCTTCCGTTCGACTACCTCGCCTCGGCCCGCGACCTGGCGACACGGCGTGGGCTCGGACTGCACATGGACGGTGCGCGTCTCTACAACGCGGCGATCGCCTATGGCCGTCCGGCTCGCGAGGTCGTGGCGGGTTTCGACAGCGTGTCCGTGTGCCTGTCCAAGGGGCTTGGCGCGCCGGTGGGCTCGGTGTTGCTGGGCAGCGTGGCGCTGATCGACCGCGCTCGCCGCTGGCGCAAGGTCGCCGGCGGTGGCTGGCGGCAGGCGGGCATGCTGGCCGCGGCGGCGATGCATGCGCTCGACCACCATGTGGAACGCCTGGCCGACGACCACGCGCGCGCCAGCCGGCTGGCGAACGGCTTGCGCCGGATCGACGGACTCGAGGTCAAGGGTTGCCATACGAACATGGTCTTCGTCGACGTGCCGCCCGCACGCTTGAAGGACCTCGCCACGCATATGTCCGCGCAGGGCGTGCGACTGAGCATCGGCTATCTGCCGTCGATTCGCCTGGTGACGCACCTGGATATCGACGACACGGCCATCGAACGGACGATCGCCGCGTTCGCTTCGTTCGATTACTGACGCGGCGCCATCAGCTTGCGTTGCAGCGAGTAGAGAAGGGCGGCGTCGGTGAGATCGAGCGTGTCGGTTTCCATCGCGCGGTAATGGCGATGGAAGGCGATGATCGCATTGCGCGGGTTTGATACGTCATAACCGACCAGCCGCATCGCCGCCAGGCTATCGAAGCCGGGCGGCGCGGGGATCGGGCTCGGCTCCGGCCATAGTCCGAAACCGTAGCTGGCGAGCGTCGCCCAGGGGAACAGCACGCTCGGGTCGTTCTTCCGGCCGGGCGCGATGTCGCCATGACCGACCACGGCTTCGCGCGGGATGCCCAGGCGCGTGGTGAGATCGGCCAGCAGTTTCACCAGCGCTTGTATCTGCGGCTGGGTGAACGGGGACACACCATCGTTGTCGATCTCGATGCCGATGGACGAGGAATTCAGGTCGGTCATGTCGCCCCAGCGCGAGGCGCCCGCATGCCATGCACGGTCGTTGTCGTCGACGAGCTGGTCGATGCGGCCATTGGACTCGACGAGGTAGTGGGCGCTTACCTGGCCTTCGCTGTTACGTGTGCTCAGCACGCGCAGGGCTTCCGCGGCGTCGCCGATCGACGTGTGGTGCAACACGATGATCTGCGCCTTGCGCGCGTTGAAGTTGGGCGACGGTGTCCAATGGGCGAGGGCGCTGCGCTGCGGTGCGACGCGCGGCCCGGTGGCGCAACCGGCCAGACAGGCGATCGCCAGCACGACCGCCGCGAGGCGGAGGCGCCTTGCGACGGTGGCCTTCGTTCGCGTCATTCGACGCGGAAGTCGCTGCTGGTGATGACCCACGCGATCTCCTCGCCCACGTCCCCGGTGTCTTCCCGGGATGCCACCACGATCTGGAGGTCGACGCAATCGTGGCCTTCGGAAAGCCATTCGGTTTTCTCCAGCGCCATGCCGGATTTCTTCAACGCCGCATGCAGGGCGGGCATCGTCGTGGCGAGTAGTTCCGTGCCCTCGTGGGTGAGCTGGCCGCCCAGCACCTCGATGTCGCACAGCTTGTCGTCGAGGAAGCGCAGCCGCAGCCATTCGTCTCCGGCGGCATCGGCGTATTCGTCTTCGTCGTCCCACATGTTTTCGCCGCCGGCCTTCCAGCCGAGTGTGTCGCGAAGTTTCTTTCGCGGCATGCCGAAGAAGATGTCGGTATCGCCGCGGCGGATGCCGCGGCCCGGGACCAGCTCGCAATGTTCCATGGCGTACCTCGTCAGATGGCGCGGGAGACCCGCCGGTGAAGCATGGCGGACCGGCGATACGACAGGCCAGCCGGTCCTGTCCGTGCCGTATCAGGGTTTATGGTCACGGCCGAGGTAGTCCTCGCTCTGCATTTCGATGAGCCGCGATTCGGTGCGGCCGAACTCGGCGCGAACCTTGCGGCCATCGTAGAGTTCCGTGATCGGCGCGGCCGCGGAGAGTACCAGCTTCACGTGGCGGTCGTAGAACTCGTCCACCAGCAGCACGAAGCGCTTGGCCTCGTTTTCCGAGTAGACGGTGAACTGCGGCACGTTGGACAGGATCACGGCCGGATACGACTTCGCCAGTTCGATGTAGTCGGCGACGGCGCGCGGGCCTTCGCAAAGGGCCGCGAAGTCGAACCAGACGATGTTGTCGGCGCGCTTGCGCACCGGCACCTCGCGGCCGCTGAGCAGGATGGAGCCGGCCTCGACGAGGTCGCCCTGCGCCTGGCCCATGAAGATCTTCGTCAGCGAGCGCTCCGCTTCGGGGCCGGGCGGGACGAGGTAGACCGGCGCCTGGCTCAGGGCGCGCAGGCGCCAGTCGTGCGGGGACACCATTTCATGGACCACGCAGTGCTTCTCGATCGCCGCGATGGCCGGCAGGAACCGTGCGCGTTGCAGGCCATCCTTGTAGAGGCCCTTCGGCGGCGTGTTCGAGGTGGTGACCAGGGTGACGCCGCGGGCGAACAGGCCGTCCAGCAGCCCGGCGAGGATCATGGCGTCGCCGATATCGGAGACGAGGAATTCGTCCAGGCACAACACGCGGCACTTCGTGGCGAGGCGTTCGGCCACCTCGTCGAGCGGATTCTGCCGTTCGCCGAGCTCGCGCAGCATGCCGTGTACCTCCAGCATGAAGCGGTGGAAATGCCGGCGAAGTGCGAGACCCGGGGCGAGGCTGGAAACGAAGAGGTCCATGAGGAAGGTCTTTCCCCGGCCGACGCTGCCCCAGAGGTACAGGCCGCGCACGGCGGCGCGCGGTTCGTTGCCGAGCATGCTGCGCAGGCGGCCGAACAATCCGCCACTGGCGGGTTCCGGCGCGCAGAGCGCCGCATGCAGGCGATCGAACTCGGCGATGACCGGCAACTGTGCCGGGTCCGACTCCCAACGATGCCCTGCGATGCCGTCCCGGTAGCGTTCGCCGGGCGTCGATTCCGTGCAGTTCATGCAGCGCGGGGCCCGGGCAACCAGTTCTTCACGCCATTCTTGATGACGCCGCGCAGGTCCATGAGGCGGCGATGGAAGAAATGGCTGGTGTCCTCCATTCTCACCAGTTGCGGCCGAACATCTTCCGGCAGGCTGTCGACCCAGTCGTAGACGGCCTGCGGATCGACGATCTCGTCGGCGTCGCCCATGACCACGAGCCAGTGGCCCGTGGGCAGTTCGATCTGGGCGAAATCCCAGCCACGGCCCGCCACGGGCGGTGCCACGCTGATCAGGGCATCGGCCCCGAGGTGGCTGGCGTTACGCAGGGTCACGTAGCTGCCGAAGGAAAACCCGGCCAGCCACAGGGCGGCGCCGGGACGGACCTTGCGCGCCCAGGCGACCACGGCGGCGAGATCGTCGCTTTCGCCATTGCCACTGTCGAACGCGCCTTCCGACCGGCCCACGCTGCGGAAGTTGAAGATGATCGTGTCCATGCCGGACTCGCGCAGCGAGCGCTCGATCATGGTCACCACCTTGTTGTGCATGCTGCCGCCGTCCGTGGACAGCGGATGGCAGATCACGGCGACGCCGTGACGGGCCACGTCGGCGGTGGCGGCCTTGGCTTCGCATTCGAGCTTGCCCGCCGGGCCTGCGAGCGCGAAGCTCATGCTCTCGGCCGGGAAGTGATCCGGCGCTGTAGGTAGAAGTTCGCTCATGCTCTCCATGATACCCGCTGGCTGGCCGGTTCGCGGCGAAGACCGGCGATGAACGTCCTCGCACACGCCTTGTTGGCGGGCGACGACGCGGCCTTGCGCCTTGGCGGCATCATGGGCGACTTCGTGCACGGGACACCCGATCCGGCCATTCCCGAACGGGTCCGCCAGGGTATCCACCTGCACCGCGCGATCGACAGTTTCACCGACAGCCACGACGAGGTCCGCGCGGCCCGCGAGCGCTTGCCCGCGCCGTTCCGCCGCTATGCGGGGATCCTCCTCGACATGTGGTTCGATCACTGCCTGGCGCGCGACTTCGCGCACTGGTCCGCGCAGCCCCTGGAGGATTTCTCGACGAACCTGCGTGCGGAGTTGCATGCCGCCGGTCCGCTGTTGCCCGATGCGCTGAAGCGCTTCCTCGGTTACATGGACGCGAACGGCCTTCCGGCCGGCTATGCGCGGGCCGAGGCGATCGCCAAGGCCTTGCGCGGCATATCGCAGCGGCTGTCCCGGGCCAACCCCGTCGGTGACGCCATGCCGCTGCTGATGGCGGAGGACGCCCTGTTGCAGGCCACCTTCGAGCGGTTCTTCCCGCAGCTGCGGGCGTTCGCGAAGGAGTGGGTGGCCCGCCTGCCGCCGCTTACTTGACCTGGTCGGCCATCCACTTGACCGTGTTGCCGACTTGTTCGTCGGTCAGGGCCGGGTTGCCGCCCTTGGCCGGCATGTGGTTGCCGTCGGGACCGGTGTAGCCGTCGATGGCGTGCTTGGTGAGGGTGGCGATGCCCTGGGCGATGCGTGCCGACCAGGCGGCCTTGTCACCGAGCTTCGGCGCGCCGGCCACGCCAGCCGTGTGGCAGCTGTGGCACAGGTTGTCGTAGATGGTCTTGCCGTCGGTGCTGCCACCGTAGGCGACCTGCGAGGCGGCGGCCTTCGCGGCGGCTTCCTGGGCGGCCAGCATCGCCGCGCGGCCGGTGTCGCCGGCATAGACGCCGCCCACGGGGGCGATCCGGGCCTCGGTGCGCTTGGCGACGGCGGGGTCCTGATCCTTGGGGATGTTGCTGTAGATGGTATAGGCGATAACCATCAGGACGAGGGCCAGGACACTGAGGCCGGCGGTCAGCCACGAGAACTGACGCATGAAGTTCTGGTCGGACTTGCTCGGAGAACCGCTCACGCATTGACTCCACTGATTTGGGTGTGCCGTCCCCTCCCCGGGATCCGGCGTGCCTGCCGGCCGCAAATGCGGCGTCGAATTTCGCGAGTATAACGGAACCTCCGCGGGAGTCAGCGGTCTGCATGCCGGTGCCGTGCCAGGGGACCGGCCGGGAGACGTGCCGTCAGTCATGCTGTACCCCTGTCAACCGGCATTGTTCAATGCCGTTCACCTACACCTATATTGGCGCCGTCGGGTTTTCACCTTTTGGGGGTATAAACCCCCGTGGCGCACGGCGCGCCGGTCGGACCAGGTATCCCCGTCCGGTCATTCATCCTGGGAGTGTTTTGCATGTCGCGTTTTTGGAAGATCGCGCTGGCCGTCATCGTGGTTCTGGTGATCGCGGGCATATTCGTCGTTCCCCGGCTGCGTCACGCCGAAGGTGCGAACGCAGCCCAGACCCAGGGAGGCAAGGCCAATGGAGAGGGCCAGGGGAAGGACCAGCCGCCCGTGCCGGTCACCGTCGTACCCGTCGCCAGCCAGGATGTGCCCGTCTACCTCACCGCGACCGGTACCGCCCAGGCGCGCAACTCCGTGGTGGTGCGCCCGCAGGTCGGCGGCCAGCTGATGAAGCTCAACTTCCAGGAAGGCCAGGAAGTGAAGCAGGGCGACGTCATCGCCGAGATCGACCCGCGCACCATCCAGTCGCAGTACGACCAGTCCGTCGCCAAGCTGCGCCAGGACCAGGCCGCCGCGGCCACCGCCAAGAACAACCTCGAGCGTTCGCAGAACCTGGTCAGCAAGGGCGGCCAGCAGTACGTGTCCAAGCAGGACCTCGACAACCTCAAGAACACCCTCGACCAGGCCGTCGCCACGGTGGTCGCCGACCAGGCCTCGATCCGCGCCTCGCAGGTGCAACTGGGCTTCACCAAGGTGATCGCGCCGATCGACGGCCTCGCCGGCATCCGCGCCGTGGACGTCGGCAACATCGTCGCCACCACGGACACGATCGTCACGCTGACCGAGGTCCATCCGATCTACGTCTCGTTCAACCTGCCCGAGAAGAACCTCGACCTGGTCCGCTCCTCCATGCGCGAGGAAGGCGCCACGCCGCTCGAGGTCGCCGCGCTCGATCGCGTCGACGCGCACGTGGTGGCCACCGGCAAGCTCGACGTCATCGACAACACCATCGACACCACGACCGGCACGTTCCGCCTGCGCGCGCTGTTCGACAACACCAAGACGGAGCTCTGGCCGGGCCAGTTCGTCAATGCGCGCGTCCGCGTGCGTACGGTGAAGAACGGCCTCGTCGTTCCGGCCCAGGCGGTGCAGCGAGGCCCGGATGGCGACTACGTCTACCTCGTGCAGGGCGACAACACGGTCAAGATGCAGCCCGTGGAAACCGCGACCGAGGTGGGCGACAGCCACATGCTCATCAGCAAGGGCCTGAAGCTCGGCGACAAGGTGGTGACCGAGGGCCAGTTCCGTCTCAAGCCGGGCTCGAAGGTGCAGCCGCTGGCGCCGGGGCAGGTCCCCGCCGCGCCCACGGCCGAGGAATTGAAGGCGAAGAAGGATCAGCAGGGCCGCCAGGGCGGACGCCGCGGCTGATAGCGCTTAGCGCGCGGCGTGTCCACGACGGACGCGCCGCCACGGATCGCAAGGTCCCGACACCAGGAATAGAACGTGGGTTTCTCGACACTCTTCATCCGCCGGCCGATCGCCACCTCGCTGTTGATGGTGGCGGTCCTGTTGCTCGGCATCCTCGGCTACCGGCAGTTGCCGGTGTCGGCGCTGCCGGAGATCGACGCGCCCAGCCTGGTCGTCACCACGCAGTACCCCGGCGCCAGCGCCACCACCATGGCGGCCCTGGTCACCACGCCGCTGGAACGTAACTTCGGCCAGATATCCGGCCTGAACATGATGAGTTCGGACTCGTCGGCGGGCCTGTCGACGATCGTCCTGCAATTCAACATGGACCGCGACATCGACATCGCCGCGCAGGACGTGCAGGCGGCCATCAACCAGGCGCGCGGCACGCTGCCGAACAACCTGCCGTACCCGCCCGTCTACAACCGCGTGAACCCGGCCGATGCGCCGATCATGACGCTGATGCTCACCTCGGACAGCCGTGCGCTGCGCGACGTGAACAACTTCGCCGACTCGATCCTCTCGCAGAAGCTCTCGCAGGTGCAGGGCGTCGGCCTGGTCTCCATCGCCGGCAACGTGCGTCCGGCCGTGCGCATCCAGGTGAACCCGGCCCAGCTGGCCAATCTCGGCCTGACCATGGAGGACGTGCGCAGCGCGCTCACCCAGGCCAACGTCAACGCGCCCAAGGGCACGCTGAACGGCAAGACCCAGTCGTACAGCATCGGCACCAACGACCAGCTGGCCGATGCCGCCGAGTACAAGGGCACGATCATCAGCTACAAGAACGGCGCCCCCGTGCGCCTGTCCGACGTGGCGAACGTGATCGACGGCGTGGAGAACGACCAGCTCGCCGCATGGGCGAACGGCAAGCCGGCCGTGCTGCTCGACATCCGCCGCCAGCCCGGCGCGAACATCGTGCAGACGGTGCAGCAGATCCGCCAGACCATCCCCGACCTGCAGAAGGTGCTGCCGGCCGATGTGCACCTGCAGGTGTTCTCCGATCGCACCATCACCATCCGTGCGTCGGTCGAGGATGTCCAGTTCACCCTGATCCTCACGATCTGCCTCGTCGTCGCGGTGATCTTCGTCTTCCTGCGCCGCCTGTGGGCGACGGTGATTCCCTCGGTGGCCGTGCCCCTGTCGCTCATGGGCACGTTCGGCGTGATGGCCTTCGCCGGCATGTCGCTGGACAACCTCTCGCTGATGGCGTTGGCGGTCGCGACCGGTTTCGTCGTCGACGACGCCATCGTGATGATCGAGAACATCGTCCGCTACATCGAGCAGGGCCAGGATGCCAAGACCGCCGCCGAGGTGGGTGCGAAGGAGATCGGCTTCACGGTGCTCTCGCTGACCGTCTCGCTGATCGCGGTGTTCCTGCCACTGCTGTTGATGCCGGGCGTCACCGGCCGCCTGTTCCACGAGTTCGCCTGGGTGCTGACCATCGCCGTGGCGATCTCGATGCTGGTCTCGCTGACGCTCACGCCGATGATGTGCGCGTACCTGCTCAAGGCCGACCAGCTGCCGGACGCGGACGACGCCCACGAACACGCCGCGGCCGCCGGCAAGCACACCACCTGGTCGCGCATCGTCGACGGCTACGGCCGCAGCCTCGACTGGGTGCTCGCCCACCGCCCGTTGACGATGATCGTCGCGGCGCTCTCGGTGGCGCTCACGGTCGTCCTCTACATCGTGATCCCCAAGGGCTTGCTGCCCGAGCAGGACACCGGCCTCATCACCGCCGTCGTGCAGGCCGACCAGAACGTCGCCTTCCCGCAGATGGAGACGCGCACGAAGGCCGTGGCCGACGCGCTCGGCAAGGACCCCGCCGTGTCCGGCGTGGCGGCCTTCATCGGCGCGGGCTCGGTCAATCCGACCCTCAACCAGGGCCAGATCTCGCTGGTGCTGAAGGATCGCGGCGATCGCGACAGCCTCGACGAGGTGTTGCCGCGCTTGCAGGAAGCCGCCTCGCACATCGCCGGCGTGGCGTTGTACCTGAAGCCGGTGCAGGACGTGACGCTGGACAGCCAGGTGTCCGCCACCGAATACCAGTATTCGCTGTCCGCCGTGGATTCGACCGCGCTGGCGGGTTATGCGCAGCAAATGACCTCCGCCTTGCGCAAGCGCGAGGAACTGGCCGATGTCGACAGCAACCTGGCCGACAAGGGCAATGCGCTGAAGCTCACCATCGATCGTGACAGCGCCAGCCGCCTCGGCGTGCCGGTGCAGACGATCGACGACACCTTGTACGACGCCTACGGGCAGCGGCAGATCTCCACGATCTTCACGCAGCTCAACCAGTACCGCGTGGTGCTGGAGGTCTCGCCGGAATACCGTACCAGCACCGACCTGCTGAACAAGCTCACCGTGCGCGGCAATGGCAACGGCGCGCTGACCGGTTCCAACGCCACCAGCTTCGGCCAGGTCGCCTCGAGCAACTCGGCCACGCCGGCGGGTATCGGCAACACCGGCAACGTCGGCTTCCAGGTCGGCGGGGGTGGCACCATCCCGCTGGCCGCGCTCGCCAGCGCCCAGATCACCAGTGCGCCGCTGGTGGTCAGCCACCTGCAGCAGCTGCCGGCGGTGACGATCTCGTTCAACCTCGCGCCGGGCTACTCGCTGTCGTCGGCGGTGGACGCGATCCACGAGGTGGAGAAGGAACTGAACTTCCCGCCGGAAGTACGTGGTCAGTTCATCGGCAAGGCCGCCGAGTTCTCGTCCTCGGTGGGCGACGAAGTGCTCTTGTTGCTGGCCTCGATCATCGTCATCTACATCGTGCTGGGCGTGCTCTACGAGAGCTACATCCATCCGCTGACGATCATCTCCACGTTGCCGCCGGCCGGCGTCGGCGCGCTGCTCGCCCTGCTCCTTTGCGGCATGAGCCTGTCGGTGGACGGCATCGTCGGTATCGTCCTGCTGATCGGCATCGTGAAGAAGAACGCGATCATGATGATCGACTTCGCCATCGAGGCGAAGCGCACCGGCCTGAACGCGCAGGACGCCATCCGCCGTGCCTGCCTGCTGCGCTTCCGTCCGATCATGATGACCACCGCCGCGGCGCTGCTCGGCGCGCTGCCCCTGGCCCTGGGCAACGGCATCGGTTCGGAACTGCGCAAGCCGCTGGGCGTATCGATCGTCGGCGGCCTGCTGCTTTCGCAGCTGGTCACGCTCTACACCACGCCGGTGATCTACCTCTACATGGAGCGCTTCTCCGACTGGCTGGCCGAGCGCAAGCGACGACGCGCCCTGGCGCACGGCATCGAACCGCAAACCGCGGGCTGATGACGGATCGTCCCTTCCCAAGGAAATACCCCTTCTTCGCCGGACGGTTCGCCGCCCGGCGAAACCTTTTTCCGGTTGGCGCGTTAGGCAGGGAATGCCCACCGCCATCCCGCTCCCCATGAGCCGCTTCGCCCCATGAACATTTCCGGCCCCTTCATCCGCCGTCCCATCGGCACTTCGCTGCTGGCGATCGGTATCTTCGCGGTCGGCATCATCTGCTATGCGTTGCTCGGCGTGGCCGCGCTGCCGAACATCCAGTTCCCGGCGATCTTCGTCCAGGCGCAGCAATCCGGCGCCGACGCGAGCACGATGGCCTCCACCGTGGCCGCGCCGCTGGAACGCCACCTGGGCCAGGTGCCGGGCGTGGAATCCATGCGCTCGAACAGTTCCGAAGGCAGCGCCTTCGTGTTGTTGTTCTTCCAGAACGGCACCAATATCGACGCCGCCGCGCGCGACGTGCAATCCGCCATCAACGCCGCCCAGCCCGACCTGCCGCCGGGCCTGTTGAACGCGCCGTCGTATACCAAGGCCAACCCGAACGACGATCCCATCATCGTGCTGGCGCTCACCTCCGACACGGTGGCGCCGACCGCGCTCTATAACGTGGCGGATTCGATCCTCGCCCAGCGCCTGCGCCAGCAGGAAGGCATCGCCACCGTCGATATCGCCGGCAGCGCCACGCCCGCCATCCGCGTGGACGTGAACCTGCGCGCGCTGAATGCGATGGGGCTGTCGCCGGACCAGCTGCGCAACGCCCTCACCGCCGCCAACGTGACCTCGCCGCAGGGCTTCCTCAGCGACGGCGTCACCACCATGGCGGTGACGGCGACCGACTCACTGCACACGGCCGAAGAGTTCGCCAACCTGATCATCGGCGTGAACAACGGCGTGCCGATCCGCCTGTCCGACATCGCCAAGGTCTACGACGGGCAGCAGGATGCCTACCAGGCGGCCTGGTTCAACGGCAAGCCCGGCATCCTGATGTACGTCTACAGGAAGGCCGATGCGAACGTCATCGAGACGGTGGACCGGATCAAGGCACAGATGCCGACGATGCAGGCATGGCTGCCGGCCGGCGTGCAGCTGCATTCGTTCTTCGATGGCACCCCGACCATCCGCGCCTCGCTGCACGAGGTGCAGGCCACGCTGCTGATCAGCCTCGCCATGGTCATCATGACGATGGCTTTGTTCCTGCGGCGATTGGCGCCGACGGTGATCGCGGGCCTCGCCGTGCCGCTCTCGCTGGCCGGCGCGTTCGTGGTGATGTATGCGTTCGGCTATACCTTGAACAACCTCACCTTGCTGGCCCTGGTGATCGCGATCGGTTTCGTCGTCGACGATGCCATCGTGGTGATCGAGAACGTCATCCGGCACATGGACGAGGGGATTCCACGCTTCGAGGCGGCCTTGCTCGGCGCGCGCGAGATCGGCTTCACCATCGTCTCGATCACCGGCTCGCTGGTGGCGGTGTTCATTCCGTTGCTGCTCGCCCCGGGCATCATCGGCATGTTCTTCAAGGAATTCACGATAACGCTGGTGGCGGCGATCGTGGTGTCGGCGATCGTGTCGCTGACCCTGACCCCCTCCTTGTGCGCCCACTTCCTCACCGCGCACAAGGACGACAAGCCGGAATCGAAGCTGGGCCAGGCGCTGGAGCGGATGCACGAGCGCCTGCTCGGGATGTACCGAGTGGCACTGGACTGGACCCTGCGGCACGCCTTGCTCATGGCGATCACGCCCTTGGTGCTCGTCGGGGTAACCTTCCTTCTCTTCGGCATGGTCAAGGGAGGCTTCTTCCCGCCGCAGGACACCGGCCTGATCGGTGCCCGCGCCACGTCCAGTTCCACGGTGTCGTTCGGCGAAATGAAGGTGCGCCAGGCCCGTCTCACCCAGATGCTGCTGGACGATCCAGCCGTGAAGGCGGTGGGTTCGCGCCTCGGGACCAGCCGCACGGGGTCCAGCGGCTTCTTCAACATCGAGCTGAAGACCATGGCGGAAGGGCGCAAGGAGAGCACCTTCGTCGTGCTCGACCGGCTGTCGGCCAAGGCCAACAAGTATCCCGATCTCAACCTGCGCCTGCGCCCGATCCAGGACCTGCCCACCGGCGGTGGCGGTGGCAACACGCAGGGCGGCCAGTATTCGGTGTCGCTGAAGGGCAACGACATCGTCGAGTTGCAGACCTGGCTGCCCAGGCTGGTCGACGCGCTGAAGAAGAACCCGATGCTGAAGGATGTCGGCAGCGACATCGATGCCGCGGGCCTGCGCCAGAACATGGTGATCGACCGCGATACGGCCGCGCGCCTGGGCGTGTCCATCGGCGACATCGACGGCGCGCTCTACAACGCCTTCGGCCAGCGCGCGGTCTCGACGATCTACTCGGATATCAACCAGTACCGCGTGATCGTCAACGCGCTGCCGCAGATGGCGGCCACGCCCGAGTCGTTGAACCAGATCTACGTGCGTTCCAGCTCCGGCGCGATGATCCCGATGACGGCGGTGACCAAACAGGTGCCGGGGCTCGCGCCCACCCAGATCGTGCACGAGGACCAGTACACGAGCATGGGAGTCAGCTTCAACCTCGCGCCCAACGTCAGCATGGGCGAGGCGATGGAGATCATCCAGAAGACCATCGACGGCATGCGCATGCCCGGTGACATACGCCTCGACGCCGGCAGCGATTTCCGCCGGTTCCAGCAGTCGCAGAGCGACATGCCGTTGTTGATCCTGGCCGCGATCATCACGGTCTACCTCCTGATGGGCATGCTCTACGAGAGCCTCATCCACCCGGTGACCATCCTCTCGACCCTGCCGGCCGCGGGCGTGGGCGCGCTTGCCGCGCTGGTCATCACCGATACCGAACTGTCGGTGATCGCGATGATCGCCCTGGTGCTGCTGATCGGCATCGTGAAGAAGAACGCGATCATGATGATCGACTTCGCCCTCGTGGCGCAGCGCGAGCACGGGCTCGATTACAAGGGCGCCATCCGCGAGGCCTGCCTGGTCCGCTTCCGCCCGATCATGATGACGACGATGGTGGCGATCCTGGCCGCCACGCCGCTGGCGATCGGCCTGGGCGAGGGCGCCGAACTGCGCCGTCCGCTGGGTATCGCCATGATCGGCGGCCTGGTGATCTCGCAGAGCCTGACCTTGCTCTCCACGCCGGCGCTGTACGTGATCTTCGCCTGCCTGTCGGAGCGCTGGAAGGCACGCAAGGCGCGGCGCAAGGAGCGGAAGAGGGAGCGCCGCGCCCTGCGCGCCGCCGGCACCTGAATCGCCGACAGGGTCGGCTCTCACCAAACACCGTTGATGGTTGATGGCCTGACGGACCAGGGTGGGAAGCCGCTTCAGCGGCGATCCCGCGGCAGCGGGCCAGGTTACGGCAAGCACCCATCGCCGCTGAAGCGGCTTCCCACCCAGCCTACCGATCCACCAAGTCCATGCTCTTGGTGGGAGCCGACCCTGTCGGCGATCCCGCGGCGGCGGGCCAGATTGCGACAAGCACCTTTCCCGCCCGGCACAACAGCCATGCCCCCCGATCGCTTTCCCCCTCCCGCCGAATCGGGCCACAATGGACAGGTTTCCCGCTCGCCGGCGCGCCCTCGTGGCCTGCGCCGGTGCGCCCCATGACCTGGCCCACTCAAGCATAAGGCTCGCCGAATCATGTCCAGCTCGCCCAAGATCATCTATACGCTCACCGACGAAGCACCGTTCCTCGCCACCGCCTCCTTCCTGCCGATCGTCGAAGCCTTCGCCGGCACCGCGGGCGTGGCGGTGGAAACGCGTGACATCTCGCTCGCCGGCCGCATCCTGGCGCAGTTCCCGGAGCGCCTCACGGATGCGCAGAAGATCGGCGACCACCTCGCCGAGTTGGGCCAGCTGGCCACCACGCCGGAAGCCAACATCATCAAGCTGCCGAACATCAGCGCCTCCGTGCCGCAGATGAAGGCCGCCATTCGCGAACTGCAGTCGCAGGGCTACAACTTGCCCGACTACGTGGATGCCCCCTCGACAGACGAGGAGAAGGAAACCAACGCGCGTTACGGCAAGGCCATGGGCAGCGCCGTGAATCCCGTGTTGCGCGAAGGCAATTCCGATCGCCGTGCGCCGCTTTCGGTCAAGAACTACGCACGCAAGCATCCGCATCGCATGGGCAAATGGTCGCCGGAGTCGAAGTCGCACGTCGCGCACATGGATGGCGGCGATTTCTACGGCAGCGAGAAGTCGGCCACGCTGGACAAGGCGGGTAGCTTGCGCATCGAATTCATCGGCAAGGACGGCGCGACGAAGGTCCTGAAGGACAAGCTCGCGGTGAAGGCCGGCGAGATCGTCGATGCCGCCGTGATGAGCCGCAAGGCGCTGGCCACCTTCATCGATGCGCAGATCGCGGACGCGAAGGCCAAGGGCGTGCTGTTCTCGCTGCACCTGAAGGCCACGATGATGAAGGTCTCCGACCCGATCATGTTCGGCATCGTGGTGCGCGAGTTCTACAAGGACGTGCTGGCGAAGCACGCCGACGCGCTCAAGCAGGTGGGCTTCGACGCCAACAACGGCATCGGCGACCTCTATGCTCGGCTGGACAAGCTGGACGCGGACACGCGCGCGCAGATCGAGGCCGACCTGAAGGCGGAGTATGCGCAGCGTCCCGCCTTGGCGATGGTCAATTCCGACAAGGGCATCACCAACCTGCACGTGCCCAGCGACGTGATCGTCGACGCCTCGATGCCGGCGATGATCCGCGACTCCGGCTGCATGTGGAATGCGGAAGGCAAGTTGCAGGACACCAAGGCGGTCATTCCCGACCGTTCCTACGCGGGCGTCTACCAGGCCGTGATCGAGGATTGCATCGCGCACGGCGCGTTCGATCCGGCGACGATGGGCAGCGTGCCGAACGTGGGCCTGATGGCGCAGAAGGCCGAGGAATACGGTTCGCACGACAAGACCTTCCAGATCCCCGCCGACGGTACGGTACGCGTCGTCGCGGACGATGGCGCCGTCGTGTTCGAACATGCCGTCGAGGCGGGCGACATCTGGCGCATGTGCCAGACCAAGGATGCACCGATCCAGGATTGGGTGAAGCTCGCGGTGCAGCGCGCGCGCCTCTCCGCCACACCGGCGGTGTTCTGGCTGGACGCCGACCGCGCCCACGATGCCCAGGTCATCACCAAGGTGCAGCGCTACCTCAAGGACCACGACACCAGTGGCCTCGACATCCGCGTGCTTTCGCCGGTGGAGGCGACGACGTTTTCTCTCGAGCGCATCCGCAAGGGCGAAGACACCATCTCCGTCACCGGCAACGTGCTGCGCGATTACCTGACCGACCTGTTCCCCATCATGGAACTGGGTACCTCCGCGAAGATGCTCTCCGTCGTGCCGCTGATGGCCGGCGGTGGCCTCTTCGAGACCGGCGCGGGTGGTTCGGCACCGAAGCACGTGCAGCAGTTCGTCGAGGAAGGCTACCTGCGCTGGGATTCGCTGGGTGAATTCCTGGCCCTGGCCGCCTCGCTGGAACACCTCGCCGAGCGCTACGACAACAAGCACGCCCGCGTGCTGGCGAAGACGCTGGACCAGGCCAACGGCCGCTTCCTCGACAGCGACAAGTCACCCGCCCGCAAGGTTGGCGAGATCGACAACCGCGGCAGCCATTTCTACCTGGCGCTGTATTGGGCCGAGGCGCTGGCCGCACAGGACGACGACGCGGACCTGAAGGCCAAGTTCACCACGGTGGCCAAGACCCTGGCCGAGAACGAGGCGACGATCGTCGCGGAACTCAACGGTGCGCAGGGCAAGCCCGTGGAGATCGGCGGCTATTACCACCCGGACATGAAGCTGGTGAGTGCCGCGATGCGTCCGAGCGCCACGTTCAACGCGGCGCTGGATGTGTTGGTGGCTTCGCGCTGACGGGTAGGACTGGGCGAGCCTGGTTGCCACCAGTCTCTATGCCATTGATCAATAGGCGCTGGCGGCCTTGAGGGTCGCCAGGTCCGCCGGCGTCAACTCGAGTGTCGCCGCCTTCGCGATCTCGTCCAGCTGTTCCAGCGAGGTGGCACTCGCGATGGCGGCGGCGATCGATGGTTGCGCCATCACCCATGCCAGCGCCACCTGGGCCGGCTTCGCGTCGCGCGCCTGTGACACCTCGTCCAGCGCCGCCAGGACGCGATAACCGCGGTCGTTGAGGTACGCCTTCACCTTGCCGCTCCGGGCGCTGCTCTTGGACAGGTCGGCCTCGCTGCGGTATTTGCCGCTGAGGAAGCCACTGGCCAGCGAGTAATAGCTGATCACGCCGATCTCTTCTTTCACGCATAGCGGTTGCAGCGCTTCCTCGAAGCCCTTGCGGTCCATGAGGTTGTATTCCGGCTGCATCGACTCGTAACGCGCCAGGCCCTTCGACGCACTCGTGCTCAAGGCATCGTCCAGCCGCGTGGCGTCATAGTTCGAAGCGCCGATCACACGCACCTTGCCCGCATTCACCAGGTCGTCGAACGCGCGCAAGGTCTCTTCGAGAGGCACCTTCGGATCGTCCTCGTGCGACTGGTAGAGGTCGATGTGGTCGATTTGCAGGCGGCGCAGGGAATCCTCCACCGCCTCCTTGATATTGGTCGGCGCCAGTCCGGGATAACGCGCCCATTTGCCCACCTTGGTGGCGATGACGACCTTGTCGCGCTTGCCGGTCTTCTTCAGCCACTTGCCGATGATCGTCTCGGATTCGCCCCCCTCGTTACCCGGTACCCATGCCTCGTAGACATCGGCCGTGTCGATGAGGTTGAAGCCGTGATCGACGAAGGCATCGAGGAGATCGAACGAGCGTGACTCGTCGACACTCCAGCCAAAGACGTTGCCGCCGAAGGCGAGCGGGGCGACCCGCAGGGGCGAACGCCCGAGGTTGCGTAACTTCATGCGTCATCTCCGATGATGGGCGGAAAACGCCCATGATGACGCAAGCCAGGTTCAGGCCGCGTGTTTCAGCAGGTGGCGCAGGCAGGGCTTCCCGGGAGTCTTGCCGCCGCCTTGACGCCCTCCTTGCGCGGAGCCACCGAGGTCTGCGAAGCGCCTGCGCCGCGGTCGACGACGGTTTCCTCACGGCCGAGCCGGAGCACGAGTTCGCGATTGACGATGTGGCCGTGCATGAAGGCAAGGCCGGTGAAGATCGATGCCATGACACCCTCCCATTACACCGTTCGCAACGACTTGCGGCTTTCGGTGAAGTAAAGGGTGCCCGTTCTAACGCGGGCCAAAAAGCGATATGTTTGCAACCCGGCCTTGAGGAATTTTCACATGTCCCGCCTCCCGCTCGGTCTGCTTCAGGGGTTCGTCCTGGTCGCCCGTACGGGCAAGCTGTCGCGCGCCGCGGAGCAGCTGAACCTGACGGTCAGCGCATTGAGCCACCAGATCCGCAACCTCGAGGAACGCCTGGGACGCTCCCTGTTCGATCGTGGGCCGCGCGGCGTCACCCTGACCGCCGACGGTGCCAACCTGCTCGAAGCCATCGGCCATCATTTCGAGGGCATCGAGCACGCGTTGAGCCGTTACGAAGGACGCCATCAGGACGCGGTGACGCTGAGCATCATGCCCTCGGTGGCGTCGAGCTGGCTGGTGCCTCGCCTGCCGCGTCTCGTGGGCAAGCATCCGGAACTGGAACTCAGTCTGCATTCGTCCGTGTCGGTGGTCGATTTCGACCGTGAACCCACCGTGGACCTGGCTTTCCGCTACGGTCTCGGCGCGTGGCCGCGCACGAAGGCGGACCGCCTGTTCGACGAGTACATCGTCCCCATCGCCAGCCCGTCCCTGGTACGCCGCATGGGCGGCTTGCCGGATACCTCGCTCGCGGGATGGCCTCTGCTCGGCGATCCGTCCGGCCGCTGGAACGACTGGGCGGAGACCTTCGGCATGCCGCTGCCGTCGCGCTACGTCGCGCGCTTCGACAACACCGAACACTTGCAACGCGCGGTGCTCGAAGGCATGGGCGTGGCATTGGGCCGCCTGGTCATGGCGCGCTCGCTGATCGAATGCGGCGCGTTGACGGTGCTGTGCAAGGAGCGCATGCGGGTCGCCGAGGCGTACTACCTCGTCTATCCGAAGCGCTCGGAAGCGCATACCGGCGTGGCGCGTTTTCGCGAGTGGCTGCTGGCCGAGGCGGCCGAGTACGAGGCCGGTATCAAGCACGGCTTGCCGCTGCCGGCCTGAATCATCCCGGATGGCGAGTTTCGCTTGACCGCGCTTCGCTGCGGCGCGACAATCCCCCGGCTACCGCACGGGGTCTCGTGCGGCGGCAACCCTCTTAGCTTATCCAGGCATATGGACGTCTACCCTAGTCGACGCGCCGGCTCCCGCACGCATCGGGTCCCGGCGCTGGCAAAACTCATCGCCCGCGGCGACCGCACCCGGTCGGCCGGCGCTTTCCTCCGCTAGGGAAAGTCCGGCTCTCCTCGTCGGAAGCCGTGAGCTTCCGTTATTCGAGGATTGAGCCATGAACCTCCAGCTCGACAAGACCGCGCCGCGCATGTTCGGCCGCCGTCTCGCTTTCGCACTCGCCCGCCGTCGCGCCACCGGCCCGGTGCCGGCCAAGCGCACGATCACCGTGCCGCGCTCGCTCGACACCGCTGAAAGCTCGTTGAAACCCGCGGAAGGCAAACTTCCGAGGCCATGAACAGCGACATAGACACTACGGCGCGGCTTACGCCGTCCGCCGTCGATATCCATAGCGACACCGAACGTCGGCCCCGCGCCGGCGCGCTCGCCTTCGGCTAACCGCCGACGGCCGCTCGCGCCTGACCGGACCGCGCGTCCGGAGAGGTAGCGAGCCATGAAGATCCACACCTCGCAGGCGGCCGTCGCCGCCAAGATCTACACCCAGGCCACCGCGGACGCCTATCGTCCCGCGGATGAATTGCTGCGTGCGCTGGACGCACGGCCGGATGGCCTCGACGAGGCCGCCATCGCCGAGCGCCTCGACCGCGACGGCATCAACGAAGTGGGCCACGAGAAGCCGCCGCACTGGTCGATCCAGTTGCTGCGTGCCTTCCGCAATCCCTTCATCATCGTGCTGCTCGTGCTCGCGGGGGTGCAGCTGTTCACCGAGCCCGACGACGTCACCGGTCCCGTCATCATCGCGGTGATGGTGGCGATCAGCGTGCTGCTGTCGTTCACCCAGGAATTCCGTTCCTCGCGCGCGGCGGAGAAGCTGAAGGCGATGGTGCGCAACACGGCCACCGTCACCCGCCGCGCGGACGACGGCCACGCCGAGCGCATCGAGGTGCCGGTCGAGGAACTCGTCGTCGGCGATATCGTCCACCTCGGCGCCGGCGACATGGTGCCCGCCGACCTGCGCCTGCTGGCGACGAAGGACCTCTTCATCAGCCAGGCCATCCTCACCGGCGAGTCGATCCCGGTCGAGAAAGCCGCGCCCAACGGCACCACGGCAGGCGATACCTCGTCCGGGCCGCTCGACCTGCCGACGATCTGCTACATGGGCACCAACGTGGTGTCCGGCACCGCCACCGCCGTGGTGTTGGCGACGGGCGGGCGCACCTACCTGGGATCGCTGGCGCACACCCTTTCGGGCGAGCGCGTGCAAACCAGCTTCGACCGGGGCATCTCTTCGGTGAGCTGGCTGCTGATCCGCTTCATGGCGGTGATGGTGCCCGTGGTTTTCCTCATCAACGGCTTCGACAAGCACGACTGGCTGGAAGCCTTCATGTTCGGGCTTTCGGTGGCGGTGGGCCTGACGCCGGAAATGCTGCCGCTGATCGTCACCGCCAACCTCGGCAAGGGCGCCCTCGCCATGTCGAAGCGCAAGGTGGTGGTGAAGCGCCTCAATGCGATCCAGAACTTCGGCGCGATGGACGTGTTGTGCACGGACAAGACCGGCACCCTGACGCTGGACAAGATCGTGCTCGAGCGCCACGTCGACCTCAATGGCGACGATTCGGATGAAGCGCTGGAATACGGCTACCTCAACAGCCGTTTCCAGACGGGCCTGCGCAACCTGATGGACAAGGCGGTCCTGGCCCACCGCGATCTCGAGCCGGTGGCCCATCGTTTCCACGTGGTGGACGAGATTCCCTTCGACTTCCAGCGCCGCCGCATGTCGGTGGTCGTGGCGGATGGGAAGGGCGAGCAGCTGCTGGTCTGCAAGGGCGCGGTCGAGGAGATGCTGGCGATCTGCAGCGAGGCGCGCATCGGCGACGTGACCGAACCGATGACGGCCGAGAAGCGCGCCGAGATCCGCGCGATGACCCGTCGCCTCAACGAGGACGGCCTGCGCGTGCTGGTCGTGGCCGTCCGCCGCGATCCGACGGGCGAGCGCGCCTATGGCGTGGCCGACGAGCAGGGCCTCACGGCCGTCGGCTGCCTGGCCTTCCTCGATCCGCCGAAGGACTCGGCCGCCACCGCCATCCGCGCGCTCAACCACCATGGCGTGGCGGTGAAAGTGATCACCGGCGACAACGAGGCGGTGACGCGGAAGATCTGCACCGAGGTGGGCCTCGACGTGGAAGCGTCGGCGCAGGGCCGCGACATCGAGCAACTGGACGACGAGGCGCTCGACGCGATGGTGGAGAAGACCACCGTCTTCGCGAAGATGTCGCCGGTGCAGAAGGCCCGCGTGGTTCGCTCGCTCCAGCGCAAGGGCCATACCGTCGGCTTCCTCGGCGACGGCATCAACGATGCGCCCGCCCTGCGCGATGCCGACGTGGGTATCTCGGTCGATACCGCGACGGATATCGCGAAGGAGTCGGCGGACATCATCCTGCTGGAAAAGAACCTCATGGTGCTGGAGGAGGGCGTGATCGAGGGACGGGTCACCTTCGGCAACATCATGAAGTACATCAAGATGACGGCCAGCTCGAACTTCGGCAACGTGTTCAGCGTGCTGGTGGCGAGCGCCTTCCTGCCCTTCCTGCCCATGTTGCCGTTGCAGATCCTCGTGCAGAACCTGCTCTACGACCTGTCCCAGCTGTCGATTCCTTTCGACCGCATGGACGAGGACTACCTGCGCCAGCCGCGCAAGTGGGACGCCGGCGACATCGGCCGTTTCATGGTCTGGATCGGGCCGGTCAGCTCGGTGTTCGACATCACCACGTTCTGGCTGATGTGGCACTGGTTCGGCGCCAACGACGTCGCCCACCAGTCGCTGTTCCAGTCGGGCTGGTTCATCGAGGGCCTGCTCTCGCAGACCCTGATCGTGCACATGATCCGCACGCGGCGCATTCCGTTCCTGCGCAGCATGGCCTCCGCGCCGGTGCTGGCGTTGACCGGCGCGATCATGGTCGTCGGCATGTTGATTCCGTACTCGGGCCTCGGCGCGCGCATCGGCATGCAACCCCTGCCGGGCATCTACTTCGCCTGGCTGGCGCTGACGCTGGTGTGCTACTGCGTGCTCACGCAGGTGGTGAAGACGATCTACATCCGGCGCTACGGTCGCTGGCTATAGATCCTTCCTACCCCACGGTTGGCCGGGTGGCTACACGCGCGCGTGGGCGGAGAGGGACATACGCGTCGTCGCGATGAAGGTCTCATGGTGGCTCCTCAACCAAGGAGTCACCATGATGCTTCGACACACGCTCGCCGCCGTCCTCTTCGTCCTGCCCGCCGCCGCCTTCGCCCAGGTCGCGCCCACGCCCGCCCGCTATGTCGACGCCATCGACTGGCCGGCATCGGAACAGGGCATGGATCGCTTTTTCGAGGCGGAAGTCCGGCTCAACGCCGGCTTCGACAAGATCTGCGGCGACACCTTCTGCGAAGGCGAATACGGCAATCTCCGTCCGATGCAGCTTCGCTGCTCGGTCGACAGCACCAAGGGCACCATGAAGCAATGCCTCTGGCTGTTCTCGGGCAGCACCGCCGCAGTGAATCCCAAATCCGGTGCCGTGCAGACCGCGGCCAAGCTCTTCAAGTGCAAGCTCCTGCTCGCCAAGGACACCCCGGTGGACAAGTTCTACGAGGTGATGAACGGCGACGACGCGCTGCATGCGAAGTTGCCGATGTCGCGTTACTCCGTCTACGACGGGTTGGTCGGTTGCCTGTAACCACCGTTTCACAGCGTTGATCCACCGTCCCGCCGCACGCCTACTGGCGGCGGGGCGGTTACGCTGGTTTGCTCGATGCACCCACCATCGAGGTCACGCCATTTCGATTTCGATGGCTCGCGGCGCTGCACCGCGTCGCCTAGTGCCGGGCCGCCCAGGCCGACGATGCGGACGGCAAGGCTTCGGGAGACGCGGATTCGGGTTCATCAGGCAAGGCGATCTCGACGCGGTTGCGCCCGGCGGCCTTGGCCCGGTAGAGCGCCTCGTCCGCCTTCGCCAGTAGCCGGTCGAGTTGTTCACCGTGGCGCGAGGTACACGCCACGCCGAAGCTGGCGGTCACATGGGCCGTGGAGGGGCCGCCGGCGGGCGGCGCGGCGAGCGCCATGCGGATCATGTCCGCACGCTTCGCACCGGCGGTCTCGTCGGCGTTCGGCAGGAGGATGCCGAATTCCTCGCCGCCCAGCCGTCCGAACACGTCTCCCTCGAGGATGTGGTCGCGGCATTCGGCGACGACGCGCAGGAGCACCCAATCGCCTTCGGCGTGCCCGTAGGTATCGTTGACCAGCTTGAAATGGTCCAGGTCGAACAGGATCAGGCAGGAGGGCTTGCCGCTCTTGCGAACGTTCTGCAACGTCTGCGTGGCTTCCTCGACGAAATGCTGGCGGTTGCAGATGCCGGTGAGACTGTCACGGCGCGCCATGCGCATGAAGCGCAACTGCGAACGCTTGGTGCGGACCAGCCACAAGCCGATCGCCGCCAGCACGGTGAGCAGCAACAGGATGTAGAGCCGGCTCGTCTCCATGGAGCGCCGGTCGACTTCGCGTTGCAGGTGCAGGATCTGGTTCTGGCGGTCGAGCGCGTCGGCTTCCATGCGGCTGGAGCTCACCTGTTGCTTGACCACCTGGTAGGCGAGCGCACGTGCCGTCACGTCGTCGAGATAGCCTTTGTCCGCCTGCATGTAGCGTTCGAGCCAATCGGTCGAGGCGTGGAAATCGCCACGCCGCTTGGCGCCCAGGTAGAGCGTTCGCAGCGCCACCGCCAGGGGCTCGGAATATTCCCCCGCGATCGAGCTGTCCACCGCCGCATGGGCATATTTTTCCGCCGCCTCCACGTTGCCGCCCTGCCAATGGCCCTCGGCGAGCAGTGATTCGAATTGTGAAATGAGGCTTGGATACTGGTCGCGCACGACCGCCGGATAGTGTTTTTCCAGCATGGCGACGGCTTCGGCGGCGTGTCCGGCACGGATGGTCCCTTCGGCCACGTCCGCGCGAAGCGCGTTGGCGATGAGGTTCTCGCCGGCGGCCTCGCATGCCGCGATGCCCTGAGTGAAACGCGGGTCGGCGCCCTCGATGCGCTTGCCGCGATAGAGCGCGTGGAGCTTGATGAAGGTGCCCTTGCAGACGCTGTCGCCGGTGGGCGTGCTCTCGATCATCCGCTCGGCGTATTCGGCAGCGATGTCGTACTGGCCGGCGGACGTGAGCATCTGCGCCGCCTCGCCCAGGCCCTGGATGCGGGCCTGCGGATCGCTTATCTCGGGCAGGCTGTCGGTGAGTTCGGTCAAGCGGGAGAAGGCTTCCTGGTAACGATGCCCGATGCCCAGGATGTTGATCAGCGTGGCGGTGGCGCGGAAGCGCAGGGTGGCATCGGATGAACCGCCGATCACCGCCTCCAGCAACGGCACCGCGGCTTCGTAATCGCCGGCATAGGCGACCTGCCAAGCCTCCAGATAATGCAGGTGGGCCCGTTGTGCCGCGGTCAGCCGCGGAACGTCGCGGCCGAGCCGCGCCACCGTATCCATGAAGGCGGGATGGTCGGAGGTCTTGGTCGCGTCGGCATGGGCGAGCGTCGCCGTCGCGTCCTCGCCCGGCGTGAGCTGAGCGAGGGCCGCGCCGGCATAAGACGCCAGCGTGAATGCGATCGCCAGTCCCAGCCGGCGTCCGATGCGACCGATCATGCCACCGTGGCCTCGCGCTCAGGCGTCGGAGGGATCGGGGACGTCGGGTGTTTCGGGTGCGTCCTTCGCAGGCGCTTCGGAGTCGTCCTCGTTCTGCGGCGTGTCGCCGAGCTGGATGCTGTTGAAGGTGCCCGGCGCGACGCGGTCGCGCAGCGCTTTCTCGTCACCGGCGAGAATCGCGGCGGCCAACGCGCCATCGACGGCGGCCTCGTCCAGCTCACGGGCCAGTTCAGCCGTGCCGGCGGCGCGTAACGTGGCGTCGCCACCCATGCGTTCCAGGAAATCGATAACGTCAGACATGTTTGCCCCTTGATGAGACGCCGGACCACCTCCCCCGGTGCCCGTGCGCGTGGCGATCATAGCGCGGTGGGACGCGGCCCGTCGGTCTCCACGGCAGGGGCCACCCGCATTTGCCCCGGGAATGCCATGGAGAGGCCCCCGGTCCCGCCCCTGGCGGCTTCACCATGCCCAGGCCAACAGGGGGGAAATCCATGCATCGAACGCCAGGCCTCGATTCGCTCCGCGCCATCGCCATCGCCTGGGTGATGCTTTTCCATAGCTACCTCGTCGGCGGCCTCGGCGAAGGCTTCTCGAAACTCGAACAGTCCGGTTGGATGGGCGTCGACCTGTTCTTCGTGCTCAGCGGTTATCTCATCGGGTCCCAGGTGCTGAAATCCCTGGCCGCCACGCGCCGGCTCGACTTCGCCGCCTTTTACGGGCGACGTGCCGTGCGCATCCTGCCGGCGTTCCTCGTCGTGCTCGCACTGTACGTACTGTGGCCAGCGTGGCGGGAAACGCCGGGGATGCAACCGCTATGGCAGTTCCCCACCTTCACCTTCAACCTGCTGTTCGATAACGGCGGGAACTACGCCTTCTCCCACGTGTGGTCGCTTTGCGTGGAAGAGCACTTCTACCTCGTGTTTCCCATCCTCGCCTTCGCCCTGACGCGCAAGCCGGCCGCGTGGAAATTCGCCGTCATATGCGCCGTCGTGGTCGTCGGCGGCATGCTCGTTCGCGGATGGTCGTGGATGCACTGGTTCGCGCCGGCGCAAGCGGCGGATGACAACGCAGGTACCGTCTACCTGCGCTACCTGTACTACCCGACATGGGCGCGCCTGGATGGACTGCTGGCCGGTGTCGCGCTCGCGGTGTGCGGCGTGTACTGGCCGCAGGTCATGGCGGGGTTGCGTGCGCGGCCGAACAGGGTGCTCATCGGCGGCGTGCTCCTGCTCGCGTCCGCGCTGGTGTTGTTCGACGGTGCACGCACCGGGTTCTGGCCCTGCGTCGCCGGTTACCCACTGATCGCGCTGGCGATGGCCGCCTTCGTCGCCGCGGCCAGCGGGGAGACGTGGCTGGCGCGGCTGGACATCCCGGGTGCGGGCTGGCTGGCCCGTGCCTCCTACAGTCTCTACCTCAGCCACAAGGGCGTCTTCCACCTCGTGCAGTCCGCCCTGGACGGCCAGTTGGCCGACCATCGGTTCCTGCGTTTCGCCATCTATGCGGCCGCGACCCTGGCCGGCGGCGCCGTCCTCCACTACGCGGTCGAGCGGCCCTTCCTGCGCTGGCGCGACAAGCGTGCCGCGCGTTCGGATACACTGTCGCCGCCCAAGGTGATCCACGGCGTCAGCGCCGCGGATTGAAACGGGAATCCGGTGACGCGCGTGGCCCGACAAGGCCGCCGCCATTCCGGAGCTGCCCCCGCAACGGTAGGCGAGCAAAAGGTCGGCATCGAGCCACTGTGCCAAGGCATGGGAAGGCGCCGTCCCCGCAGGATTCCCTGCGCTCGCGAGCCCGGAGACCGGCCTCGAGGTACACCGGACAGGCGGAGGGCCATGTCGTGGGTGGCCGACAGCCTTCCGCCGCCGGCGATCCCCGCCATCCCGATTCCCGTCCCTCGCCATTCATGCCGCGCGGGTAGGCGCGGTGAGCAGGGAGTCACCCCGTGTCATTTCGTTCCTCCAGCCTCGCGGTCGCCATCGCGCTGGCCTTCCTCGCGCCGGCCGTGTCTTTCGCCGATGCGTCCACCGATCTCGACCAGGTCGTCGTCACCGCCAGCCGCACCGACCAGACCCTCAACCAGGTGCTCGCCGCCTCCACGGTGATCGACCGGGCCGAGATCGAGCGCTTGCAGCCGCGATCGCTGGCCGACCTGCTGCGCGGCACGCCGGGCGTCTCGATCGCCAACAACGGCGGGCCTGGCAAGGCCACCTCGGTGTTCCTGCGCGGCACCGAGGCCGACCACGTGCTCGTCTTGGTGGACGGCGTGAAGATCGGCTCGGCCACCTCCGGCACCGCGGCCTTGCAGGATATCCCGGTCGACCAGATCGAGCGCATCGAGATCGTGCGCGGCCCGTATTCGAGCCTGTATGGCTCCGACGCCCTGGGCGGCGTCATCCAGATATTCACCCGCCACCCCGAAGGCGGCTTCGTTCCCCACTTCTCCGTGGGCGTCGGCAGTTACGCCACGCTGCGTGGCTCGGCGGGCTTCGCCGGCAGGGGTGCCCAGGGCTGGTATGCGGTGGAGGCGAGCCACGACCAGACCGACGGCATCAACGCCTGCCGCGGCAAGCCCAGCCCGGGCGGTGGTGGCTGCTTCACCTATGAACCGGACAAGGACGGCTACCGCGACAACGCACTGTCATTGAAGGGTGGCTGGCGATTCGACGAGCAATGGGATGCGGACGCCAGCGCCACGCGCACGGAAGGACGCAACCACTACGACGGCACCAGCAGCAACTTCGCCGAATCGGCCACCCAGGTCGTCGGCGGCCGCCTGCGCTACAAGCCATCGCAGGACGTGCTGCTCACGGCCAACCTGGGTCGCAGTGAAGACCTCTCCACCGATTACGAGAACGGCGTCTACGCCGATACGTTCAACACGCATCGCGACGTCGCGTCCGTGCAGGCCGACCTTGGCCGCGTGGGTGGCGCCGCCGGCCTCACCACGCTCGGTTTCGACTGGCAACGCGATCGCGTCGCCGGCAATACCGACTACCTGGTGGATGCGCGGCGCAATCACGCGTTGTTCGCGCAGTGGCAGCAGGAGTTCGGAGCCAGTTCCGTACAGGCCAGCCTGCGCCGCGACGAGAACAGCCAGTTCGGAGGAAAGACCACCGGCAGCTTGCAGTACGGCTACGCGCTGACGAAGACCCTGCGCGTCACGGGCAGCTATGGCACCGCGTTCAAGGCGCCGACGTTCAACGATCTCTACTATCCCGACTACGGCAACCCCGACCTCGGCCCCGAGACCTCGCGGAACTGGGAACTCGGTGTACGCGGCACGCCCGGCTGGGGCAACTGGTCGATCAACGCCTTCCAGAACAAGATCGACCACCTGATCGTGTTCGACTCCGGCCTGAGCGGACCGTTGTTTCCCTTTGGCGGGGCGAACAACATCGATCGTTCGCGCATTCGCGGCGTCGAACTGGCGGCGGACACCACCCTTGGTGACTGGCGCCTCGCCGGCAACGCGACGTGGTTGCAGCCAGAAGACGATAGTGGCGATGCCTCGCACGGCAACCTGTTGCCGCGTCGCGCGCGCCGCACCGCGCATGTCGATGTCGATCGCAGCTTCGGCGCGTTCAGCGCCGGTGCGAGCGTGTTCGCTTCCGGTTACCGCTACGACGATACCGCCAATGCCCATCGGCTCGGCGGCTACGCGCTGACCGACCTGCGCATGGCCTATGCCTTCGACGCGGCCTGGAAGGTCGAACTGTCGGCCAACAACATCTTCGACCGCCACTATGAGACGGCCCGCTACTTCAACCAGCCGGGCCGCAACTGGATGCTCACCTTGCGCTACCAGCCCCGTTCATGACCGCACACACATCGAGGACTATCCGATGAAACCGCTTTCGCGTCCCCTGTTCACCGCCGTCGCCGCCTTGTTCGCCCTGCTCATGATCGGCACGCGTTTCTCCCATTTCGGGGACGCGTTGCACCTGCCCGACGCCTCGATGGGGTTGTTCTTCCTGGGTGGTCTCTACCTGCGCAAGCACCTCGCCTTTCTCGGCTTCGTCGCCCTTTCGGTGCTGATCGACTGGTACTCGGTGAGCTATGCGGGGGTGAGCGACTTCTGCATCACCGTGGCTTACTCGTTCCTGCCGCTGGCGTATGCGGTGCTGTGGTATGCGGGGCGTCTCCTGGCGCCACGCTTCGACGGATCGCTTGCCTCGCACGCCCTCGTCTTCGCGGGCATCGTGGTTGGCGCCACGCTCTCCTATGCGATCTCCAACGGCGCGTTCTACTGGCTGGGTGGCCGTTATACCGAACCGAACATGGACCAGTACGTGCAGCGTTTCGCCCAATGGGCGCCGTTGTTCATTCGTGCCGCCGCCGGATACGTGCTCGCCGCCCAGCTGGTCCAGGCCCTGGTGTTCCGCTTCGCGCCTCGCGCGGGCGACGGCAAGACGGCCAGCGCATGAACGACACGGTGCCCTGGCAGGACATGAACGAGGATGCTCGCCATCGGGACCGGATGCGCCGCAAGAAGGAGCTGGTAGACCGGCGTATCGCCAAGGCGACGATCGACCGCGGCGTACTGGTGGTGAACACCGGCAACGGCAAGGGCAAGAGTTCGTCGGGCTTCGGTATGCTGGCGCGATCGCTCGGCCATGGGTTCCGCTGTGGCGTCGTGCAGTTCATCAAGGGCAGTTTCTCCACCGGCGAGGAGGCGTTTTTCCGCATGTTCGAGGACGGACCGCTGGATTACCACGTGATGGGCGAGGGCTACACCTGGGAGACCCAGGACAAGGCGCGCGACGTGGCCGCGGCGATGGCTGCATGGGAGGTGGCGGAGAGCATGCTTCGCGACCCCGCCTACGACTTCGTGTTGCTCGACGAGCTCAACATCGCCCTGGTGAAGCGCTACATTCCACTCGACCGCGTGCTGGACGCGCTGCGCCTGCGGCCCGAACGGCAGCATGTCGTCGTCACCGGCCGCGGTGCACCCGATGAACTGGTCGCCGCCGCCGACACCGTCACGGAGATGCGCGTGGTCAAGCATGCCTACCAGGCGGGCATCCGCGCGCAGAAGGGCGTCGAGCTGTGAGCCGTACCTGTCCCGCGCTACTGGTTTCCGCGCCTGCGTCGGGGCAGGGCAAGACCAGTGTCACCGCCGCGCTCGCCCGTGCCCATGCGCGGCAGGGACGCCGCGTGCGCGTGTTCAAGACGGGGCCGGATTTCCTCGATCCGATGATCCTGGAGCGTGCGAGTGGGGCGCCGGTGTACCAGCTCGATCCCTGGATGGGTGGGGACGACGACGTTCGCGCACGGCTTCATGCCGCCGCGGGCGACGCGGACCTGATTCTCGTCGAGGGCGTGATGGGCCTGTTCGACGGTGCGCCATCGAGCGCGGACCTGGCCATGGCTTTTGGGCTGCCGGTGATGGCGGTGATCGACGGTAGCGCCATGGCGCAGACTTTCGGCGCGCTGGCCCATGGACTGGCGAGCTATCGCCCCGGCTTGCATGTGCAAGGCGTGCTCGCCAATCGCGTGGGTGGCGCGTATCACGCGGGACTGTTGCGCGACAGCCTGCCCTCGGGCATGGCGTGGTACGGCGCCTTGCCGCGCGATGCGGCCATGGCCTTGCCGGAGCGGCACCTGGGTCTGGTCGCGGCGGCGGAACTGGCCGACCTCGATGCGCGACTGGATGCGCTGGCGGATGCGTTGCTGGTGCAAGGGCCGGTGGAGTTGCCGCCCCCGGTCGTCTTCGATGCACCGCCGGCGACCGTCCCTTCGGTACGCCTGGACGGCGTACGCATAGCCATCGCACGCGATGCGGCATTCGCCTTTCTCTATCCCGCCAACCTCGACGTGCTGCGCGACGCGGGCGCGGATCTGTCGTTCTTCTCGCCAGTGGCCGGCGATCCGCTGCCCGATTGCGATGCGGCCTGGTTGCCCGGCGGTTATCCCGAACTGCATATCGACGCGCTCGCCGCACGCGACGACCTGCGCCGCGATCTGCATGCGCACGTCGATGCGGGCCGTCCGCTGCTCGCCGAGTGCGGTGGACTGCTCTACGCCCTGGACCGCCTCGCCGATCGCGATGGTCATGAAGGTGCGATGGTGGGTTTGTTGTCCGGCCGCGCGGCGATCCAGCCACGGCTGGCGGCGCTGGGCATGCAAGCCGTCGAGTTGCCGGAGGGAAGCCTGCGCGGCCACTCGTTCCACTATGCGAAGGCGACGGTGGAAGCGACGGCGTTGGCCGTGGCGAGCAATCCCCATGGCGGCCCCACGGCGGAGAAGGTCTATCGCCGCGGGCGCATGACGGCGAGCTTCGTGCACTTCTACTTTCCGTCGAACCCCGACGCGGCGTGCCGGCTCTTCCTGCGATGACGATCGTGCTGGCGATGTTGCTGGCCTTGGCGCTGGACGCCGTCTTCGGCGAGCCGCGCCGTTTCCATCCGCTGGTCGGCTTCGGCTCGCTGGCCAACGCGGTGGAGCGCCGGCTATATGCGGACCGGCGCACGCCGGGCATCGTCGCGTGGGCGATCGTCGTGCTTTGTCCCGTGGCATTGCTTTGTGGATGGCGTGCGATGTCGCCGCCGGTCGTGGTCTTCGCCCTGGACGTGCTCGTGCTGTACTTCGCCCTGGGACGACACAGCCTCGGCGAACACGCGCGGCCGGTGGCTGCCGCCTTGCGCGATGGCGACCTGCCACGGGCGCGTGCCGCCGTGGGCCGCATGGTGAGCCGCGACACGGACGCATTGGATGCCACGCATGTCGCCGCGGCCGGCACGGAATCGGTGTTGGAGAATGGCCACGATGCGGTGTTCGGTGCGCTGTTCTGGTTCATCGTCTTCGGTGCGCCCGGCGCCTTGCTGTTCCGCCTGGCCAATACGCTGGACGCGATGTGGGGCTACCGGACCGTTCGTTATGAACGTTTCGGCTGGGCCGCGGCGCGGGCCGACGACGTGCTCGGTTACGTGCCAGCCCGGCTTACCGCGCTCAGCTACGCCGCCGTGGGCGATGCCGCGACGGCCCTCCGTTGCTGGCGAACGCAAGCCCCGTCATGGGACAGCCCCAACGCGGGGCCGGTGATGGCGTCCGGCGCGGGTGCGTTACGCGTGCGCCTGGGTGGTCCGGCTCCTTATCACGGCCGTTGGGAAGACCGGCCCGTGCTCGGCGACGGCGATTCACCCGACGCGTCCTCGATAGTTCGCGCGTTGCGTCTGGTCGATCGCGCGGTCGTCGCCTGGCTGGCTGTCGTGCTGTTGGCGGGAGTGGCGGCGCATGCTTGAACACGGCGGACGTCTTGGGCGCGCCTCACGCGAGTTCGGTATTCCGCGTGAAGAATGGCTCGATCTGTCGACGGGGGTGTGTCCTCGTGGGTGGCCGGTGCCTGTCGTCCCGGCCGACGCATGGCAGCGCCTCCCCGAGGACGATGATGGTCTCCTGGACGCCGCGCGCGCCTATTACGGCACCCGAGACTTGTTGCCGGTCGCGGGATCGCAAGCCGCCATCGCCGCGCTGCCGCGTTTGCGCGCACGCTCGCGGGTGGGCGTGATCGCACCCGGTTACGCCGAGCACGCGCACGCGTGGCGGCGAGCGGGCCATGATGTCGTTGCACTGCCGCTTCCGGAGCTGCTCGCGCGTGCCGGGGAATTCGACGTCGTCATCGTGATCCGCCCGAACAATCCCACCGGCACCTGCCTCGACCGCGAGACCCTATTGGCCTTGCACTCCAGGTTGTCCAGGCCTGCTGTTGTGGGAGCCGCTGCCGTGGGACATGCACTGGTGAAGCCTGCTCTTCTGGAGCCTGCTCTTGTAGAGCCTGCTCTTCTGGAGCCTGCTCTTGTAGTGCCTGCTCTTGTGGGAGCCGCTTCAGCGGCGATCCCGCGGCAGCGGGCCAGTTCGACTCAAGCACCCATCGCCGCTGAAGCGGCTCCCACAAGAGCAGGCCCTGTAGCAGGTCCTGTAGCAGGTCCCATAGCAGGCCCTGTAGCAGGCCTCGTGGCAGATCCTTCAGCAGGCCCCATGGTAAGCAACGAGCCGTGGCTCGTGGTGGATGAGGCTTTCATCGACGCACGGCCGGACGAAAGCCTGGTGCCGCATGTACGTGACGGTTTAATCGTCCTTCGTTCCATCGGCAAGTTCTTCGGCCTGGCTGGCGCACGCGCAGGCTTCGTCGCCGCAAGCCCCGCCTTGCTCGACGCATTGGCGGAAGTGCTCGGCCCGTGGACACTGACCGGGCCGACCCGCCACGTGGTGACACAGGCGCTGATGGACCATGCGTGGCAGGCGTCCGCACGCACGTGGTTGCACGAGGCGTCCGCACGCCTGCGCGACCTGCTGACGACGCACGGCCTGCGGCCATCCGGTGGCTGTGAATTCTTCCAGTACTGCGAACGATCCGACGCGGAGGAACTGCATCGGTCGTTGGCGCGACACGCGATCCTCGTCCGGCACTTCGACGCCCCGCTGGCCCTGCGTTTCGGCTTGCCCGCGGATGATGCCGCCTTCGCGCGACTGGATCGTGTACTCGCGGAGGTCATGCGATGAGTGCCCGCGTACTCATGGTGCAGGGTTGTACGTCCGACGCGGGCAAGAGCACCGTGGTCGCCGCGTTGTGCCGCTGGTTGCATCGCCGTGGCGTCGCCGTCGCGCCGTTCAAGCCGCAGAACATGGCGCTCAATTCCGCCGTGACGGTGGATGGCGGCGAGATAGGCCGCGCACAGGCCGTGCAGGCCCAGGCGGCGGGTGTGCCTCCGCATACCGACTTCAATCCGGTGCTATTGAAGCCGAACAGCGATACCGGTGCCCAGGTGATCGTGCATGGACATGCCATCGGCAACATGGATGCCGTGGGCTATCACGCCTATAAACGCGTGGCGATGGAGGCCGTGCTCGCCTCGCATGCGCGTCTGGTGGATCGGTACGACGCATTGGTGGTCGAGGGCGCGGGCAGTCCGGCCGAGATCAACCTGCGCGAGCGCGACATCGCGAACATGGGCTACGCCGAAGCCGTGGATTGTCCCGTCGTGCTCGTCGCCGATATCGATCGCGGGGGCGTGTTCGCGCATCTCGTCGGCACGCTGGCCTTGCTCGCCGAGAGCGAGCGCGCACGCATCGTGGGCTTCGTCATCAACCGGTTCCGTGGTGACATCGCCTTGCTGCAGCCGGGACTTGACTGGTTGGAGCGCGAAACGGGAAAACCCGTGCTCGGCGTGTTGCCCTATCTGCACGGCCTGGTCCTGGAAGCGGAGGATGCGTTGCCGCGACATCGCAGCGAACGTCCACGGTCGGCTTTGCGCGTCGCGGTGCCCGCGTTGCCGCGGATCAGCAACCACACGGATCTCGACGCGCTGCGGTTGCATCCGGAGGTGGACTGCCTCTTCGTCGGTCCAGGCGACGTATTCCCTCCTTGTGACCTGATCGTTCTGCCCGGCTCGAAATCCACGCGCGCCGACCTCGTCTGGCTGCGTGCACAGGGTTGGGACGAGGCGATCCTCCGGCACGTTCGCTATGGCGGCCGGGTGATCGGTATCTGCGGCGGCATGCAGATGCTCGGCCGGGCCGTGCACGATCCCAGCGGCATCGAGGGTGAGGAGGGATCGAGCGAAGGCCTGGGCTTGCTCGACCTGGAAACCACCCTTGCGCCGACCAAGCAGTTGCGCAACGTGCACGGTCGGCTCGCGGAGAGCCACGCCGCGGTGAGCGGCTACGAAATCCACTGCGGTGTGAGCGAAGGGCCGGCCATGGCCACGCCGGCAGTGTGGCTGGACGATGGTCGTGGCGACGGTGCGCGCTCGGACGACGGGCGAGTGATCGGTACCTATCTGCATGGCGTCTTCGATCACCCCGAGGCGTTGGCCACATGGCTCCGCGATGCAGGGTTGCATGCCACCACGCCTTTCGACATCCAGGCACAACGTGAAGCGACACTGGAACGTCTGGCCGATACGGTCGACGCGCATATGGATGCCGCCACGCTGGAACGGATCTTCGGATTGCCCGCATGTTGACGCTTATCCTGGGCGGTGCTCGCTCGGGCAAGAGCGCATTGGCGGAACGCCTCGCCATCGACAGCGGCCGTGACGTCGTCTACGTCGCGACGGCGCAGGCGTTCGACGGGGAGATGGCGGATCGCATCGCGCATCATCGTGCGCGGCGGCCGGCCGAATGGACGTCGGTCGAGGAACCGCTGGCCTTGGCAGCCACGCTTCGCCAGCACGCACGTGCGGACCGCTTCCTGCTGGTGGATTGCCTCACCCTCTGGCTTTCGAACCTGCTCGGCATCGACGAGGGCGCACACTTCATGTCACAGCGCGACGCCTTGCTCGACGACCTGTGCGGCCTGCCGGGAGATGTCGTCTTCGTCAGCAACGAAGTCGGCCTCGGCATCACGCCGCTGGGCGAACTCACGCGCCGCTTCGTCGACGAAGCGGGACGCCTCCACCAAGTCCTGGCGCAACGCTGCGATCGCGTCGTCTTCGTCGCCGCCGGACTACCCCTGACCCTCAAAGGAACACCACCATGATCGACTGGCTCGCGGCACCGAGCCGCGTTCCGGACCACGCCGTCGCCCGCGCCGCGGCCGCACGCCAGGACACCCTCACCAAGCCACCGGGCTCGCTGGGCCGGCTAGAGGCGCTCGCCGTGCAACTGGCGGGTTTGCAAGGGCGCGAACGGCCTTCCGCCACACGGGTCTGGATCGCCGTGTTCGCCGCCGATCATGGGGTCGCGGCCGAAGGCGTATCCGCCTTCCCGCAGGCGGTCACGGGGGAGATGCTGCGCAATTTCGCCGGTGGCGGCGCGGCGATCGCCGTGCTGGCGCGCGAACTAGGTGCCACGCTCGAGGTGGTGAGCCTGGGCACGGTAAACGACCCCGGCGATGTCCCAGGTGTGCGACGACGCGTCATCGCTTCCTCCAGCGCCAACTTCTGCGAGGGGCCTGCGATGACGGATGCCCAACTGGACGCTGCGCTGATGGCGGGTGCGGCAAGCGTGGCCGATGCCATCGATGCCGGAACGGACGTCTATATCGGTGGTGACATGGGTATCGGTAACACCACGGTCGCCAGCGCTCTTGCCTGTGCCTTGCTCGGCGCGGAACCGGATGTGCTTACCGGTGCCGGGACCGGGCTGAACGCCGAAGGCATCGCGCGCAAGCAGCATGTGATCGCGCGTGCCTTGGCCATGCACGCCGATGCGGACACGGCGCGCGAACGTTTGCGCCGCCTGGGCGGTTTCGAGATCGCGGCGTTGACCGGCGCCTTCGTCGCCGCCGCGCAGCATGGCCTGCCGGTGCTCGTCGATGGCTTCATCACGAGCGTCGCGGCGCTCGCCGCGGTCGCCTTGCGTCCGGATACGAAGCCGTGGCTGATCTTCTCGCACCGTTCGCAGGAGCTGGGTCATGCACGCGTGCTCGCGGCCCTGGAGGCCGAGCCGTTGCTCGACCTGCGCCTGCGCCTGGGCGAAGCGAGTGGCGCGGCCATCGCGGTGCCGTTGCTGCGCATGGCCTGCGCACTGCATGGGTCCATGGCGACCTTCGCAGAGGCTGGGGTGTCCGAAGCATGAGCATCGATCTGCTTCGCCACGGTGACACGGGCCAGCGCAGTTATCGCGGGCAATTGGACGATCCGCTCAGCGAACTGGGTTGGCAGCAGTTGCGCGGGGCCGTCGAAGGTCGTGAGTGGGATCGCGTAGTGTCGTCGTCGATGACGCGTTGCGCCGCATTCGCCGCGGAGTTCGCGCAACGGCGCGGATTGCCTCTACGTGTCGACGCGCGCTTGGCCGAATACCATTTCGGCGATTGGCAGGGTGTGCCGATCGAGACGATCGCGGCGACGGACAGCCAGGCGTTGGAGCGCTTCTGGGCCGATCCGACCACCTGTCCGCCACCGGGTGCGGAACATTTCGACGCCTTCCATGCGCGCTTGTCCGCGGCGCTGGACGATGTCGCGGCGGAAGCCGGCGATGCGCGCGTCCTCGTCGTCACCCATGGTGGTGCGATCCGCCTGTTGCGTTGCATCGCGGAAGGTCGTGGCTTCGGCGACATGGCGGGTATCGACGTGCCGCATGCCTCTCTGCACGCCTTGCATTGGAGCCGGTGATGCGCGGATTGGCGGTCGCTTTCGCCTTCCTGACGCGCCTGCCGGTGCCGCGGGTGAACTTCGGTACCGTTGCGCAGGCGGCATCGCTGAAATGGTATCCGCTGGTGGGACTGGCGATCGGCAGCTTGCTGGTGGCGACGGCGCGCATGCTGCATGCGTTCCCCGTGCTACCGGCCGCGGCGATCGTCCTCGTCGTATGGGTGGCGTTGACCGGCGCCTTGCACCTCGATGGCCTCGCCGACAGTGCAGACGCATGGATCGGTGGCATGGGGGATCGCGAGCGCACGCTGGCGATCATGAAGGACCCGCGCAGCGGCCCGGCCGGCGTGATCTCGCTGGTGCTCGTGTTGCTATTGAAGTTCTCGGCGCTGGCGACGCTGGGCGCTACATGGTGGCTGGTGTTGCCACCGCTGCTGGGGCGCGCCGCGATCGTCTCGTGGTTCCTCACCACGAGTTACGTGCGCTGGCAGGGCCTTGGCGAACCCTTGCGCGGTGCACCGGCCGTCGGTTGCCGCGTGGCGCTGTTGCTTGCCGTGGGGCTGGCCGCGTGTCTCGGATATGCCGGCTTGTTGGCGCTCGGCGTCGCCGCGATCACCGGCTGGCTATGGCGGCGCGCCTGCATCCGCCGCCTCGGCGGCTTCACCGGCGATACCGCCGGCGCGCTGGTGGAACTGGTCGAAGCGGCCACGCTGGTCGCGCTGGTGGCGATCCACGGCTGAGCATCGACACCTCCCCGACAGCCCCAGCCTGGTGGGAGCCGACTCTCGATAGGAACCGATTCTTGGTAGGAGCCGGCTCTTGGCCTTGGTGGGAGCCGATCTTGTCGGCGATCCCGCGGCAGCGGGCCAGGTCACGGCAAGCACCCGTCGCCGCTGAAGCGGCTTCCCACCGGGTTGAGGCAAGCGCCCATCGCCGACAAGTCGGCTCCCACAAAGAGCCGACTCCCAAACTCGGGAAGGTCCCGGGACCCTGCGCTCAGCCGCCTACTTCACGCATCCATGCTTCCATCCCGCCTTCGACGTTGAAGATGCGGGTGAAGCCGTGGGCGGCGAAACGCTCGGCGGCGGCGCGGCTGGACATGCCGACGTTGCAGATGAAGGCGATGGGCGTGTCCTTCGGCAGCTGGCCGAGGCCTTCATAGCCTTCGTCTTCCAGGATGCGCGCGCCGTCGATCGGGGCGACCATCGCGCGGCTCTGGGCCGGGCGGACGTCGATGAGGACCACGTCGCCCGCGTCGAGCTTACCCTTGAGCTCCTGCACGCTCATCGAGCCGATCTCGACCGCGCCAGGGAATTTCAGGCTCAGGCCTTCGCCCTGCACCGTGGATACCCAGTCGATCACGATGCCCTTCGCGCGCGCGGCGCTGCCGGGATCGAAATGCACTTCGATGCCATTGGCGAGGACGACGATGTCGTGATCGCCGGCCGGCGCCAGCTGGAACCCGGCGCTGTGGTCAGGGCCGATTTCCAGGTGCAGGGCCATGCCCTGGGCGTTGGCCATGCCACCGCGGATGGCTTCGGCGGCCTTCTCGGTGATGGTGATTTCCGGCGGCGTGCGGTCCGGCGCGTCGACGCCGAACATCGTGTAGAGCTCGCCGCTGGTGTAGAGCTGGCGGATGATGTCCGAGCCGCCGACGAGCTCGCCCTTCACGTAGAGCTGCGGAATGGTCGGCCACTGGCCGTATTCCTTGATGCCTTCGCGAATCTCCGGGTCCTGCAGCACGTCGACCGTGTGGTAGGCGGGAATCACGTCGTTGAGGGTGTTGATCGCCGCCGCGGAGAAACCGCACATCGGCTGCTGGCGCGAGCCCTTCATGAACAGCACGACGTCGTGCTGGCCGAGGAGGGTTTCGATGCGCTCGCGGGTGGGGGTATCGAGGGCCATGGGGTCACCGCGGAAAGGGAAGGGAGCCATTTTACCGGCATCCACCGCACATGGGCCCTATCCGGTCCGTTTCAACCCGCTAGCGACACCCCGGTGCCGCGCAAGGTGGAGAGATCGGCCCGGCAGTCGGCCAGCGGGGCGAACCCGAGCACCGCTTCCGGCGATGGCAGCACGGTCTCGCGGCTGGCCCGGCCCAGCGGGGTCACCCGCTCCGTCCAGTGGATCAGCTCCATGGCGCCGGTGGCATCCTCCACCAGGGCGGTGCAGTGTTCCACCCAGTCGCCGTCGTTCAGGTAGAGGATGCCGTCGATCGGGCGAACGTGGCCGAAGTGGATGTGCCCGCAGATGTGGCCATCGAGGCCGCGTTCCCGGGCGTCGCGGGCCACGCGCTGTTCATAGCCGCGGATGTACTCGAGCGCCGCGCCGACGTGCGATTTCAGGATGATCGAGAGGGGAAGATAAGGCAGTTCCAGGCGCAGGCGCACCGCGTGCACGCGGCGGTTGGCCCAGCAGATGAAACGGTGCAAGGTGTCGCCCAGCCAGGCGATCCAGCGGCGGCCGACGTGTTCGGGATCGAATTCGTCGCCGTGGCTGACCCGGTAGCGGCGGCCGTCGGCGCCTTCGTGGATGGCATCCAGTTCCACACGGATGCCGGCGATGCTCGATCCGGCCAGGCCGCGCATCTGGAAATCGTGGTTGCCGGGGATGTAGATCACTTCGACACCACGCGCGGCGATCGCGACCAGTTCGGCGATCACGGCGCTATGGTCCGGATGCCACCAGTGGCGCTTCGCCAACGCTTCCAGGTCGACGATATCGCCGACGAGGTAGAGCCGCTCGCACTCCAGGTGGCGGAGGAAGTCGAGTAGATAAGCCGCCTTGCAGTCGGGGGTGCCGAGGTGCGCGTCGGAGATGAAGGCGCTGCGGCAGGTGAGCTTCGCCATGGCATCGGTTCCCGGGGTTGTCCCGGGTGCTCAGTCTCGGGCCGGGAGGTAACGGGCGCGTGGCGGAGGTGTTGCAGGGGTGTTGCGGTCTGGCCGGTGCTTCGCACCGGATCGCCGATGAATCGGCTTCCACCAGAGCCTGGATTTCCAGTTGCCTGGATTTCCATATGCCTTGACTGCCCAGACCGAGCAGGGTGGGAGACCGGAAGGGTGGGAGCCGACCCTGTCGGCGATGCTCCTGTGGGAGCCGATTCATCGGCGATCAGCGGTGAAGTTCACGCAGTGCCGCCTGGGCCTCCGGAAATATCCGCTTCACCCACTCCGCATATTGCGCAGCCGACGGATGCAACCCGTCGTCCACCAGCATGCCGGGCTTCGCCCCCGCTTCGCGCGAAGCCGCCGTCACGTCCACCCAACGCGCATGCATGCGCAGCGTTTCATCGCGCGCGATGGCGTTGAACGTGTCGATCTCGCGGCCGATCGCTGCCCGGTCGCGCCCTTCGGCAAAGGCGGTCACGCCCCAGTCGGGAATCGACACGACGACGACGCGGCGGACATCGCCGGACAACGCCGCCGCCCGCCGGAGCAAGGCGAGGAATTGCTCGCGGTATTCCGTCGCAGGCCGCCCACGGTACTGGTTGTTCACTCCGATCAGCAGGGTGACGAGCGCATAACCTGGCTGCAACGCCGCCGCGTCCATCGCCGCGGAGAGTTCGTCCGTCGTCCAGCCCGTGGTGGCGACGATGCGCGGCGCCCCTACGGCGATGCCGCTTTCACGCAGCCGCGCGACGAGTTGCACGGGCCAGCGTCCTTCATCGGGCACGCCTTCGCCGATCGTGTACGAATCGCCCAGGGCGAGAAACGCGGGTTCCTTCATCGATCAGGCAACCGCACTGGCGGCGGGAATCGACTCGTCGGCCATGCGTGCGAGGACGCGGTCCATGCGGACGAACACCTCGGCGAGTTGATCCGGTGGCGGCAGCAAGGTGAGGCGCAGGTGGCGGCTCGCGGACAGGTTGAAACTGGTGCCCGGCACGACGAGCACGTTCTCGTCTTCAAGCAGGCGCAGGGCGAAGGCGGTGTCGTCGAAATGCGCGATGGCATCGGCACGAATCTGGGGGAAGGCGTAGATCGCGCCGCCGGGCGCCACCGTTTCGAGGAACGGACTGGCGGCGACGCTTTCGAGCACGATCCGGCGGGCTTCATGGAGGCGCCCGCCCGGCGCGGTCAGTGCGCCGATGGTCGGCTTGTCGAGAAGGGCGGGGCGTACGGCCCATTGTGCCGTCACGTTGGCGCACAGGCGCAGCGCGGCGAGCAGCTGCAGGGCGTCGCGGTAGTCCGCGGTGCGCCGTGGGTCGCCCGACAGGCTCATCCAGCCGACGCGGTAACCGCAGGCGCGATGGACCTTGGACAAGCCGCCGAAACTCACGCACGGATGATCACCGGCGACCGCCGCGAGGGGCTGGAACGCCGTGCCGTCGTAGAGGATCTCGTCGTAGATTTCGTCGCACAGCAGGAGCAGGCCGTGCCGCCGCGCCACCTCGACGATGCGTTCGAGCAGCGCCTTCGGGTAGACCGCGCCGGTCGGGTTGTTGGGATTGATCAGCACCAGCGCGCGCGTGCGCGGCCCTACCAGTGCATCGATCTCGTCGGGATCGGGCAGGTGGCCGTTTTCGGCAAGGCAACGGTAATAGCGGGGGCTGCCGTCGTTGAGGATCGTCGCGGCGCTCCACAGCGGATAGTCCGGGCTGGGCAGGAGTACCTCGTCGCCTGGCTGAAGCAGGGCGCGCAGCGAGATGTCGATCAGTTCGCTCACGCCGTTGCCGATGAAGACGTGCTCGACATCGACGCCGGTCGCGCCACGGCTCCGTTGCTGGGCGACGATCGCCTCGCGGGCTTCTTCCAGGCCTTGTTCGTGGCCGTAGGCCTCGCTGTCCACCAGATGGGCGCCGATGGCTTCGCGCAGGTGCGGCGGGGTCGTGAACCCGTAGCGGCCGGGATTGCCGATGTTGAGCTTGATGATCGGCTGGCCCGCCGCTTCCATCTCTCGCGCACGCCGGGTGAGGGCGCCGCGGATTTCATAGCGCACTTCCGCCAGGTGCGCGCTGGGCTTGATCGAGGACACGTCGGGACTTCCGTTGCGTACCTGCCGGGCCCTTCCCGGAGGTCGTGTCACGATCCTAACAGCGTCTTTACGGTGTCGCGAGGCGGAAAACGGGCCGTGAGCGGGCATAATCCCGCCCATGACCGATTCCTCGGACCTGGCGCGCCTGCGCCACATCGGCTGGCGCGACCCCGCCTTGCCCGACGACCCACGCCGCCTCGCGCGCGTGGTGGCACAGCATCGCGCGGGCTACGAGGTGCACGACGGCTCGGTGGCGTTCAACGCCCAGCCGGCCGGGCCCTTCCTCAAACGAGGGCTCGACCCCTCGCTGCGGCCGGCGGTAGGCGACTTCGTCCTCCTCGACCACGCGAACCACCCCGTGATCGAAGCGGTGCTGCCGCGGCGCTCCGTGCTCACCCGCGCCGCCGCCGGCGAACGCTACGAGCGGCAGATCATCGCCACCAACATCGACTATGTGCTGGTGCTGACCGGGCTGGATGGCGACTTCAATCCCTCGCGCATCGAGCGCTACCTGACCCTTGTGGAAGGCTCCGGTGCCCGTCCCGTGGTACTGCTGAGCAAGGCCGACACGGGCGTGGACGTGGCCGCGGCCATCGCCGCGCTGGAGACCCGTCTGCCCGCCGACGCCGCGGTGCATGCGATCAATGCCAAGGACCCGGCCACGGTAGGCCTGCTGGCCGCGTACCTCGGCCCCGGCATGAGCGCGGTCCTGGTCGGTTCGTCGGGCGCGGGCAAATCGACGCTCACCAACACCTTGCTTGGCGAGGAACGCATGGCCACCGGCGCGGTGCGCACGAACGACAGTCGTGGGCGGCACACCACCACGCATCGCGCCTTGTTGAGCCTGCCGACCGGCGGTTGCCTGATCGACACGCCCGGCATGCGCGAACTCAAGCTCACCGGCGAGGAAAACCTCGACCTGTTCGCGGACATCGAAACGCTCGCCGCGCAATGCCGTTTCGCCGATTGCAGCCACGGCAACGAACCTGGCTGTGCGATCCAGGCGGCACTCGCCTCGGGCGAATTGTCGCCGCAACGCTGGCGCAACTACCTCAAGTTGCATGACGAGCGCGAGGAACAGGCCGCGACACTGGAAGCCCGCCTGAAGCGCAAGGCCGCCCCGAAAACCACCGGCAAACCACGCCGCGGCGACTGGTCCCGCAACGAAGATTGATACCGCCGCTGGTGTGGGAGCCGACCCTGTCGGCGATCCCGCGGCAGCGGGCCAGCTTGCGGCTAGCACCACATCACCCTACACACACCACGCCCGCAACCGACATACACCGCGCGCCCCGGTAACTAACTTGCCTGTCCCTATCGGCATGCAAGGAGGCCACCATGGCCACGGTATCGTGCGGGCGCGGTGCGCTCGCCATGGCGCTCGTCGGCGCATTCGCCTCGCCCGCGCCATCCACGGAATGGAAGGCCGGCATCGTCGTCGACCGTGGTGAAGCCGCGCAGTTGGACCCTGGCGATATCGTCCATGTATCCGGAGACAAGGTCGTCGGTATCCGCGTGGCCACGCGTGCCACCTTCGACGCGGAAGCGCTGACCCTCATCCACGATGGCGCGACGGCCCCCACCGGCCATGCCTTCGGCATCCTCGCCATCGATGGTGCCGAGGTATCGTTGGCCAACAGCCGTATCCAATTGAACGGACGCCGCACGATCGGGGTGCAGGCGCAACGCCACGCCACGATCGAGCTGGATCGTTCCAGCGTCGAGGTTTCCAGCAGCGCGGGAGACCGGTCCATCGCATTGGCGCTTTCCGGCGGCACGGCGCGGCTCCGCGGGTCATCGATCGATGGAGGACGTGGCCACGCGATCGCCACGCAATTCTCCGGCGGCGGCACGGCACAGGTGCTATCGGAGGATTCGACGATCCGCGGCCGTATCGCCAGTGGCGACGTAGGCCTCGGCATCACGTCCGTCGCCGGCCGTATCGACGGCGACATCGCGCGCGAGGGTTCGGGGGCGCTCGACCTGCGACTGCTCCGGAGCGAGTGGCGAGGCAAGTCGGGACGGCTTTCGAGCATCTACCTCGAAGACAGCACCTGGGTCGTGGCAGGGGACAGCGCCGTCGATGCTCTGCGGTTATCCCGCAGCGGTACGGTCGCGCTCTACAGGAGCCGGCCGGGTTTCACGACGCTCCGGGTCGGTGCATGGACGGCCGATGCCGGCGCCACCGGCGTCGTACTCGGTACCCGGCTCGATGCCGGCGGATCGTTGCGCCGGCAGGCTACCGACCGCCTGCTCGTCAGCGGCGACGTATCGGGCAGCACCGTGGTGCATGTGACCCGAGCCGACGGCAAGGGCGCGGCGACCGCGGGACGGGACGGGAGCAACGGCCCCGCCGATGGCATCAGTCTCGTCCAGGTCGGTGGCACGGCGAGCGCCGGGTCCTTTCAATTGGCGGGAGACCACGTCGTGGTCGGACCGTGGAGCTACGCATTGCAGGCCTATGAACCGGGGAGGAGCGATGCCCGGCAGCGGCTGGTCGAAGGCGAGGGCGGCGGATTCTGGGATTTCCGCCTGCAAAGCAGGAAGGTCGAAGGCCCGGCGCAGGAGCGCGAGGGACGAAGCCGCTCGACCGTACCCGCCCTCCGTCCCGCACTCGCCCCGCAGGCGCCCGCTTACCTGGTGTTGAACCATGCGTTGTTCGGGTACGGCGTAGTGGCGCTCGATGCACTCCATCCGCACGAGCGGGACGTCGTCCGCGATCCGGCGCTGCGAGTACGCACGTTCGGTGGCGACGTGGCCTATCGCAGTACCTTGCCATTCACCGCCTATGGCGTGGACTACCGGCGCCGCGACCGCGGCGTGCAGGTCGCCGGCGATTTTCTCGTCCATGCCGACGGCGACACGACGTGGCGCGTGGGAGCGGCGGCTTCGCTCGGCGGCAGTCTCGTGTCGCCCCGAATCGTCGATGGTCGAAGCGAAGCCCGCATCGGCGCCCGCGGCGTGGCACTGCATGCGCAGCTGGCGACGGAAGACGGCTGGCAGGTGGCGGCCAGCTACGCCACGACGCACTACCGGATCGGCGTGCGCACGCCCACGCGGGGTGAGGTGCTGGGGCGGCTTCGGGCCAATGGCGATGACAAGGCGCTTTCCGCAGGGTATCGCTGGCAGGTCACGGATCGGCTCGCGATCGAACCGGGCTCGTCCCTGCTCTGGCAGCGGCTCCGTTTCAGCCGCGCCGTCGATCGCGACGGCCTCGACGTGCTCGGCGGCATGCCACGGCGCGTGATGCTGCGGAGTGGGGCAAGGGCATCGCTGATGCTCGCGCCCAAAGGCGGCGTGCTGTATGCGTGGACGCCTTACCTGGAGCTTCGGCATGCGCTCATCCGTCCTTCGGGCGGATCGACCGACCTTTCCGGTGAACGGTTTCCCATGGAGCGCGCGACGCGTGCGGCCGAGTTGTCGATCGGTGCCACCTTCCAACTGTGGTCGCGCATGACGGCCCATGTCGACGCGGTCCGGCGCGTTCGCCTCGGGCAGGGTGGCGAGTCCGGGATCACCGCGCGCGCCGGGCTGGCCCTCGCGTTCTAGGCGCGGGCCACGTCCATGCCACGCGTGGCTTGTTCCAGGCTCAATACGGTCTGCGCGATCGCTTCCGTCGTGGCCAGCGTGTCGATCACGCCCGTGCGCAATGCACCGAGGATGGCCGTGGCCTTGGTGTGCTCGCTGGCGATCGCGATCACATTGGGGATGCGTTCCAGGTCGGGCAGGGAAAGCCCCACCACGCGGTCCTGCATCAGGGTGGTGGCGGGCCGGCCATGGATGTCGATGAAGTCGTAGCCCATGATGTCGCCCACCGCGCCGGAGCGCTTCGCTTCGGCGATCTCGGCCTGGGTGAACCAGCCCATGCGCACCATGTTGCTGTCCTCGAGGATGTCGCCGACGCCGACCAGGGCGATATGCGCGCGCTGCGCCTTGCTCAGCGACTGGCGGACGGTCTCGTTCTCGAGCAGGGCCTTGCACATGGCCGGGTCGCTGACCAGCGCCGGCGCATAGAGGGTTTCGCTATCGCCGCCAAAGCGCAGCGCCAGGCGGCGACTGATGTGGTCGGCGTTCATCGCCTCGCCGCCGCGGTACGAACCGCCGATGGCGCAGACGAAGGAGCACTGCCGCTGGGTGGACGACACGGCGTGGTGCGAGATGGAGCTGACGTTGCGGCCCATGCCCACCGCCACGATGCTGCCGTCGGTGAGGATGCGGTCGAGGTAGCTCGCGACCAGGCCGGCTAGGAGTTCGCGTTGCTTGTCCTGGTCCTTGTGGTCCACCGAGATGATGGCGCGGTCGATGCCGAAACGGGAGGTGAGCTCGTCCTCCAGCGCCTGGGTGGCCTGGGGGTGATGGCGCACTCGAATCTCGACGATGCCCTCGTCCTGGGCCCGCTTCAGCAGGCGGCCGACCTTTGCCCGCGAGAGCGAGAATTTCTTCGCGAGGTCTTCCTGGGTCAGCCCGTCCACGTAGTAGAGCTTGGCGAGCTGGGTCAGTTCTTCGTTGGTCATCGCGTCCTTCGGGCGTGGGAACCGCACGGCGCATCTTAGCGGTCAAAGATGGCCGAGCGTCTTCTCGTAGGCGAGGATTTTCTCGACCTTCGGCGTGGAACGGCCACCGTCGAACTCGGCGCCCAGCCATGCGTCGACGATGCTGTTAGCCAGTTCGTTGCCGATAACGCGGCCGCCCAGGGTCACGATCTGCGCGTCGTTGCTGCGCCTGGCCCGCTCGGCGGAATAGGTGTCGTGGCATTGGGCGGCGCGCACGCCGGGCACCTTGTTAGCCGAAATGGCCATGCCGATACCGGTGCCGCAGAGCAGGATGGCGCGCGGAAAGTCGCCCGCGGCGATGCGTTCGGCCACGGCGATGGCGACATCGGGATACAACGCCTTCTCCTCCGGGCCATGCGTGCCGAAGTCGGTCAGTTCGACGTGGGGGTGCTTCTCGGCGATGTGCCGCTTCACCGATTCCTTGAGCGCGTACGCGGCCTCGTCGCAGCCGATCGCCACTTTCATGGGGTCTTTCTCCGGAAATCGCGCGATCATATGCGCGTCATTGAGCAAAAGATCATGCTGGCGATTTATAGGGGTGGGCTCCATTCATGTCAAGCGCAACCCAGGCGCAGGACCGAATGTTGCGTCGCAGCAAAGAGTTAGCTGCATCGCCGCCCCTGTTGACACCCGAAAAACGACGTGGCTACTATCGGCTCCGCTTAGATCAACTGCTCACTGTTGAGCAAAAGTTCTAGAGGTGTCCGGTGAACGACGTCCTGCTCGAAGCACGCGAGGTTTCCAAGAGCTTCAATGGCGTGACCGCCCTGCGCGACGGCCGGCTCACCCTTCGCGCGGGCAGCGTCCACGCCCTCTGCGGGGGTAACGGCGCCGGGAAGTCCACGTTCCTGAATATCCTCATGGGTTTGCTACGGCGCGATGGCGGCAGCATCCGCCGCAATGGTGTCGAGGTGTCGTTCGCCAGCCCGGGCGACGCGCTGGCCCACGGCATGGCGATCATCACCCAGGAACTCTCCCCGGTGATGGGCATGACGGTGGCGGAAAACCTCTACCTCGGCCGTGAGCCCACCCTGGGCGGTTTCTTCGTCGACTACCGCACGCTGCGGAAACAGGCCCAGGCCTTGCTCGACCGGCTGGGCTTCGCCATCGATGCCAGCCGCACGATGAGCGAACTGAGCCTTGCCCAGGTCCAGCTCGTCGAAATCGCCAAGGCGTTCAGCTACGACTGCCAGGTGATCATCATGGACGAGCCCACCTCCGCGATCGGCGAGCGCGAGACCGAAACGCTGTTCGCGGCGATCCGCAGCGTCACGGCCAACGGCGCGGGCATCGTGTATGTGTCGCACCGTTTGTCCGAGCTGGCGGAAATCGCCGAGGACTACACGATCTTCCGCGATGGTGCCTTCGTCGAAAGCGGAAAACTGGCGGACATCGACCGTGCCCACCTCGTCCGCGGCATCGTCGGCCGGGAACTCGTGGCGGTGGACAAGGAAAAACGTCCCGCCAGCGACAAGGTGTGCCTCAACGTGGATGGCCTTTCGCGCAAGAACGAGTTCAGTGACGTGAGCCTGCAGGTGCGTCACGGCGAGATCCTCGGCATCTACGGCTTGATGGGCTCGGGCCGCAGTGAATTCCTCAATTGCGTCTACGGCCTGACCACGCCGGACGGCGGCGACGTGCTGCTCGACGGCAAGCCGCTGCCCAAGGGCGATCCGGCCGCGACGATCCGCGCTGGCATCTCGCTGGTGACGGAAGACCGCAAGGACACCGGCCTGGTCCTGTCCGGCAGCGTGCGCGAGAACATCGCGATGGCGGCGTATCCGAGCCTGTCGAGCCTGTCGGTCATCCATGGGCGCAAGGAACGGGCGCTTGCCGACGAAATGATCGGCAAGCTCAACGTCAAGACGGCCTCGCAGGACCTGCCGGTCAGCTCGATGAGCGGCGGCAACCAGCAAAAGGTGGTCTTGGCCAAATGCCTCTCCACCGGCCCGACGCTGCTGCTCTGCGACGAGCCCACGCGCGGCATCGACGAAGGCGCCAAGCAGGAGATCTACAAGCTGCTCGACCAGTTCGTGCGCGCCGGTGGCGCCGTGATCGTCGTCTCGTCCGAGGCGCCGGAACTGCTCTACCTCTCCGATCGCATCGCCGTCTTCAAGGGCGGCCGGATCGTCGCCACGCGCGACGACGACAACCTCTCCCAGGAAACCCTGCTGCATCTCGCCTCATGAACGCACAGACCCTCACCACGCCGGCAACGGCACCCGTCGCGCCGCGGCAGCGGATGCGCACCTTCATCGATCGCTTCGCGATGCCGATCATCTTCGTCGTGCTCTGCATGGTGCTCGCGTTCTCCAGCGAGTACTTCCTGACCGCGCGGAACCTGATGGACATCCTCAGGCAGACCTCGATCAACGGCATCCTCGCGATCGGCATGACCTACGTCATCCTGACCAAGGGCATCGACCTCTCCGTGGGCTCGATCCTCGCCTTCGCGGGAATCTGCAGCGGACTCGTCGCCGCGCAGGGGCATGGCGTGCTCGCCGCCCTCAGTGCCGGCCTGCTCGCGGGCGCCGTGCTGGGCGCGGTGAACGGCTTCGTCGTCGCGCGACTCTCGGTGCCACCGTTCGTGGCGACCCTGGGCATGCTGAGCGTCGCCCGTGGCCTCACCTATATCGTCAACGACGGCAGCCCCGTCGCCGACCTGCCGGACGCCTATCTCTCGCTCGGCGACGGCAAGCTCGGACCGCTGAGCATGCCCATCGTGATCTTCGCGGCGGTGGCGCTGCTGTTCTGGATGGTGCTGAAGTACACGACCTACGGCCGCTATGTGTACGCGGTCGGCGGTAACGAGAAGAGCGCGCGCACCTCCGGCATCGGCGTGCGCAAGGTGATCTTCTCCGTCTACGTGGTCTCGGGCCTGCTTGCCGGGCTCGCCGGCATGGTCCTTTCCGCGCGTACCACCTCGGCGCTGCCGCAGGCGGGCCTCTCCTACGAACTCGACGCGATCGCCGCGGTGGTGATCGGCGGGACCAGCCTGTCGGGCGGCACCGGCAGCCTGGTCGGCACGCTGTTCGGCGCGCTGCTCATCGGTGTCATCAACAACGGCCTCAACCTCCTCGGTGTGTCCTCGTACTACCAGCAGGTCGCCAAGGGACTGATCATCGTCCTGGCCGTGCTCCTCGACGTATCCCGCAAGAAACAGCGCTGAACCGGCGCTCCCATTCCACGGAGAGAAACACATGAAATTGCGCAAGCTCCTCGTCTGCATGCTGGCCGCGAGCACCCTCATGGCGGGCGCCGTCGAAGCGAAGACCTACAAGATCGGTGCCGCCGTCTATGGCTTGAAGGGCCAGTTCATGCAGGCCTGGGTGAAATCGATCAAGGAACATCCCGCGGTGAAGGACGGCACGGTCCAGATCACCGTCTTCGACGGCAACTACGACGCCAATACGCAGAACAACCAGATCGAGACGATGATCACGCAGCACTACGACGCGATCATCTTCGTGCCGATCGACACCAAGGCCAGCGTGGGCGCCGTACGCCATGCGATGGCCGAGGACATTCCGGTGGTCGCCTCCAACACCAAGGTCGCCTCGGACAAGGTCGTCTACGTCGGCAACGACGACGTGGAAGGCGGCCGGCTCCAGGCCGCGGCGCTCGTGAAGCAGATCGGTGGCAAGGGCAACGTCGTCATCATCCAGGGCCCGATCGGGCAGTCGGCGCAGATCGATCGCGAGAAGGGCGAGCTGGAGGTGCTGGCGAAGAACCCCGGCATCAAGATCATCGAGAAGAAGACGGCCAACTGGGACCGCGCCCAGGCACTGAGCCTCACGGAGGATTGGCTGAACGCGCATCCCAAGCAGATCGCCGGCATCGTCTCGCAGAACGACGACATGGCGCTCGGTGCGCTGCAAGCCCTGAAGTCGCACGGCGTCTCGCCCAAGGACGTGCCGATCACCTCGATCGACGGCATGCCCGACGCGATCAAGGCGGCGCAGGCCGGTGAGATCACCACCTTCCTGCAGGACGCCCAGGCGCAGTCGCAAGGCGCGCTCGACGTGACCCTGGCCAAGCTCATCGGCGACAGCTACAAGCCGCGTTCGGTGATCTGGCAGCGCTACGGCAACCAGGTGAAATGGGCCGACGGCAAGGCCGCCAGTTACATCCTGCCCTGGGTGCCGGTCACCCCGCAGAACGCGGACACGTTGTACAAGCAGGTGACGGGCGGCTGATCATGAGCTCATTCTGGAACGACGCATTCGATCTCGGCGGCCAGGTGGCCGTCGTCACCGGCGGTGGCGCGGGCATCGGTTTCGCCTGCGCCGAACTGCTCGCCTCGCGCGGCGCCTCGGTGGCGCTGCTCGACCTGCGGCCGGACGTGGCGGATATCGCCGCCACGCTCCCGGGCGACGCGGGAAAGCACATCGGCGTCACGCTCGACGTACGCGACCTCGCCCAGGTAAACGCCGCCGTCGGCACGGTGACGAAGCGTTTCGGGCGCATCGATCACCTCGTCAACAGCGCGGGCGTGGCCATACTCGACAAGGCCGTGGACGTGACCGAGGCTGGCTGGGACACGACCATGGACGTGAACCTGAAAGCCTCGTTCTTCGTGGCCCAGGCCGTGGCGAAGCCGATGATGGCGGCGGGCCGCGGCCGTATCGTGAACCTCGCCTCGCAAGCGGCCGTGGTCGCGCTCGATCGCCACGTGGCCTATTGCGCCAGCAAGGCGGCCATCGTCGGCATGACCAAGGTGCTGGCGATCGAATGGGCCGCATCGGGGATCACCGTCAACGCCGTATCGCCCACCGTGGTCGAGACCGAGCTGGGCAAGAAGGCCTGGGCCGGGGAAGTCGGCGAACGGGCGAAGAAGCAGATTCCCATGGGGCGTTTCGCCCAGCCGGCCGAGATCGCCGCGATGGTGCTCTACCTCCTCTCCGACGCGGCCGCGATGATCACCGGCGAGAACGTGGTGATCGACGGCGGCTACACCGTCCAGTAATCCCTTCCGCAGAACACGCAGGCGACCCATGTCCACCGTCATCGAACGCAGCGAAACGCGCGCCATTCCGTCCATTCCCAAGACCATGCAGGCCGTGGTCTGCTACGCGCCCGAGGATTACCGCCTCGAGGAAGTGCCCGTTCCCACGCCCGGCCCCGACGAGATCCTGACCAAGGTGGAACTGGTCGGCATCTGCATGGGCGACATCAAGACCTATCGTGGCGCGCCATCGTTCTGGGGCGACGACGAACAGCCGCGTTACGTGAAGCCGCCGATGATTCCCGGCCACGAATTCGTCTGCCGTGTCGTCGCGCTGGGGCCGGGTGCGGAGAAACGTGGCGTCGCCGTCGGCGACCGCGTGGTCTCCGAACAGATCGTGCCGTGCTGGGGCTGCCGCTTCTGCAACCACGGCCAGTACTGGATGTGCCAGAAGCACGATCTCTACGGCTTCCAGAACAACGTGCAAGGCGCCATGGCGGAGTACATGATCTTCACCAGGGAGGGTATCGTGCACAAGGTGCCCGACGAGATCCCGCCGGACGAGGCGATCCTGATCGAACCGCTGGCGTGCTCGCTGCACGCGGCCGACCGTGCGGACGTGGGTTTCGACGATATCGTCGTCGTGGCCGGCGCCGGCACGCTCGGGCTCGGCATCATCGGCGCGGTGCGCCTGCGCAACCCGAAGAAGCTCATCGTGCTGGACATGAAGCCCGAGCGCGCGGCGCTGGCGTTGCGCATGGGTGCGGACGAGGTATGGAACCCGGGCCAGGAAGACGTGGTGGCGAAGATCAAGGCGATCACCGGCGGTTACGGTTGCGACATCTATATCGAGGCGACCGGTCACCACCGGGCCGTGAACCAGGGCATGGCGATGCTGCGCAAGCTCGGCCGCTTCGTCGAGTTCAGCGTGTTCAACGACGAGGCCACGGTCGACTGGTCGATCATCGGTGACCGTAAGGAACTGGACGTGCTCGGCTCGCACCTGGGTCCGTACATGTATCCGCGCGCCATCGACTTCATCGGGCAGCGCAAGATCGACGTGCGCGATATCGTCACCCACAAGTTCCCGCTGGCGAAGTTCGCCGAAGCCTTCGCGGTGATGGAGCGCGGCGAACATTCGCTGAAAGTCGTACTCGAACCCTGAGTTGCTTAGGTGCACACTCCATGATTTGTCAGGAATCACGTTAATGAACCGAGTGATCAACGACCCAGAGAAGGTCGTCGAGGACATGGTACGCGGCATCGTGGCCGCGCATCCCGAGATGGTGCTGGATAGCGCGAACCCCCGCGTTATCGGTGTCGCCGCGAAGAAACCCGAAGGCTCCGTCGGCCTGGTCACGGGTGGCGGCTCCGGCCACGAACCCGCCTTCCTCGGCTATGTCGGTCCGGGCCTGCTGGACGCCGTCGCCATCGGCGAGATCTTTTCGTCGCCCACGGCGAAGAGCTTCCTCGATGCCTTCAAGGCGGCGGATCGGGGCGCGGGCGTGGCTTGTCTCTACGGCAATTACGCCGGCGACAACATGAACGTGAAGATGGCGGTGAAGATGGCCGCCGCGCAGGGCATCACGGTGAAGACCGTGGTCGCCAACGACGACGTCGCCTCCGCGCCGAAGACCGAACGTGAAAAGCGTCGCGGCGTGGCCGGCGAGATCGTCATGTGGAAATGCGGCGGTGCCCGCGCCGCCTTGGGCGGCAGCCTCGACGAGGTGATCGCCACCGCGCAGAAGGCGATCGATGCCACCCGCTCGGTGGGCATCGGGCTTTCCGCTTGCACCATCCCCGCCGCCGGAAAGGCCAACTTCCACATCGCCGATGGCGAGATGGAGGTGGGCATCGGCCATCACGGCGAACACGGCGTGCAGGTAACGAAGACGGTGTCGTCCAGGGACATGGCGAAGATGATGCTGGACATCATCCTTCCCGACTTCCTCCTGGCGAAGGGCGACGAAGTGTCGGTCCTCGTCTCGGGCCTCGGCGCCACGCCCTTGATGGAGCAGTACATCTTCTATGCCGACGTCGCCGAGCAACTCGAAGCCGCGGGTGCCACCGTCGCCTTCCGCTTCGTCGGCAACCTGTTCACCTCACTGGAGATGAACGGCATCACGCTGACGCTGACCCGGCTCGATGACGAACTGAAGACCTGCCTTGCCCATCCCTGTTCGAGCATCGGCCTGAAGGTGCTGGCATGACGACCGTCGTTTCGCTCCCGCTTTCCGACGGGCGTTTCATCGTCGACGACCTCGTCGCGACGATCCGCGCCAACCGCGATCAACTTTCCGAGATCGATGCCGCCACGGGCGACGGCGACCATGGCATCAACATGGCCAAGGGCTTCGCCTTATGCGCCGAACGCATGGATGCCGAGGACGTGCGTGGCGCGGGCGAGGCGTTCGAGGCCCTGACGATGGCCTTGATGGACGACATCGGCGGTTCGATGGGCCCCCTTTACGGCAGCTTCTTCCTCGAATTCCAGCTCGCCTTCACGGGACGCGACACGCTGGACGCGGCGCTGTTCGGGCAGGCGCTGGCCGCGGGCGTCGCGTCGGTCCAGGAGTTGGGCAGCGCGAAGGTGGGCGACAAGACCTTGATGGACACGCTGGTGCCGGCCGAGGCCGCGTATCGCCAGACGCTGGCGGAGGGTGGCGACTTCATCGAGGCCCTGGCCGCGATGTCGGCCGCGGCGGAGCGAGGCAAGGATTCCACGAAGGACATGCAGGCCAGGATCGGCCGCGCGGCACGGCTCGGTGAACGCTCCATCGGCACCGTCGACGCCGGCGCCACCTCATGCTTCCTGATCCTGAAGTCGATGGCGGACTCCATCACACGCCGCCTCGCGCCTTGAGGCTTTTGCATGACCTTGCATGGCCCGCAGGAATTGCAGGGTTGCAGATTGCAGGTCGCAAGGTTGCAAGGTTGCAAGGTTGCAAGGTTGCAAGGTTGCAAGAACCTGGTGGGAAGCCGCTTCAGCGGCGATCCCGCGGCAGCGGGCCAGTCCGAGGCAAGCACCCATCGCCGCTGAAGCGGCTTCCCACCAGTCCCCCAACAAGTCCCAGTCCCTCAACAAGTCCCAACCCCTCGACAAGCCCAGCCCCTCAATAAGTCACCGTCACCTTCACCACGTCGCTGTACACGCCAGCGCCGACGGCCGGTTGCACCGGCAGGCGCCCATACACCGTCAGTGTCTGTTCCGCGCCCGAACCCGTCCCCGTCGCCGTATCGACGTTCAGCGACTCTCCCCAACGCAGCGTGTGCGGACTGTCACGGTAAAGCTCGTAGTTCACGAAGCCACTCCCGGAGGTCATTCGCCTCGTCGTCCCGGACGCGTTCTGTCCGTTGTCCAGCCCCACTTGGTACGCCGCGCGGTTGGTGCACGTCATGCGCAGCAACGAGGTCTGGTCGCTGTTCGCTTGCAGCAGGCCCGACACACTGCCGAAGTTCAGATCGCTTGCCGTGGCGAGGGTACACAGGTTCGATACCGATGCGGTCACCGTCGAGGACGGCCCGGCCGCGCTGGCGCCACCGCCGCCGCCACTCTGGCAACTCGCCGGGTACGTGCCGAGGCTGAGCAACACCTCGTTATAACGGTACGCGATCCCGTTCGCGTTGAGCCCTCCGGCAAGGGTCCCGGTGTACGTGCCGCTCGACAGCGTCGACTGGCCCGCGGGCACCCGGCCGTAGACGGTGACCGAGCCGGTGCGTGTCTGTGGATTCGACAGGATGGTGAAGGTCAACTGGAAGGTCAGCGGCGTGTACGTCGCGTTCCCGATGGGTCCCCACACGTTGCTGCGTGGTGAGTCCTTGTACAACTGGTACTGCATGCGATCGCTGTTGCCATTGATGGCGGTACGCGGCGAGACGTCGCCGAGGTCGTCCGGCGCGAGCCCGATGCATCCGGTGACGTAGACCCCGTAAAGACCGCCGAGCAGGCCGCCGCTGTAGGTGCAGCTGTAGTTGATCGTCGCCGTGCCGTCGACGGTGCCGGATGTCGGGTCCACCGGGCCGAAGGCGAGCGTGGTGATGCTGGTTATCGTGCAGGTCGTGGCCGCTTCCGCCCGTGGCCCCGCCAGCAGCGCGGCAAGCGTGATGACGATGAGGGCCAGCCACTTCACGGCGTGCGGGTCCGGCATGCCAGCGGGCCGAGGTCAGGGAGGTCGTGCGCATGCGGGGGGTAGTCGAGCGTCGCCTTGCAATGCCCGCCGCCTTGTATGTCCACGTCGAGCGTGGTGCTGCCTTCCAGGTTGTCGAGATAGACCATGCCGTCATAGCCGACCACGGCGGTTCCACCGCCACCCGTCGCGACCGTGGAACCCACGGGTAATGGAGTGCCGGATTCATCGACGAGCGTGGCCAGCGCGGCGCGCACCCGCTTCACGGGGAAGCGCAGCAGCGCCCCCGAACGGTCCGCGGGCGCGATCGTCGCTTCGACACGCTGCACGCGGTGGTCGGCGGGCAGGTCGAGGGGATCGATGGCGAGACGATTGTCCTGGTAGGCGTTCAGTCGCGAGACCAGCAGAAAACCGTGACTGTCGGTCACGCCGGTGCGGCGGTTCTCGAGCAACACCGGCACGTCCGCTACGCCCTCGGTCGTCACCAGGGCGAAGGCGTCGTCGATACGGCGCGAGGCGAACACGTGGCCGCCCATCAGTACGATCGCCCCGTTGGCATCGGCATAGGCATACGAGGAAGGCCCCACGTCGCTTGCGCCGACGGTGAGCTGGCCACGGTTGCCGAGCCAGCCCACTTCACCAAGACCGCCCGCATCCGCGCCCGAACGTCCTTGCACGTGCCATCCGAATCCGCCGTCCCCGTCGATGGCACGGCTGGCGTCGATGACGCCGAAGGTCCGTTCGCGATCGCGCTGCATGGACGCGCTCAAGGTGGCGCGCAGGTCCAGCGCGACGGTCACGCCGATGAAGAAGCTGCGATCCGAGGCATCGTCGAGGTTACGGTTGTAGCTGGCGCTCAGCGATATGCCACGGCCGACGTTGCGCAGCGCGAAAAGACCGGCATATCGCGAGATGGGCTGCCCGCTGTAGCGGAGCCGGACCAGGTTGGCCCCGAAACTCGATTCGCGCACGTTGAAGCCGATGAGCGCGCGGTCGCTGATGCGTGGCGGCGGCGAGCCATAGCCCGCGGCCACGTCGCGGTAGCGGGCGTCGCCACGCAACGTATCGATCGAGGCATTCACATAGCGTCCGTTCCAGGCGTAGCCGAATCCATACTGCCTGCCGCCGCCCCGGGACATGGACAGCGAGGCATTCAGCACATGCGCGCCCACCGGGTTCCACACGCCGCCCGCGCCCGCGGTACCCCGTCCACCGCCCGCCTCGGCGTGCGACTCGACGGTGAACGTGTCGCTGACGCCGCGCCGCCACGTCGCACTACCGACCGGAGCATCGCCATACGAAAAGGAATCGATGCCGTAGGCGCGGCGCACCTTGCCCAGTTCCACTGACCAGTCGTCCAGGCCTTCGCTCAGCAGTTGCCTCGCGGCATAAAAGGGAAAGGTGACCGTGCTGCTGCGACCCAGCGCGTCCGTGAGCACCACTTGCGCCTGGCCAGCCTGGTCGATGCCGGGAACGGCGGTCAGTTGGAAAGGGCCCGCCGGCACCTTGCCGCTGTACTGGCGGATGCCGTCGATATAGAGCTCCACCGACGACGGCGCCGTCGCTTCACCAAAAAACTGGGGCAGGGGCGTCGTCACGCGATAGGGCTGGGTGGCGAAATCCGTGCCGTAAGCGATGCCGCCGATGCGCGTGGCCCGTGTCCAGGCAAGGTAGCCGGTGAAGGTGTCGCCGATGGTCAGGGCCTGCGCACGATCGGGGAACGACAGGCGCCACTGTGTGTCCAGGCGCACGGAGTCGCCTCGCCATCCCGCACCATGGGATTGGTAGCGACGGGTCAACGACGTGTTGCTGAGCACGCCCAGGCCTTCGCTGAAGGCGCGCAGCTCCGCCAGCCCGCTGATGTTGCCCTCGCCACCACCGTGCGCGGCGTAGATGTCGTAGTTGAGCAGGACCCCGGTCCCGCTCGTGGCGCGCAACGCGGGACGTTCCTGTCGATTGAGGATGTGCGTGGGCAGGTGCAGACGTTCGTTCGGTACCTGGATATCCACGCGTTGCAGGCGCACGTCGTAGGTATAACGAAGACCTTCGATATCCGGCAGGCAACGTTCGCCGTCACCGGGCGGCAGGATGAACCCCAACCCGCGCAAGTCACCGGCCAGCGCGCATAGCGTTTCCCCGCGGTGGATGAAGTGCACGAGCTTCTCCGTCGACGAGCCGTTGAGCACCACCTCGAGATAGAGGTCTTCTCCCGTGGTTCGTACGCGTGGCATCACCGTGGGCGGAGGTGGGACGGGGCTCGGTTCGTTGGACGAGGCGTGGCTGCTGCCGGAGTCGAGCGCAAGGACACTAAGGGCCCCTAGGGTCAACGACCAGCATCGATTCGGACGCCTCACCGTTGATCCTCGCGCGCAATACGCCGCCCCTCGGCAAGTCCGTCGGAAGGTTCCAGCGCATCGTCGAACCCGGCAAGGCATAGCCGACCAGCCCGGACAGGAGCACGTTGCGTCGCTCTCCCGGGCCCTGCCAGGTCACGTCCGCGATTTGCGCATGGCCATTTCCGCCGTTGTGTACGCGCAGGCGCGCACCCGCCGCCGTTTCTTCCCAGACCGTTTCCAGCGCCGCCTTCGTCGCCGGGCCGCCGGCGGGGGCGAGGAAAGCCGGAATGGAATAGCGCAGGACGAAGGTCAGTCCGCCCTTGGCCGCCATGCCCACCGGCAATTCGTCGACCAGGATGCGATAGGCGGTTTCCACGCCACCTCCGGGCGGTGTCACCTGCCGGATCACGCGCACCAGCTGGCGATCGCCCGGGGCGATGGCCACCATCGGTGGACTCACCACGAGGTCGCGCGACGGCACCATCACATCCTCGCCGTTCACCTGCGTCCAACGGAAGACGCGAACCTGGGCCTGGATCGGATCGTTGCCCGAGTTCGTCAGCCACAACGCCTCGGCCGATGTCTCCGCCGCGAGGTGAAGCCCGATGGGCGTCACCTGCAATCCACTGCCCGACGCCACCGGCGTCATGATGGCCGCGATGGCCATCGCGGCAGCCTTCGCCACCCGTAGCGGCCATCGGCACACCGTCAGTACGTGATCGTGGCGGTGATGACGTCGGTGTAGCTGCCGGCGGCGAAGTTGGTGGTCGGCACGCGGCCGTAGACGGCGATGTTCTGCACGCTGCCGGTCCCCGTGCCCGCATAGACGTTGCCGCCCGCGCCCGTGGTGCTGCCCCAGATATCGGCCGCGGTGCGCGTGGCATTGCGATAGAGCTGGTAAGGCACCAAGGCAGAGCCGTTGCTCATCTTGCGCGAATTCGCATCGGTGCCGTTCTGGCCGTTGTCCAGCGCGATCGTGTAGGGAGCGCTGGGCGTGCAGTTCACGTTGAGCGCGCCCTGGTTGTCGACATTGGTGGCGGTGGACGGCTGGCTGCCGAAGTTGACATCGGTCGGTGCCGTCGTGGTGATGTCGCAAGCGGCGGTGATCGTGACACGCACGTTGAAGGTGGTCGTGGCGGTGGCGGCGTAGCCCACGGAACTGGCCGTGCCGAGCATGATGACGGCGGTGCCGGCGAACAGGCGGATGACAGGATGCATGGCTTGTCTCCCTGGGTGACGGAGCGGCCCGGCCGATAGGCGCGGGTGTATCCGTCGGAAGCAAGGATCGGGGAAAGGCGGATGCGCCGATATGCATTTGCGGCCCCTTTGCCGTATCGACCTATCGATGCCGAAAGGACGTAGGTCCGCCGTGTCAAGGACGCTTGACAGGAGCGGGCGGCGGCCGCATGATGATGTAAAGCGTGCTTGACACGTCTCCGGCCGCGCGACAGGGCCGTTCGACTACATCCATCGAAGGGGAGCGGCGATGCGTGCCGTGCACAAGCGTTACCTGCGTGAATTCTTCCCGGCGATGCTGGCCTACGTGATCCTGCTCTTTCTCTCCGTTGGCTGGCTGAAGACGTTGGAGGGCAACCTGGCGCGAACGCTGGTGACCCTGTTGCCCGTGCTGCCGATCGCCTTCGTCATTCGCGCGATGGTGCGCGTGATCCGCGACCAGGACGAGTTCGAGCGCCGCATCGACCTCGAATCCATCGCCATCGCCGGCGGCATCGGTGCCTTCGGCTTCTTCACCTACGGCATGTTGCTCAATGCGCGGGTGATCGCCGCGCCGCCGGCCGAGGCGGTGGCGATCTGGGTGTTGCCGGTGCTGCTGGGTTGCTTCGGCGTGGTCAAGTGCGCCGTCCGCTTGTACTACCGTGCCCGATGAACAACCGTCTCCGCGAATTGCGAACGGCGCTCGGGTGGTCGCAAGCCGATCTCGGCGAGAAACTGGACGTGTCCCGGCAAACGGTGAACGCGGTGGAAACCGGGAAGTACGATCCCAGCCTGCCGCTCGCTTTCAAGATCGCGAAGTTGTTCGAGCTACCCATCGAATCCATCTTTACCCCGGGGGAATGAGCGTATGAAACGAGCGCCACGGATCGCCATCGTCATCGCGATCGTCGCCGCCACCCTCTCGGGACGGCAATGGATGCATCACCGGGCGGAGGAACCGGCCGCGACGACGGAGGCGCCTGCCGCGACGCGTCCCGCGCCGCCACGGGTGTGGAAGCTCGGCTCGCTGGAACTGAAGCCGTGCGAACTGCCGCAGCCGCATTCGGGCTTGTCGACGGCGGCGTGGTGCGCGCCTTTCCAGGTGCCGGAGGATCGCGCGAATCCCGGCGGCCGCAAGATCGCCTTGCGCCTGGCGGTCGTCCGCAGCAGCGCGCAGGTGCCGGCCCCCGACATGGTCGCGTTCATCGCCGGTGGCCCGGGGCAGTCCGCCGCCGAAAGTTATCCGGCGATCGCACCGGCGATGGCGCCGCTGCTGGCGCACCGCAACCTGCTCCTGCTCGACCAGCGCGGTACCGGCGGATCGCATCCGTTGAGCTGCCGCGAGGACGAACCGGGCGTGCCTGGCGGGGCGGAGGAAACGCACGGCTTCGACGCCGAGGCCGTGCGCAAGGAAACCCGCCACTGTCTGGAGCAGCTCTCGAAGGACGCCGACGTGCGCTTCTATACGACCACGGATGCCGTGGCGGACCTGGAAGACGTGCGGCTCGCGCTGGGTTCGCCGAAGTTCGACCTGCTCGGCGTGTCGTACGGCACCCGCGTGGCCCAGCAATACGCCATGCGGCACCCGGACGGCCTGCGAACGTTGATCCTCGATGGGATCGCGCCCAACTCGCTCGTGCTGGGTGAGGATTTCGCGGTGAACCTGGACGCCGCGTTGAAGGCGCAGTTCGCCCGCTGCGAAGCCGACGAGGCCTGCCGCGCACGTTTCAGCGACCCCTACCAGACGCTCTACCAGCTGCGTGACGCCCTGCGTGCCAACCCGCACAAGGTGAGCTTCCGCGACCCGCAGAACTATGCGTCCGTGCAACGCGTGCTGAGCGAGGTCTCCCTAGCCACCGTCGTGCGGATGTTCGCCTACTCCCCGGAAACCGCCGCCTTGTTGCCGTTGTCGATCGACGCCGCCGCGCGCGGCGACGTCGGTCCGCTGCTGGGTCAGGCGAAGCTTCTCACCGGC
>Ga0182006_1000099_pt1 | contig 98453 bp, 91 predicted proteins | sample Sormic07211104_1_FD_123022 | JGI IMG/M metagenome (GOLD analysis project Ga0182006, IMG submission 123022) | Rhizosphere microbial communities from Sorghum bicolor, Mead, Nebraska, USA - 072115-104_1 MetaG | ecosystem: Host-associated > Plants > Roots > Rhizosphere | place: USA: Nebraska...
CGAAGTGGAAGTTCGGATGGCTGCGCAGGCGCTCGATGGCGTCGGAGCCGATGTCCAGGCCGTAGACTTCGTAACGGTCGTCACGCAGCAGCCGTTCGGACAGGTGGTTACCGATAAAGCCGTTCACCCCCAGGATCAGCACGCGGGTGCGGCGTGGCTTACGGCCGGATTCGGCGCCGCGCAGCACGGAGCCGTCCACCAGGCCCAGTTCGTCGGCCAGGGACGGGCCGGCCTGGTATAGACCGTTGTCGTTACGCTGACCGAACGTGATCACCAGGGAGTCTTCACCGCAGGCGATGCGCAGCGGATTGACGCTGATCACCCGGCCCGGCGCAAGGCCATCGTTGCCCTTGACCACTTCGGCCTGCCACACGATGAGCTTGTGCTCACCCACGGCGCAGAAGGCGCCAGGGTAGGGTTGGGTGACCGCGCGCACCAGGTTGAACAGTTCTTCAGCCGGTTTTTTCCACTCCAGTTTGCCGTCGGCGGCCGTGCGGCGCCCGAAATAGGTGGCCTGGCTGTCGTCCTGAGCGGTTTCCGTGAGCTTGCCCGCAGCCAGTTGCGGCAGGGCGTCACGCAGAAGAGTGGTGGCCGCGTCACGCAGTTTGGCGTGCAGGGTCAGGCCGGTGTCGCTGCGCTCGATAGTGACTTTTTGCTGAGCCAGGATCGCGCCGGCATCAGCACGTTTGACCATGCGGTGCAGGGTCACGCCGGTTTCGGTTTCGCCATTGACCAGCACCCAGTTGGCCGGCGCGCGGCCGCGGTATTTAGGCAGCAACGAACCGTGCAGGTTGAACGCGCCTTTGCTGGCAGTGCCCAGCAGGGCTTCGCTCAGCAGGTTGCGGTAGTAGAACGAGAAGAGGTAGTCGGGTTTGAGTTTGGCGATGCGCTCCACCCACAGCGGGTGGTTGGCGTCTTCCGGCGCGTGCACGGGGATGCCGTTGCGCGCGCACAACTGGGCCACGGAGCCGTAGAAATTGTTTTCCTTGGGATCATCGGCATGGGTGAACACGGCAGCGATGTCGTAACCGGCATTGAGCAGCGCTTCGATGCCTGCACATCCAATATCGTGATACGCAAATACAACGGCTTTTGAACTCATGACTGAACCTGATCGGGAGTAGTAGAAGTATGGGAAGACGCCAGGCCGTCGACGACGACCACAGGCGCCGGTGCCGCCGGTTGGTTGCGCAGCACTTTTTCAATGAAGAAACGCGGGCGGGCGCGCACATCGCTGTACATGCGGCCCAGGTATTCACCCAACAGGCCCATGCCGATGAACTGGCCCCCGGTGAACACAAACAGCACCGCGAACAGCACGAACATGCCGTCGCCGGCCCACTGCGCGCCGAAGGCCAAGCGCAGGATGATCAACGCAAAGGCAAACAGCATGCCCAGCGCCGCCAGGCTGAAGCCGACGATGGACAGCAGGCGCAATGGGGTGGTGGTCATGCAGGTCAGTAGATCGAACATCAGGCTGATCAGGCGCATGGCGCTGTATTTGGATTCGCCGTGTTCACGCTCGGCGTGGTGCACCAGAATCTCAGTGGTGTGGCGGGCAAAACCGTTGGCCAGGATCGGGATGAAGGTACTGCGCTCGCGGCAGGCGAGCATGGCGTCGACGATGGTGCGGCGGTAGGCGCGCAGCATGCAGCCGTAGTCGGTCATGGCCACGCCGGTGGAGCGCTGTACCGCGAGGTTGATCAGCCGCGATGGCCAGCGGCGGAAGGCGGAGTCCTGACGGTTATTGCGCACGGTGGCGACCACGTCGTAGCCCAGGGCGGCTTGTTCCACCAGACGCGGGATTTCTTCCGGCGGGTTCTGCAGGTCGGCGTCCAGGGTGATCACTACCTCGCCCCGGCACTGCTCGAAACCGGCCATGATCGCCGCATGCTGCCCGTAGTTACGGTTGAGGATCACCGCAACCACGTTGCTGCCATCTTCTGCGGCGGCGTCTTCGAGCAATTGAGCGGAATTGTCGCGGCTACCGTCATCCACCAGGATGATTTCGTATTCGTAGGCCAACTGTTTGCAGGCTGCCGTGGTACGACGCAACAACTCAGGCAGGCTGTCTTGTTCGTTGTAGACCGGGATAACGATCGACACGCAATGAATAGGGTAGGGTTTCAAAGATTCATGACCTCGGGGGTTAGCGCAGCTTGGAGCGTTAAAGCAGCAGCAAAACAAAGGCGAGCGCGCGTTAATGCACAGCTAAAGATGAAACATAATCAACAGGTTAGCCGGTAAAGCGCGGATTGCTATGAAGTACTGGGTTTAAGATTAAGCGTAAAAATGTGGAACGAATATGAAAGCCGGATGAAAAACTCGTTTATTTGACAGGTAGACAGCCAGGGTTCAGCTAAGCCACCCAGGGGCGTCCGGGTTCTATTAGGCGGTTGAATAGGAGCGATTTTCAAAGGCCTTGGTTCCACCCTCAACGGCACAATGTGCAGTTCAGCGCCACATGAAGAATCTTCTCTGCATTGGCGCTCAAGTGCCGGTAAAGTAAGCCATCTATTGCCAGGGCAGACGGATGAATAGCGTGCAGCTTTTACGCGGCCAGTTGCGGCCGGTATTGATGGGGTTGTTGTTGGGCGTGGCCTGTATTTCCACGGTGCGGGCCGACGACGGGGTGGCGCTGACCAGCATCGATCAGGTGCCCGAAGGCGTGGAAGTACGCGGCAAGCAGATCGCGGCCTACACCTGGGACGACCGTCAGGGCAAAAACCTGCTGGTACTCGCCGAGCAGCTCAACGAACGGGACGACGACGGCACCCAGTCTGCCTTTGTCTACGCCGCCCAGTACCTGATTGACGGCAAACGCCCCAAGCGTATGTGGATGCTCTACGACGATGTGCAGCACTGCCAATTCGATGCGGCCCTGCGTTTCGACCGAACCGCCACCAAAGTCACTGACCTGAACGGGGATGGCATCACCCAGACCGTCGTCGGCTATTCGCTGACCTGCACCAGCGACGTCAGCCCCAATGAATTCAAGCTGATCATGCATGTGGGCAAATCCGAGAAGTACCGCCTGCGCGGCGTCGACCGCTACGGCGCGGCGTGGTGGGATGAAGAGGCTGGGGCGCTGCGCGGCATGCCGTTGCCCAAGGACTGTAGCGTGGCCGGCCAACAGGCGCTGGTCAGTCAGTACAAGGAGCAGGGCACCGAGCTGCCATTGCCGGGCTGCTACCGCGACGAGAAGGATTTCGCCAAGGCACCGCAGGCGTACTTGCCGTTCATGCGTCAGCACTGGTTTGCCCTGATGCAGAAACAGGACGCCGAGTGGAGCCAGGCCCAGACCCAGCCCCAGGAACCCACCGAGGACGAAGAAACCGCCCCGTGATTTTGTGCCAGGGCCGGTCATGCGCTAGACTCGGCCTTCGCCAATTCACTAAATACCTCGATGAAACAATGAGTTGATCGGGGTATTTAATCCAAAGGCTGAATTACATTGACTGAGTTTCTGCGCAACCCCCTGACCCTTTACCTCACCCGCCTGGCACCTTCCAGCCAATTGACCATGCGCTATGTGCTGCAAGACGCCGCCGACCGCCTGGGCTTCGAAGACATCAATCTTGAAGAGATCGACTGGCACCTGCTGCAGCCCGAACACGTCATCGCCCTGGTGGCGGCGCTGCGCGAAGACGGTTACGCACCCAACACCTCATCGCTGTACGTTAATGCCGTACGCGGGGTGATGAATGAAGCCTGGCGCATGAGCCTGATCACTCAGGAACACCTGCTCAAAATGCGCACGGTCAAGGCATCCGCCGGCACGCGCCTGGGTCAGGGGCGCAATCTGCGCCGCACATTGATCCGCGAAATGATGGAAGCCTGCGCCGCCGACCCACGCCCCCAAGGGCCTGCGTGATGCCGCGGTGATCGGCATTCTCTATGGCTCAGGCATGCGCAAGTCGGAGTCAGTCAACCTCGACCTCGCGCAGGTCGACTTCGCCGAACGCAGCCTGCGGGTTATCGGCAAGGGCAATAAGGAACTGGTCAAATACGCGCCGGACTGGGCCTTTGCCAAACTGCAGGCGTGGCTGGCGTTTCGTCGTGAACAGCTCAAGGAGGGCGAGGAGGATGACAGTTTTCTGTTTAACCGCATCCGCCGTGGCAGCCATATCACCCGGGAACGCATCACCAAACACGCGATTTACTACATCGCCCGCCAACGCGGCGAACAGGTCGGCGTGAAGATCATGCCCCATGACTTCCGCCGCTCGTTCATCACGCGGGTGATCGAGGAACATGACCTGTCGATTGCGCAGAAACTGGCGCACCACACCAATATCCAGACCACCGCCAGCTATGACGTTCGCGACGACAATGAGCGGCGGCGGGCAGTGGATCGGTTCGATTTGTAGAACGGTCAGAGGATTGGCTTGCCGCCGGTGACGGCGTAACGCGAGCCGGAGATGTAGCTGGCTTCGTCCGAGGCCAGCAATACATAGATCGGCGCCACTTCCACCGGCTGCCCGGGGCGGCCCAGCGGGGTTTCGCTGCCGAAGTTCTGCACATCCTCGTCAGTCATGGTGGCCACGATCAGCGGCGTCCAGATCGGGCCTGGGGCGACGCTGTTGACACGAATCCCCTTGCTGCCGAGCATCTGCGCCAGGCCCCCGGTGAAGTTGGCGATGGCGCCCTTGGTGGCGGCGTAGGGCAATAATGTCGGCTTGGGCATGTCGGAATTGACCGATGTGGTGTTGATGATCGAGCTGCCGGCCTTCATGTGCGGCAAAGCCGCCTTGCAAATGCGAAACATGGCGGTGATGTTGATATCGAAGGTCTTGACCCATTCTTCATCCTCGATTTCTTCGAGGGTTTCATGGCTCATCTGAAACGCGGCGTTATTGACCAGCACATCGATACGGCCGAACTGTTCGACGGTCTTGTCCACCAGCGCCTGGCAGGTGGCTTTTTGCGCAATATCGCCGGGCAGCAGCAGGCACTGACGGCCGGCTTCTTCGACCCAACGCGCGGTCTCCTGAGCGTCTTCGTGCTCATCCAGATAGGCGATGGCCACGTCGGCGCCTTCACGGGCAAACGCGATGGCGACTGCGCGGCCGATGCCGCTGTCGGCGCCGGTGATCAGGGCAATTTTGTTGGCCAGTCGGCCGGAGCCCTTGTAGCTCTGTTCGCCACAGTCCGGGTACGGATCCATTTTCTTCTGGGTACCCGGAACGCTTTGGGCTTGCGGGGCGAACGGCGGGCGTGGGTAATCAGTCATTGTCGGTCTCCATAGGTGTGTGAAACAGCTATGGAGTTAGTGTTTTTCGGCCCACCGATAGTTGTAATGGATGCCGGTCAAGCCCGACGAATGGTGCCTGTCAGGAGGAGGGCGGGGCGCTCGCCAAATGCGCTGGCAAGCGGCGTAAGGTCCACAGCACCGTGAGGAGTGCCGCGACGGCGCACAGTGCAATCCCCACCAGCATCGGCGCTGGCGTGTGGTCGGCGAACACACCGACCAGGCTCATGCACACCGCGCCGGTGATCATTTGAATCGCGCCGAGCAATGCCGAGGCAGAGCCCGCTACGGCACCGTGGTCCTCCATGGACAGCACGCCGGCCGCCGGCAATAGCAGGCCGAGAAAACCAAAGCCGATAAACAGCAGCGACATCATCAAGGCCAGGTTGCCGGACCACAGCGTGGTGATTGCCAGCAGGCTCATCACCACCGCCACACCGATCACCGAACCGCGAATCAGCGGCGCCAGGCCAAAACGCGCGCTGAGGCGCGCAGTCAGTTGGCTCATGGCGAAAAACGACGCGGCGTTAAGGGCGAATGCCAGGCTGAATTGGGTCGGCGTCAGGCCGAAGTGCTCGATGTACACGAACGGCGCGCTGCCGATAAACACGAAAAACGTGGCCAGCCCGAAGCCGCACACCAACGACAACCCCATGAAAACAGGGTCACGCAGCAAACCGCCGTAGCTGTTGAACGCGCCGCCCAGGGTTTTGCCAAGACGGCGCTCCGCCGGGTGAGTCTCGGGCAGTTGCACGACAGTCATCGCCAAGCACAGCACAGCCACCACCGCCAGCACGGCAAACACTTCGCGCCAGCTCCACAGGGAAATTACCAGGCTGCCGGCCAACGGCGCGAGAATCGGCGAAACACTCATCACCAGCATCAGCAGGGACATCAGGCGCGCGGCTTCATGGCCGGTGTACAGGTCGCGCACAATGGCGCGGGGCACCACCATGCCGGCGCAGGCCCCGAACGCCTGCATTGCGCGAAAGGCAATCAGCACTTCAATGGTCGGTGCCAATGCGCAACCGATGCTGCCCACCGCGAAAATCACCAACCCGGCATAAATCGGCGGCTTGCGCCCGAATACATCGCTGATCGGCCCGTAAAACAGCTGGCACACGCCGATCACAATAAAGAACACCGTCAGGCTCATCTGCACCGCCGCCGGTGATGCGTGCAGGCTCGCGCCCAGGGTAGGGAGGGCAGGGAGGTAACTGTCGATGGCGAAGGGGCCGATGGCGGTGATCAACCCCAGCAGCAGGGCGAGATGGGCAATACGTCGAGACATGGAGCAATTCCGGGCCAAGCAAAGGCCGCTCAGCTTAAGGGATCCGCGCAGATCCGCAAACTTAGGCTTCAATAACAGGGACAAGATGCCGATAACGGTACTAACGACGCTCAGGCGGTTGGCTTTTCAACCGGCGTTCCAGGCACAGGGATACCCGCATGACGATCAAATTACGCTTGATGCTGCTGATTGCGACTGGATTGTTGACTGCCATGCTGATGAGCTTGGTCAGTTATCTGGGAAACGCTCGGATGAGCGACGCCGTGCGCGAAAACGAGGTCAGCATGACGGTGCTGCGCAACCATATGGAAGCCGACATGATGCACGACGCTCTGCGTGCCGATGTGTTGTCTGCCCTGCTGGTGGGGCTGGGTAAGAGCGCCAGCAGCAAGGACGAGGTCAACAGCTCGTTGAAAGAGCATGCTGAGAACTTTCGCAAGGTACTGGCGGACAATCTCCAGTTGCCCTTGGATGAGGCACTGAAAACCCAACTACAAAATATCAAGCCCAGCTTGGATACCTACATCAGTGCCGCCGAGAGTATTGTCACACTGGCGCTGGATGATCCCGAAGCCGCACGCGGGCAGTTGGAGTCGTTCAATAAGGCGTTCAGTCAGTTGGAAGATAAAATGGCGTCCCTGAGCGAACTCATCGAAAGTCATACGCAACAGACGGGCACAGGCACCCAGCAGGCAATCAGCAATGCCAACTTCACCCTCGGCGCAGTGCTCATTGCCAGTTTGCTGCTGCTTCTGGCGCAAGGTCGTTGGGTCATACTCAGCATCATGGGCCCACTGCAAACCGCTAGCCGGATTGCCGCCAGCATCGCCCGGGGCAACTTGAGCGAAGCCATTGTCGAGCCACATCGCAAAGACGAAGCCAGCTCGTTGATCCGCAGCCTGGCGACCATGCAGCGCGATTTACGCGGCATGATCGACGTGGTGCGCAGCAACGCACACGGCATCACCGGCGTTACCGAACAACTGAGTCATGGCTGTCATGAAGTCGCCAACAGCAGCCAGCAACAAAGCTCAGCCGCCAGCACCATGGCCGCTGCCGCCAGTGAAATGACTGCCAGTATCGAAGAAATCACCCGCCACGCCGGGCACGCACTGGAAATGGCCAACCAGGCCGAAGCCCTGGCCAAGGACGGTGGGCGAGTCATACACCAGGTGGTCAGCGACATGGACGGTATCGCCCGTTCCTCCCAGCAGTCGGCCCAGGTGATCCGCACCCTGGACAAGGAATCCGAGGCAATCTACAGCATCATCCAAGTGATCAAAGGCATTGCCGACCAGACCAACCTGCTGGCCCTCAACGCAGCCATCGAAGCGGCGCGGGCCGGGGAGCAGGGCCGCGGTTTTGCGGTGGTGGCCGATGAAGTGCGCAGCCTCGCGGGGCGTACCAGTGCGTCGACCCAGGAAATCGCCAGCATGGTTGGGCGCATCCAGCAAAGTACCCGGGAAGCGGTAACCAGCATGGAGGAGGGCGTCGCTCAAGTGGACAAAGGCATGGCTGTTACCGCCGATGTGGAACGCGCCATTCGCGAGATTCTGCAGGCAACCCTCAATACCACCGAACTGGTGCACGACATTTCGCGCACCATCAGTGAACAGAGCCTGGCCAGCAATGAAATCTCCCATCAGGTGGAAATGATTGCTGGGATGTCGGAGAACAACAGTCGAGTGATAGGCCAGACAGCGTCGACCACGGACGAGCTGTCGAACCTGGCTGGCAAGCTGTCGCAGTCGGTGGATCGGTTTCAGCTTTGATCTCGTAAGCTATTGATTTAACTCAACTAAATAGTCATTTAGTTGAGTTGGATGCCAGAAGAGGGGGCTCAAGACTGGGCGAGGGCGGCCGCACGGCGCTGGCTGATACGTTCCACCGTCTGCATATGTTCGGTGCCCCAGGCACATAAGGTGCCCAGCGCAGTGGCCAGAGATTCGCCGAACGGTGTCAGGGAATACTCGACCTTCGGCGGGATCTCCTGAAAATCGATTCGCACGATGATCTTGTCGCGCTCCAATTCCTTGAGTTGCTGAATCAACACTTTATCGGTCACGCCACCGATGGCGCGGCGCAATTCGCCGTAGCGATGGACATTCTTCGCCAGGTTGTAGAGCACCAGCGGTTTCCATTTGCCGCCGATCACGGCGAGCGCAGCTTCAAGGCCGCAGTTGAATGACGTATTAGCCATGATTCGCGCACTCCATAGGGTACTTACCAAAAGGTGCATACTATTCAAAAGAATAGTCCGGATCTACAGTTGTGCCTCCACATACCTTGGAGTGCAACATGAGCAGGCTCAACGGCAAGATTGCAGTCATCACCGGTGGCAACAGCGGCATAGGCTTGGCCAGCGCGATTCGCTTTGCGCAGGAAGGCGCGCAGGTCGTCATCGTCGGCCGCAGGCAAGAAGAACTCGACAAGGCGCTCGACCTGATCGGCCCGCACGCCATCGCCATCCAGGGTGATATTGCCAAACTGGATGATCTGGAACGCATCTTCGCGCAGATCAAGGCGACTAAGGGTCGGATTGATGTGCTATTCGCCAATGCGGGCCTAGGTGATTTCGAGCCTATCGGTTCAATTACCGAAGCATCGTTCGACCGCACATTTGGCATCAACGTCAAAGGCACACTGTTCACTGTGCAAAACGCGCTGCCACTGATGAGCGCCGGCGGCTCGATCATGCTCACCGGTTCTACGACTGGCACCATGGGCACACCAGCATTCAGCGTTTACAGCGCAACCAAGGCGGCACTGCGCAATTTCGCCAGAAGCTGGGCGCTGGACCTTAAAGGCACAGGCATTCGCGTCAACGTTATTTCTCCTGGACCGATCTCGACACCGGGGCTGGACCTGGCATTGAGCGGCACCGGTCAGAAAGACGCAATCATTGACGACATGACTGGGCAGATTCCTCTGGGCCGAATTGGTCAAGCCGAAGAGGTGGCAGCGGCCGCATTGTTCCTGGCGTCGGACGAAAGCAGTTTTATGACCGGCAGCGAGATGTTCGTGGATGGCGGGTTCGCTCAGGTTTGACACAGCGAGGGGTTTTGCCCGTTGAAATGTGACGGGCATCGCCTCTGATTATGTAACATTGAGTTACGCATAATGTATATTATGTTAAATTATGTGTCGCGCTACAGAGGCTCATCAGCAAACCTGCACCCTAACGCTTCAACGCCGCCGCCATTTGCAACTGCAGGTCTTTCTGCGCAAATGGCTTATGCAACACCGGGCAATCGGCAAACTCCCCCGGCACGCCGCTGGCGCCATATCCAGTACTGAACAGGAACGGAATGTGTCGCTCACGCAGGACCTGGGCCACCGGAAAAACCCGTTCGCCAGCCAGGTTCACATCGAGAATCGCCAGGTCGACCTCCAATACCTTCGCAACCTGCAGCGCTTTCGCAAGCTGGGCCACGGAGTCAACCACCGTGCAGCCCAAGTCTTCGAGCATCTCTTCGATCAACATGGCAATGGCACTCTCGTCTTCGACCAGCAACACGCTGATTCCGGAAAACGCGGTCATGGTTTAGCCTCGGCAACCCTAAAGGAAAAACAACAGCGCACGCCCTCAGGGGCGAAGTCGAGTTCAAAAGAACCGCCTAAGTCGCGCTCTATGCAGCGCTTCATCAATCGTGAGCCCAGGCCTTCGCGTTCCGGCGTGGCGACTGAAGGGCCGTTCTGTTCGCGCCAGTCCACGGTCAGCAGCGCGCCACTCGATTGCGCTTGAATGCTCCAGCGCACTGACAGTGTTCCGGTCTCGGTGGACATTGCGCCGTATTTAAGCGCGTTGATCGCCAGTTCGTTGAGGGTCATGGTTAAGTTCAGGGCGACACGGGTATCAACGCGGATGGCATCGCCGGCGATCAGGATGCGCTCGGGCTCCTGGCCCAATACTGGCATTAGTACGTCATGGGCCAGCGCGCTGAGCGGAGTCAGGCCCCAATGCTGCTTCGTCAGCAGGTCGTGGGCCCTCGACAATGCCAGCAGCCGGGCTTCGAACCGCGTGTACCCTTCCCTGGCATCCTGCGCATTGCGTGCAGTCTGGGCCGCCAGGGACTGGACCGTGGCCAGGGTGTTCTTGACCCGGTGATTGAGCTCATCAATCAGTGTTTTCTGGCGCTCTTGCGCCTGCTTCCGTTCACTGATGTCCATCAACATATTGATAGCGCCGATCAGGTTTCCGTCCGCATCGTGCAGAGGGGTCGGATAAGGCGCAAACGGCACGCGGGTGCCGTCCGGCCGCTCCGCAATGGCCTCCACGCCGCGTATGGGCCGGTTTTCCTTGAGTGCCACGGCCATCGGGCATTGGTCGTGAGGCAGATAGGTGCCATCGGTATTGAATAATTTCCAGGTGACGCACCAAAGGTCGCCCAGTTGCGGCGTGCGCCCCGACAACTCGACGGCCGCGCGGTTATAGAAGGTAATGCGCCCCTCGGCGTCGGTGGTGTAGACAGCCGCCGGCAACGCCTCTAGCAGATTGCGCATGTGCCGCTCGCTGCCACGTATCCGATTCTCCATCTCGCGGGTGAGCGTGACGTCCTGGACAACCCGAACGCCATAGCGGAATCTGCCATCCGGTGCTCTTACCGACGAGCTGTAGACATCCAGATAAAGCGCCTGACCATCGGGCTTAACGGCCCGCTTGCGCAACACGTAGTGGTCCAGTTCCCCCGCCACCTGCCGTGCATATAACGCCGCGTCCTGTTCCACACTGTCAGGGTGGGTATAGTCCAGAAAGGTCATCGCCAGCAGTTGCTCGCGAGTTCGACCGAGCATGTTGCACAACGCGTCGTTGACCCGCAGCAGGCGGCCGCCCTCTCCCGCTTCGGCAATGCCGATGGTGGCCGCCTCGTAAGTCGCCGCCAACCGGTCATCACTCTCCTGACGTTCGGTTTCGGCGTGATACACACGGGTAACGTCAATGGTGAAGCAACGGGTATTGAAGAATTTCCCCTCCTCAAATCGCCCGTTGGAGGTAATCGCCACATGTTTGATGCTGCCGTCCTTGGCCCTCAGACGCGCCGGGTAACTGTTCAGGCAATCGCCGCTGCCAAGCTTGTTGAGGATGTCGCCGATGACGGGCTCATCCACATGGAATTCGGTGATGTGGCGACCGATGTATTCCTCCGCTGAGTAGCCCAGCAGCGACAACTCCGCTTTGTTGGCGCGCAGGATAACGCCCTCGCCGCTGACAATATGAAGGCCAACGGCACTGTTTTCGAAAAAGTCTTCAAGGTCGGCGCTTTTGCGCCGCAATTCTTCGGCTAATGCGTGGTGCGCCGACACGTCCTGAAAGCAATTGATTGCGCCCTGGATATGGCCATGCCCGTCTCGCAGCGTGCGAATGCTCATGAGTGCTACGAATCGCGAACCGTCAGGGCGCTCGATCAAGACTTCCTGATTGCGCGCACACAAGCCCGCGCTGAGCGTTGAAGCCATCGGGCACTCGTCAACCGCCAATGGCATGCCGCTGGTGGTGTAAAGCCGATACGAGCCGCAGAAGCGGTCTCCCTGTTCACCCAGAACAGGCGTTCTCCCCCACAGAGTGGCCGCCTCGCTGTTGAACCTGACGAGCCAACCATCGCGGTCACAGAGGTAAATAGCCCCCGGAATGGCATCGAGCGAGCGCGTCCCCATCGCGAGGAGGCTGTCGTACTCGCTGGGTTGGCAAGTGTCTACGGGGAACTCGTCGGCCTTCAACATGCTTGATCCTCAATGCATCTGTATTGAAACGCGTCGGGTGTCACCGCCATTGGCGCTCCACGGAGTGTATGTCCTGGAACGGCATGCCTTGGATTAATTTCATTTTCCTGAGGCTAACAGACACTGGATCGCTATGGGTTGCGTTAGTTAAGTAAAGCTTAATGGCGCGACCTGTAACCCAACGCATCCTTTCAAGCTTTTTGAACTATCTGCTCGCTACCGTTTGTCCCGACCAAACGGGAAAAACGAAATTTCTGCTTGTAGTTCGCCTCACAAGTTTTGCATGCGCTAACGCCCGGTAGTGGCAACGCGCTTTTTGCTTAGTCTGAGGGAATCCCTATGTTCTTACATAACAAGCGACTCCAGTATACCGTTCGCGTTGCCCAGCCTAATCCAGGCTTGGCGAATCTTCTGCTTGAACAGTTCGGCGGCGCCAACGGCGAACTTGCGGCGGCGGCGCGTTATTTTACCCAGGCATTGGCGGAAGAAGATCCGGGCCGTAAAGATCTTTTGATGGACATCGCCACCGAAGAGCTGAGCCACCTCGAAATAGTAGGTTCCATCATCGTAATGCTCAACCGAGGCGCGAAAGGCCAACTGGCGGAAGGCGTGCAGGAGGAAGGCGAGCTGTATCGCGCCATTAACGGCAACGGCAATGACTCCCACATTACCAGTCTGCTCTACGGTGCTGGCGCACCGCTGGTCAATTCTGCCGGCGTGCCCTGGACAGCGGCTTACGTTGACTCGATCACCGAGCCGACCGCAGATTTCCGTTCAAACATAGCGGCGGAAGCCCGCGCCAAGATACTCTACGAACGCTTGATCAACGTTACCGATGACCCAGGCGTCAAGGAAGCACTCGGCTTCTTGATGACACGGGAAATCGCGCATCAACAGTCTTTTGAAAAAGCCCTTCATTCGATCCAGCCGAATTTCCCACAAGGCAAACTTGCGGGAATGCCTGAGTTCACCAACAAGTATTTCAACATGTCGGGGGAGCCAAATATGCGCGGTCCCTGGAACGAGGGCGGTGCCTGGGAATATGTTGAAAGTCCGCAACCTGCGGTGGACGGCGGTGACGGTTCGGCGACCGTGAATCTTGCTGTAGAAGACCTGGAGGTATTGGAAGCGATGAAGATTCGAACCGCCTCCGACCCTCTCAGCGACCCCGTTACAGGCGCCGATCTAGGCTCGGGATATGTTCAGGGCAAAGATGCATAAGCACTCTGAAGCGGCCCCATTACCGGGGTCGCATTTACCTCCAGGTTCTTTTTCGAGGTGGTGAAATGAAAGAAACAAACGTGTCTGCACCAGTTGCCGGGTTCTTTCAAAATATGATGGAGAAGGCATGCGCTGCCTTCGACCTCGATGCTCGACAAGCGCGTCGAGAATTACGGGTCAGCATGGCGGTAAATACTTTCGGCATGGGTACGTTGAACCCGAAAGACCTTGGGAAGCCAGGAAAATGAAACCTTACAGAGCCCCACGTTTTTCTTCACTGGCAGGGATTACCCCACGTCCGTCGTTTCTGATTGGTTGTACGATATTTTCAGCCGGCACGGCGATCCTGCTCACGGATTTGGCGAAGGGATTCTTTTAAAACTACCTGTTCGAAATAATGGCGCGCATGATTGCGCGCTTCCCTGCGCCTCTGCCCCGCCCCGTACCTTTCATCCCGCCGCAACTGAATACAGTTGAACCTCGAAACGGCCAGCATTTTTCTATCGAAAACACACCGATGAAGGACCGCATCGTGGCTGACGATCCGCTTATGGCGACTCACACACACCCGGCATCCAGCCAGGCGATACCGTCGCCGTCTGGGGCTGTGGCGGAGTCGGCCAGATGGCCACTGGAAGACGGCGCGCAAGGCTACCAAGGGTTCAAGGAAAAGACCGATCAGTCCCTGCGTGCAGTGTTCAAGCCTTGACGGGGAACGGCCGGAGCGCAGGCGACCGCCGTCTGCGCCCGGTTATGAGCAGCCCTACTCGTCGGCATGAACGTGGGCATCGGCACACGGCAACCGACCTGACTCGCCGCCGGCGATGCGTTCGGCCTGGTCGATACCGCGCTTGAGTGCATCGTCAATCGCCCATTCGCTGCCGGGCAGCCGTTTTATCCGCTCCTGAACCGCTTCGCCGGTGGCCGTGTAGACACTGATAAACACCTCGATATCCCCCGTCTGCGCTTCCCGTGCGCGAACGTCGATGTGACAGCCGTTCTCTACTTCCTGTGTGAAGCACGTTTCGGCCCGGTCCTGGACCGCCCAGGTTTTATAAGTCTCGCCACGAATAAACATGTCGTTCTCCCGTACTGAATGCCCACCCGAAGACCTGAATATCGGCTGGAGAGCCCGGTATTTATTGAGGGCCACTTGAGCATAGTCCGGCCCACGCGCCCCGCCGTTTCGCTCGTACAACCGTTCGTCAGCTTGCGTAACATTTTGTTAAACCAACGTTGGAGCCCTTATTCAAAAAAAATCGAGGCCAACGCTAATGGCCTCTCTTGCGTCGCCGACCGCTGGCGGCGACGGCATTTTGCTCGCGTGGTTTTCAACTTGGAACGCCGTAGTGTTCGCATCACACAAGGATCGGCGTCAGTAAAAAGGAGCATGTATGAAGCGAACTATTGGGTATTGCCTGGTGTATCTCGCGACCAGTTTTTTACTTGCGGGCTGCAACCTGATCATCTTCAATCCCAAGGGCGCCGTTGCGCGGGATGAGCGGGACCTCATCATCCTGGCCACCGGCCTCATGCTGCTGGTCGTGGTGCCGGTCATCGTCATGACCTTCGTGTTCGCCTATCGCTATCGCGCCACCAACAAGAAGGCGCGTTACTCGCCGCGCTGGGCCAGTTCTCACAAGATCGAGGCGGTAGTCTGGGGCGTGCCGTTCGTCATTATCTGTCTACTGGGCTGGGTCACCTGGGTCACCACCCACACACTCGACCCGTATCGCCCGCTCGATTCGGATGTGCCGCACATGAACGTGCAAGTGGTGGCCACCGATTGGAAATGGCTGTTCATCTACCCCGACCTCGGTATCGCGTCGGTCAATGAACTGGCGATGCCGGTGAATACCCCCGTGAGCTTCACGGTCACCTCCGACGCGGCCATGACCTCGTTCTTTATCCCCGCGCTGGGCGGCCAGATCTACGCCATGGCGGGGATGCAGACTAAATTGCACCTGATTGCCAACGAGGTCGGGGAGTTCCGTGGTATCGCCGCCAACTATAACGGCGAAGGGTTCTCCGACATGCACTTCTCGACGCTGTCGCTCAACCCGTCCGATTTCGAGCAGTGGGTGGCCAAGGTGAGGAAAGCCCCGCAACGGCTGGACCAGGCCAGCTACGCGGCACTGGCCAAGCCTTCGACCCGGCATCCGGTCAGTTATTACTCGCAGGTACAGGAGCGCATGTTCCTGGACATCGTCGACAAATATGAAGGCATGAACAAAGCCAACAGGACCCCGCGCAGTCAAGCGCAACGGGACGGCACTGGCGTGCGTACCGATCAACAACCCGGTTTGGCGGCTGAGGAGCGTTAATAATGTTTGGAAAACTGTCATGGGACGCCATTCCCACCACCGAACCCATCGTCATTTACACCCTGGCCGTCGTCGGCCTGATCGGCCTGGCACTGGTCGGCTCGATCACCTGGAAGCGCAAGTGGGGCTATCTGTGGCGCGAATGGTTCACCTCGGTGGATCACAAGAAGATCGGCTGCATGTACATCATCGTGGCCCTGGTGATGCTGCTGCGCGGTTTCTCCGATGCCATCATGATGCGCACCCAGCAGGCCATGGCCGCGAGCGGCGGCCCCGGCTACCTGCCGCCGGACCACTATGACCAGATCTTCACCGCCCACGGCGTGATCATGATTTTCTTCATGGCGATGCCGTTCGTGGTCGGCCTGATGAACATCGTCGTGCCGCTGCAGATCGGCGCGCGCGATGTGGCGTACCCGTTTCTCAATGCGCTGAGCTTCTGGCTGTTCGTGGTTGGCGCGGCGCTGGTCAACATTTCGCTGGGCGTGGGCGAATTCGCCCGCACCGGCTGGGTCGCCTACCCGCCCTTGTCCGGGCTCGCCTACAGCCCCGGGGTCGGCGTCGATTACTACATATGGTCACTGCAGATATCGGGGATCGGCACGCTGCTGACCGGGCTGAACTTCTTCGTGACCATCCTCAAGATGCGTACCGAAGGCATGAGCCTGTTCAAGATGCCGGTATTCACCTGGACCGCGCTGTGCACCTCGATCCTGATCCTGGCCGCCTTCCCGATCCTCACCGCGACCCTGTTCATGCTCTCCCTGGACCGCTACCTCGACATGCACTTTTTCACCAACGAGGCCGGCGGCAACCCGATGATGTACGTGAACCTGATCTGGGCGTGGGGCCACCCGGAGGTGTACATCCTCATCCTGCCTGCGTTCGGGATTTTTTCGGAAATCGCCGCCACCTTCAGCAGCAAGCGGCTGTTCGGCTATGCGTCGCTGGTGTGGGCGACGATTGCGATCACGATCCTGTCATTCATCGTCTGGCTGCATCATTTCTTCACCATGGGCGCGGGAGCGAACGTCAATGCGTTCTTCGGCATCATGACGATGATCATCGCCGTGCCGACCGGGGTAAAGATTTTCACCTGGCTGTTCACTATGTATCGCGGGCGTGTGCGCTTCGAAACCCCGATGCTGTGGACGCTCGGGTTCATCGTTACGTTCAGCATCGGCGGGATGACCGGTGTATTGCTGGCAGTGCCCGGTGCCGACTTCCTGCTGCATAACAGCCTGTTCCTGATCGCGCACTTCCATAACGTGATCATCGGCGGCGCGGTGTTCGGCTACATGGCCGGCCTGACGTACTGGTTCCCCAAGGCCTTTGGCTTCAGGCTCAACGACAGGCTCGGACGCATCGCCTTCTGGTGCTGGCTGACCGGTTTCTACTTCGCGTTCATGCCGTCCTATGTGCTGGGGTTCATGGGCATGACGCGCCGGCTCAACCACTTCAACAACCCGGAATGGCGCCCCTGGCTGATGCTGGAATTGGTCGGCGTGGGCATCATCCTCTGCGGCGTGGCGGCACAGGCGCTGCAACTGTATGTGAGCATTCGCAACCGCCACGCCTACCGCGACCTCTCCGGCGATCCCTGGGACGCCCGCACTCTGGAATGGGCCACTGCCTCCCCTCCTCCGTTCTATAACTTTGCCGAACAGCCCAAGGTCGACGACTTGGATGCGTACTGGGGCATGAAAGAACGCGCCGTGAGCACGCTCAAACACACCGACTACCGCAGCATTCACATGCCGCGTAACACCTCGTCGGGCCTGGTGATCAGCGTATTTGCCCTGATCTGCAGCTTCGCCCTGGTGTGGCATATCTGGTGGATGGCGATCGTCGGGCTGGTTGCGTCGATCGTCGCGGTGATTGTGCGCAGCTATGACGATGACATCGATTATTTCGTGCCCGCCGAAGAAGTGGCGCGTATCGAGAAAGCGCGTCTCAAAGACTTGGCGGAGGCTTGATCATGTCCAACATCGTGATCGAAAAAGACATTGCTCATAACCATGAGCAAGGGCACGAGGACGCCGGCTCGCTGAGTGTCTTCGGCTTCTGGATCTACCTGATGACCGACTGCATCCTGTTTGCGACGCTGTTCGCGGGCTACGCGGTGCTGCGCGACAGCGTCGCGGGCGGCCCTTCCACGGTGGATATTTTTGAACTGCCCTATGTGCTCGCTGAAACGGCCTTGCTGCTGGTAAGCAGCATCACCTATGGCTACGCCATGCTGGCCATGAACCGCAACGACCCCGCGCACGTGCTGCGATGGCTGGCGGTGACCTTTGTGCTGGGCTGCGGGTTCATCGGCATGGAGATCAATGAGTTCCATCACCTGATCGCGCAAGGCTATGGGCCGAGTCGCAGCGGGTTACTGACGGCGTTCTTTACGCTGGTCGGCACTCACGGTGCACACGTACTGACCGGGCTGGTCTGGATGGCCGTACTGATGGCCCAGGTCTGGCAGCGCGGGCTGACCAGCACCAACACCACACGCCTGAGTTGCCTGAGCCTGTTCTGGCACTTCCTCGATGTGGTGTGGATCTGCGTATTTACCGTCGTTTATCTGCTGGGAGTGGTGTGACATGTACAAACAAAGTCAGATTCACAGCAGCGCCGGCACCAGCCATGGCAGTAGCCGGTCGTACATGATCGGGTTCATCGTCTCGGTGGTCCTGACCGTCATTCCCTTCGCTCTGGTGATGTACCCGTCACTGCCCCGCCACGTGACGGCATGGGCGGTAGTCGCGCTGGGCGTGGTACAGGTCTTTGCCCATCTCAAGTATTTCCTGCACCTGGATACAGCTCAGGAACAGCGCTGGAACCTTATTGCGCTGATCTTCTCGGTGATCATCATTGTTCTGCTGGTGGGGCTTTCGCTATGGATCATGAACAGCATTCACCACAACATGCTGGCGCACTGAAGCAGTGGATAACATCTATTAAATGGCCATCATCCGGCCAATAAAGTTATACGAAGCGGCTTAACAATTCGATACTTGTACAAGTTTTATCGAGCCATTAACCACTCATCGGGGCACTTTGAAATTTTTAGAGCATTTCGCGCTTCGAGGTTATCGGAATATATGTCCGTTACAGCAATGGGCAATTAAACCGAAAGTTAATTGATACAGGAGAGCTATCATGACTACAGGTAATAAAAACCCAGGCAACTTCGCCAACGATCGCGAAAAGGCTGCCGAAGCCGGCAAAAAAGGCGGCCAGAACTCGGGCGGCAACTTCGCCAATGATCGTGAGAAAGCGTCCGAAGCCGGCCGCAAAGGCGGTCAGAGCAGCCACGGCGGTGGCCGCCAGTCTTCGTGACACAGCGCTGGGGGGCAGCCTGGCTGCCCCCTTTCATTCTCCCCACCGAGGAACCGTCATGAACGCGGCTACCGATTCGCGGCAAGACGAGCTGCAGTGCCTCAAACCTGCCGAGGCGCAACCGGAAACATTCATCAACCCGCATTTGCATCCGGCGGAGCCCACTGCTGCCCAGCCGAACGTTGAACGACAACAAACCGATCCCGCCAAACGTGAAGAATCGGTGCGCGGTAGTTATGAGCGCCTGCAAACTCCAGCACAGGCAGAAACGAACATAAGAGAATCCAGAATGCTGCCGGTGTGTGAACGCAGTTCTTGAGCGTTACTGTTGTCGCGCGCCAACTGAACGCTGATTGTTTATATTGCCGAGTCTTATCACTAGCAATTAAAAAGGTGGCAAGGTATGACTACGCATGTTATTAACTTCACCGGCCCGATCAACGCCTCCACCTGCGGCCAACTGATTGAAAAAGCCTCTTTGGCCGTGCAGAAAGATGCGAGCCGCCTCTTGGTAAATATCGCCACCATGGGTGGAGAATGCAGTTACGGCTTCACCATGTATAACTTCCTGATATCTCTGCCTATAGCAGTGCATACCCATAACATGGGTACTGTCGAATCCATGGGCAATATCGTCTTCCTGGCCGGGCAACGCCGTACTGCATGCGTCCACAGCAAGTTCCTCTTTCACCCTTTTCACTGGCACCTGCAAGGTGCGGTCGATCATTCGCGCATGTCGGAATATGCGATGAGTCTGGACTATGACCTGCAGCTGTACGCGAAAATCGTCGCCGAGCGAACCGCCAATGCCAAGGAGCAGATGGAAACGGAAAAATACCTGATTGCCGCGCCTCGCATTCTCAATCCTCAGGAGGCAATAGCCACGGGCCTTATCGAGACCATTGAGTTGCCTCGGATAAAGCCCGATTACGTCACCTGCTGCATTTACTCCTGACAGCCAGGCCGGACCGAATCACTTTTTGAGAATCAACAGCGGCTCGCCCTTCTTGACGACATAGGTTGCCAGCTCCGAGCCGCGTTCCCGACCGACGTTCCTGGCGATATGTGCCACACCGGCAGGAATGAACAGCGAATCGCCCGCCATAAGCGTGACCGGCTGCTGACCTTCGAGACGGTATTCGAATGTGCCGCTGATCACATAGGCGATTTCCACCCCGGGATGCGCATGCCTGGGTGAGGTCACACCCGGTTCGAAATCGACGCGCGCCTGGATCACCTCACGCTGGTCGGCCCCCAGGTCCTGGTGTACCAGGTCTGTGCGGCTCAGCCCTTGCTGCCAGCTCTGCGCCGGGGTTGTAGAGTGCGCATCGGCGGCATCAGCCAAGCCGCTCAGCGAAACGATCAATGCAGCGGCGGTCATCAACAGTGGGTGGCGCATGGTGTTGCCCTCTTGAGCAATGATGGGGTGGTCATTACTGTGGGCGCGTCGGGTATCGGGAATGTGTCACGCAGCGGGTGTTTGTCAGCGCTTTTGTATCCATCGGTGGGCTGGATACATGTTCATACAAAGGCGGTTGTACACTGCCTGCAAATCGACACTGGGGTGACCGCATGAATCTTCCTGCAACCGCATCAGAATCCCCTGCCCCACCGGCGATCAGATGGGAGGCGCATGCGTGTCTGCCGCTTCTGGCAAACCAGGACATGTCGGCGTTGCTGCGCTATCGACAAGCGGGGTTTCACCATGTCTCGGTAAACGTGGGCATGGACATGACGCCACTGGACACCGTGATGCGGGTAATTGCCGGGTTCAGGAGCTGGGTGTCGCGGCATGGGGACGTATTGGTGCTCGCGCACACCCTTGCCGACATCCGCAGCGCCCGCGACCAAGGCAAATTGGCCATTTCGTTCGACCTCGAAGGTTCCAGCATGCTGCTCGAGGACCCTGCGATGGTCGAGTTGTTCGCCGCGCTGGGGGTCAGGCAGATTCTGCTGGCTTACAACCGCGACAATGCCTGCGCCGGAGGCTGCCATGGCGCGAATATCGGGTTGTCCAGGGTGGGACGCGAGGTGGTGGCGGCGATACATAAAGCCGGTGTGGTGATGGATTGCTCACATGCCGGCAAGCGTTCCAGCCTGGAGATCATCGAGTGTTCGAATCGCCCCGTGGTCTTCTCCCACACCAACGTCAAGGCACTCTTCGACCATCCTCGCACCATTGACGACGAACAAATCCTCGCCTGCGCCGGCTCGGGAGGCGTCATCGGCCTGACGGGGCTAGGGCTGTTCCTGGGCGATCCACGGGCCTCGGCGCGCTCTTTCGTGCGCCAGATCGACTACCTGGCGGCATTGGTGGGGACCGCGCATATCGGCCTGGGCCTCGACACCGAACTCGTCCGAGGTGCGATTGACCTGCCAGTGGGCGTCAGCGAGGAGACGTGGTGGCCAGATGTTTTTTACGGCGGGATCAGCGGTCAGGATCAATTACAGCCCGAAGCGCTGCCGGATATCGCGCGTGAGCTTGAGCGCCTTGGCTACAAGAATGCGGAAATCAACGCCATATTCGGCGAGAACTTCGTGCGCGTCGCCGAGGCCACGTGGCTGCCGTGACGCAACCCCACTCCGAATGCGATCACCGCACTTATGTGCGGCGCGCATACCCCATTCTCAAACGTCATAATCCCGCGTTTTCCTACGTGGTAGTCTCACACGTCTACCAATAGGCATTGATCGTATGTCGTCAATGGCCCCAACCAGGAAAGATCATGCCAAAAAAGTCCCACTCAGCCTTGCGCGTTAATTTTCGTGAATTGTTGGCAACGCCTGCGTGCGTTGAAACCGCTTCCGTGTTTGATCCGATGTCGGCAAGGATTGCCGCCGACCTGGGTTTCGAGGTCGGTATCCTGGGCGGCTCCGTGGCTTCGTTGCAGGTTCTGGCGGCCCCCGATTTTGCGTTGATCACGCTGAGTGAGTTCGTTGAGCAAGCCACCCGCATCGGTCGTGTCGCGCAGTTGCCCTTTATTGCCGATGCCGATCACGGTTACGGCAATGCGCTGAATGTGATGCGCACCGTCGAAGAACTGGAACGTGCCGGCGTTGCAGCACTGACCATCGAAGACACGCTGCTGCCGGCGCAATTCGGGCGCAAGTCCACGGATTTAATTTCCATAGACGAAGGTATCGGTAAAGTTCGTGCGGCGTTGGAAGCGCGGGTTGACCCAGAGCTGTCGATCATTGCCCGCACCAACGCCGGCGTATTACCGACCGAAGCGGTGATCGAACGCACCCTGGCCTATCAGAAAGCCGGTGCCGATGGCATCTGCATGGTGGGCGTCAGCGACTTCGAGCACTTGGAGAAAATTGCGCAAAACCTCACGGTGCCGTTGATGCTGGTGACCTACGGCAATCCCAAACTCAACGACGCGCAACGCCTGGCCAGCCTGGGTGTGCGGGTCATTGTGGCCGGCCATGGCGCGTACTTCGCGGCGATCAAGGCGACCTACGACAGCCTGCGCGCCCAACGCCAACTGACCCACAGCACTTCGAACCTCAGTGCCACCGAGTTGACCCATACCTACACTTTGCCCGAGAGCTACGTAGCCTGGGCCAAAGAATTCATGGACGTAAAAGAGTAACTACCCCCGTGGATCGAGGGGGCTGCCCCCTCCTCCCACGCGGGTCTGCCCGCCGGTCAGCCAACCCAGCCCACCGCAGTTTTCGGAATCACTTCCGATTCATCCAGCTTCGACGCAAACATGCTCACCGCCTTCACGGCATCGCTGGTGCTGGTGCGTATCTGCAGAATCACCGAACCCGCCTGGTCCGCCAGGTTGACGCCACGCTGCGCGCCTTCCTGGGTGGCATTCATGCTGCTCACCGCGTCGCGGGTTTCCGACAGGATCATGCCGATCATCTCGGCGATTTCCGCCGTGGAACGGCTGGTGCGACCGGCCAACTGGCGAACCTCGTCGGCCACCACCGCAAAGCCGCGACCCTGGTCACCGGCGCGGGCCGCTTCGATGGCCGCATTGAGGGCCAATAGGTTGGTCTGGTCGGCAATGCCGCGGATGGTATTGACGATGGCGGTGATCTGCTCCGAACGGTCACCCAACTGCCCCACCAATCGCGCGGAGGCGCCGATGTTTTCGGCAATCCGGCGCATTTCCGTGGCGGTGTCGTGGATAACCTGAGTGCCGTGTTCGGCAAACCGCTCGGTTTCCGAAGAGATATGGTAGGCACGCGAGGCGCCGCGCGAGTCTTCCTCGAATTTTTCAACGCGCTCGGTGATATCGCTGGCGAACTTAACGATTTTCAGCAGCGTGCCGTCCAGGTCATACACTGGGTTGTAACTGGCTTCCAGCCACACCGTGCGGCCATGTTTACCGATGCGCTTGAATTGCCCAGTGAAAAATTCACCGTTGTTCAAGCGGCGCCAGAAGTCGGCGTATTCGCCACTGTTGACCAGGCTCGGCTCGCAAAACATGCGGTGGTGCTTGCCCTTGAGCTCGGCCAGGGAGTAGCCCATGACATTGAGGAAATTGGGATTGGCGTCCAGTACATGGCCACTCAGATCGAACTCGATCACTGCCATGGCACGGTCCAGCGCCGCGAGTTTGCTGCGGGTTGCGGCTTCCTGCTCGACCTTGCTGGTGACGTCCAGGGCATACTTGACCACTTTCAGCACTTGACCACGCTCATCCAGCACCGGGTTGTAGCTGGCCTCCAACCAGACGGTTTTACCGCTGGCACCCACCCGCTTGAAGGTGCCCGAGACAAATTTGCCGGCACGCAGATCCGCCCAGAACTCGCTGTAGGCCGGGCTGTTGGTCAGTGCGGGCAAGCAGAAGTCGCGATGGGATTTGTTGGCCAGTTGATCGGCGCTATAACCCATGGTTTTCATGAAGTTATCGTTAGCCCGCAGCACCTTGCCATTCAGGTCGAATTCGACCACCGCCATGGAGCGCTCCAAGGCGGCGTTCAGCCCTTTGTATTCATTGACTTCGGCCTTCCTGGCCGCCAGTTCTGTTTTTAATGCGTTATTGAACATGACGAACCCTCTGCCGTACGGAGAACCTGCTTCTTAAAGTAGCTATCGGCCCCGGATTTAGCGACTTTACGCGGCTTTAATTTTTATTTTCTGGCGTCAAAAAAGCGTATTGCCATAGCCCTCGGTTTGCCCTGGCCAATGATTTCGAGGACCATGGCGCCTTTGTGTTTTTGCCCACCAGAGGTGCCCATGGCCAACCACGATCTGTCCTACACTCCGGACCCGGATGCCGAGTCCATTTCTTCCGACGTTGTCGGCTTCAACGGCATCCTGGTGTCGACCCAGATCCCAACCCGCGCCGACGGCAGCCTGGAACTGGGGGATATCACCCTGCAAAGCGAATGCACGCTGCAAGCGCTGAAAGTCGCCCTGGAAAAAGCCGGCAGTTCCATGGAACGGGTGATGCACCTGACCATTTATCTGACGGATATGGCCGATCGCGCGGCCTTCAATGAGGTCTACAAACGATTTTTCGCCAAGCCCTGGCCCGTGCGTGCGGCGGTTGGCGTCGCGGCGCTGGCGGTAGAGGGCATGCGCGTGGAAGTCACCGCGATGGCGGCCAAGGCTTGAAGTGATGCCGGTCAGGCATTTCACGGCTACAATGCGCGCCTCAACCGTGACAAGCCTGACTAAAAAAACTATGTCCTTGCCTAAGCACCACCTGGAATTGCTCAGCCCTGCCCGCGATGTGGCCATCGCCCGCGAGGCCATCCTGCACGGCGCCGACGCCATTTATATCGGCGGCCCCAGCTTCGGCGCGCGCCACAACGCGTGCAACGAAGTGAGCGATATCGCTCAACTGGTCGAGTTCGCCCGCCGCTACCACGCCCGGGTCTTCACCACCATCAATACCATCCTGCATGACAACGAGCTGGAGCCGGCGCGCAAGCTGATCCATCAGCTCTACGACGCCGGTGTCGACGCGCTGATCGTGCAGGACCTGGGGGTGATGGAGCTGGATATCCCGCCCATCGAGCTGCATGCCAGTACCCAGACCGATATCCGCACCCTGGCCCGCGCCAAGTTTCTCGATCAGGCCGGGTTCTCCCAGCTGGTATTGGCCCGTGAGCTGAACCTGCAGGAAATCCGCACCATCGCCGACGAGACCGATGCCGCCATCGAGTTCTTCATTCATGGCGCACTGTGCGTGGCGTTCTCCGGGCAGTGCAATATCTCCCACGCGCAGAACGGCCGCAGCGCCAACCGCGGCGATTGCTCCCAGGCGTGCCGCCTGCCATACACCTTGAAAGACGATCAAGGTCGCGTCGTGGCCTTTGAAAAACACCTGCTGTCGATGAAAGACAACAACCAGAGCGCCAACCTGCGCGCGCTGGTAGAGGCCGGTGTGCGTTCGTTCAAGATCGAAGGTCGCTACAAGGACATGGGCTATGTGAAGAACATCACCGCCTACTACCGTCAGCGCCTGGACGACATCCTCGAAGACCGCCCGGACCTGGCTCGCGCCTCCAGCGGTCGCACCGCGCATTTCTTCCTGCCCGACCCGGAAAAAACCTTCCACCGCGGCAGCACCGACTACTTTGTCAGCGACCGCAAGATCGACATCGGCGCCTTCGACACCCCGACTTTCACCGGGCTGCCGGTGGGTGTGGTGGAAAAAGCCGGCAAGCGCGACCTGCAAGTGGTCACCCATGAGCCGCTGTCCAATGGCGATGGCCTGAACGTGCTGGTCAAGCGTGAAGTGGTGGGGTTCCGCGCCAACATCGCCGAGCCCAAGGGCGAGTTCGAGGAAGACGGCCAGAAGCGCTACCGCTATCGCGTCGAGCCGAATGAAATGCCAGCCGGCCTGCACCAACTGCGCCCCAACCATCCGCTGAACCGCAACCTCGACCATAACTGGCAGCAGGCGCTGCTCAAGACCTCGGCCGAGCGCCGTATCGGCCTTGCTTGGGTCGCGCGTTTGCGTGAAGAGCAGTTGCACGTCACCGCGACCAGCGAGGAAGGCATCAGCGCCAGCGTCACCCTGCCCGGCCCGTTCGGCGTGGCCAACAAACCGGAACAGGCGCTGGATACCCTGCGCGACTTGCTCGGCCAATTGGGCACCACCGAATACCACGCTACTGCCATCGAACTAGATGCGCCGCAGGCGTTCTTCATCCCCAACTCGCAGCTCAAGGCACTGCGCCGCGAAGTCATCGAAGCGCTGACCGCCGCCCGTGTCGCGGCGCACCCCCGTGGTGGGCGCAAGGCCGAAACCACACCGCCGCCGGTCTATCCGGAAGCGCACCTGTCGTTTCTGGCCAACGTCTACAACCAGAAAGCCCGCGACTTCTACCACCGCCACGGGGTGAAGTTGATCGACGCGGCCTTCGAAGCCCATGAAGAAACCGGCGAAGTGCCGGTGATGATCACCAAGCACTGCCTTCGCTTCTCGTTCAACCTGTGTCCTAAACAGGCCAAGGGCGTCACGGGCGTGAAGACCAAGGTGGCGCCGATGCAATTGATCCACGGCGACGAAGTGCTGACCCTGAAATTCGACTGCAAGCCGTGTGAAATGCATGTGGTGGGCAAGATCAAGGGCCACATCCTGGGCTTGCCGCAACCCGGCAGCGTGGTCGAACACTTCAACCCGGACAAACTTATCTATCAGGGCACGCACTGACGCTGTTGCACTTCGTCAACGGCTAATACTGTTTTGTGGTGAGCGGGCTTGCCCCGCGCCGGGCTGCACAAGCAGCCCTGGAACCGGCTGTCCCCATCCGGTCTGACACTGCGCCGCAGTTTGATCGCGGGCCGCCTCGCGGCCCAGTGCGGCGCAACCCCGCTCATACAGGCACCGCCTTGGGCTATCGCCAATCGATCTAACACCCTGTCATTTTTCACAGGTGCCTTCAGCGCCTCGTTGCGTTAGCGTCGGTGCTGTGGCTGGAGGGTTGCCCATGACGCGCTCACTTATCAAAGAAGTCAGCGATGCCAATTTTGATCGGCAGGTGTTGCAGGCCCTAGGCCCGGTGTTGGTGTATTACTGGAACAATAGCTGTGGCCATCTGCCCTACCTCGAGCAAATGGCTGAGGATTACCTGGGCCGCTTGACCATTGTGACGCTGAATGTCGACGACCATTGCGTCACACCGGCCCGGTACGGGGTGCACGAGGTGCCCACGCTGATGCTGTTCAAAGACCACAGGAGGCATTTATGAGTCAGATCAAAGCCATTACTGACGATTCGTTCGAGGAGGACGTTATCCACAGCACCAAACCTGTACTGGTCGACTTCTGGGCCGAATGGTGCGGCCCGTGCAAAATGCTTGCGGTGTCTATCGAACAGATCGCCGAGGAATACGCAGATCGGTTGCAGGTTGCCACACTCAATGTCGACGAGAATCCAGCCACGCCGCAAACATATGGCATACGTAGCATTCCTACGCTGATGCTGTTCAGTGGCGGTCATGTAGAAGGGACGCAAATCGGCGCTATCACAAAGTCGCGACTGATCAGCTTTCTGGACGGCAAGCTCTGATTGCTCAGGCCCGCAACCCTTTCGCCGCCTCCAACAGTCCCTGAAACCGCCTATAACGCTCATCCAACACCGCCCGCTGCGTCGCATCCGGCAAGTAGCGCGCCTTGATCGGTATACCTGCCGCCAGCAAGTCTGCGCCCTCGCCCACTGCCATGAACCCGAGTTTCGCCGCGCCGATGCAGGCGCTCAGTTCACTGCCGTGCAACGTGTAGATCTCCCGTTGCAGGATGTTGGCCAGCAACTGCGCCCAATACGCGCTGCGCGCGCCGCCGCCTACCAAAGCGCAGGCGCCGACCTGTGCACCGGCCGATTGCACCGCGTGCAGCGCATCCAGCAGGCCGAAGCCGACGCCCTCCATCACCGCATAGCCGAGCATCGCCGGTGTGCAGTCATGGCCTAGCCCCATAAAGCCGCCGCGCAACAAGGGGTCGTTGTGCGGCGTGCGTTCGCCGGCCAGGTACGGCAGGAACAACGGCGTGTGCACCGGCACGGCCTGTTCGATCGGTAATTGCGCCTGGACCTGCGCTAGCAAGGTTTGCTCATCCGCCATCCCGGTCAACCGCGTGACCCAACGCAAGCAACTGGCACCGGCGAGCATGGCGCCCATGGTGTACCAGCGATCCGGTAGCGCATGGCAGAAGCTATGTACCGCGCTGGCCGGGTTGCCGGCGGCGTGGTCGGTGATCGCCACAATCGCCGCGCTGGTGCCCAAGGTGATGAAACCGTCCCCGGCATGGACCGCACCGATGCCCACCGCTGCCACCGGGTTATCGCCGCCACCGCCGGCAATCACCACCGCGGGCGACAGCCCCAGCTGCGTCGCGGTCAACCGCGCGCTTGGCGCGCCGCCTTCAACCAGTCGAGGCATCTGCCACGGCGCCAGGCCGGTGGCGCGCAGCATCGGCGTGAACCACTCGCGCCGGGCCACATCCAGCCACAGCGTACCGGCGGCGTCGGACATCTCGCTGATGCGCTCGCCAGTCAGACACAACCGCAGGTAATCCTTGGGCGACAACACGCAGTCGATGGCCTTGAACACCTCTGGTTCATGCTCCTGCAGCCACAGCAACTTAGGCGCGGTAAGCCCGGCCATCGGCAGGCTGCCGGTGACATCGGCGAAATCTGCGCCCAGGCGTTCTGCCTCGGCCACGGCGCGGGAGTCATCCCACAGAATGGCCGGATACAGCACCCGGTCGTCCGCACCCAACAGCACCGCGCCGTGCATCTGCCCGGACAGGCCGATACAGGCCACATCGGTATACGCCGGATGGCTGCGCAGCTGGCCCAGCGCCTGCACACAGGCTTGCCACCAATCCTGCGGCGCCTGTTCTGACCAGCCGCTGTGGCGTCGTGAAACGCTCAGGCGCACGCCGGCATGGGCCAGGACGTTGCCGTCGAGGTCCATCAGGATGGCTTTGAGTTCAGAGGTGCCGAGATCGATGCCCAAGGAAACCGGACTGTTCATACGTATGTGATTCCAATCAGTGGCAGCCACAGGAATTGCGTATTCGCAGGGTTGGTGCCAGGCGCACACACTGGGTGGGCGCAGCGGGCGACGCCATGCGTTGCAGCAGTAGATTGACCGCCTGGGCACCCAACGCCTGCACAGGCTGGGCGATCAGGGTCAGTCGCGGCACGAAAAAATCCGCCCAATCAAAATCATCAAACCCCACCAACGCCATCTGCGCCGGGACCTCCAGGTGCGCATCACGCAGAGCGTGCATCGCGCCCAGGGTCATCAAGTTATTACCGGCCATAATCGCCGTCGGTGGCGACTCCAGGCCCAACAGTTGCACCGTGGCCTGACGAGCCGGCTCGGTACTGGAACCGCCGTTGACCAACAGCTGCGGATCAACGGCCAACCCCGCCCCCTGCAACGCCGCCGTGTAGCCGGCCACCCGCTCATCCGTGGTACTGAACCCAGCACGCCCGGCGATAAAGCCGATACGGCTATGTCCGTGGCTTATCAGGTGTTCGATCAAGGTTTGCGTGGACCGCGCGTTTTCCACCCCGACCTGATCAAATTGCGCGCTCATCATCCGATCCACCAGCACCGCCGGAATCTGGTTGGCACGCAGGTACTCCAGGGCCAGAGACCCATTCGACGGAGCCAGCACAATACCGTCGACACGCCGATGATGCAGCGCCGTCACTACCCGCAACTCTTGCTGCGGGTCATCATGGGTGTCGACAAACAGCATCATGTAGCCGTGCTTGGCGCACTCGGTTTCAATCGCGTGCACGGTCTCGCTGAAGTAGTGATTGGACAGCGCCGAAATCGCCACGCCAATGGTGCTGGTGCTGGAACGGGCCAGCGAGCGCGCCAGGGTGTTGGGGATATAACCCAGATCCTGGATCGCACGCTGCACCGCCAGCACCGTCGCCGCGCTGACTTTACGGGTGCCGTTCACCACATGGGACACGGTTGAAGTCGACACCCCGGCGCGGCTTGCCACATCGTCCATGGTGACCATGGCGCGGTTCCTCAGACGGACTCAGTGTTTGCTCGACCAGCCGCTGTAGCTGCCGACATTGTCGCGGGTGATCAGTTTCGGCGTGAGCAGGGTCACCGCGTCGGCCGGGGCTTTGTCGTTGAGAATGTCATTGCCTACATCCACGGCGGTCTGGGCCATGGCCCACGGGTCCTGGCTGGCGGAGGCCTGGATCTGCGTATCGCTCTTCAGTGCATTTTCGATGTCTGGCGCGCCATCCACCGAGGTGATGATGATGCCGCTGCGCTTGAGCTGCTTGGCTGCCAGGTCGCTACCGATGGCTTGGGGGTCGTTGATCGCGAACAGGCCGTCGATTTTCGGGAAACGGGTGAGATAGCCCTGCATCACGTTCAGGCCGCCTTCGCGCGAACCTTTACCGTCCTGATCGTCGGACAGCACCTTGATGTCCGGCGCGCCGGCCAATGCGGCTTTGCAGCCCTTGACGCGGTCGGTCACGGCGGTGACCTGCGGACCGTTCTGAATAATCACATTGCCTTTGCCCGAGAGCTTGTCCACCAGGTACTGGCAGGCCAGCTTGCCGGCTTCGACGTTGTCGGTCTGTACGGTGGCGTTCACGCCCTTGGCGTCCACATCCACGGCGACTACGACGATGCCGGCGTCGCGGGCTTTCTTGATCGCCGAGGCCATGGCCGAGGGGTCGACGGCGTTGAGCAGAATCAAGTCGACCTTGGACGAGATGAAGTTGTCGATCTGGGAAAACTGTTTGCTCAGGTCATAGTCGGCGGACACCGAGGTCACCTTGACGTCGGGGTTCAACGCCTTGGCGCGCGCCGTGGCACCGTCGGCCAGGGTCACGAAATACGGGTTTCCCAGCGAGCCCATGCTGATGCCCAGCGCTTTGAGTTCACGGGCCTGTACTGCCTGGGACATCAGGGCGGCCAGGGCGATGACGGGAACGATGCGTTTAAGGTTCATGCGCTTCTCTCTTGTGATTGTTGTAGGAGATAAATCAGGTGCGCGCGCCGGACTGGCGATAACGGTCCAGTGCCACCGCGCCAATGATCACGATGCCTTTGATGATGTATTGCCAGATATCCGACACCCCCAGCAGCACCAGGCCATTGGTGAGCACGGCAATGATCAGCGCGCCGATCAGCGTGCCACCGATGGTGCCGACGCCGCCGGTAAAGCTGGTGCCGCCGAGGATCACCGCGGCAATCGCATCCAGCTCGTAGGATTGCCCCAGTTGCAGGCCGTTGGCGGCAAACAGGCGTGAAGCGCTCATCACCGCGCCCAGCCCGGCTAACGCGCCGGACATGGCATAGACGAACAGCAACACCTTCCACACCTTGATCCCCGACAGCCGCGCCGCTTCCGGGTTGCCGCCCACCGAATAGATCTGCACGCCCATCACCGTGCGGCGCAGGATAAACCACGACAGCGCCACCACCGCCACGGCAATCACCACCAGCCATGGCACGCCAAGGATCGAGTCGTTACCGATAAATGCAAACGGCAGATCCGGGTTGAACACCGTCTTGTCGTCGGCCAACAGCCGGGCCAACCCACGCATGGCGGTGAGCGCGCCGAGGGTGACGATAAACGGCGGCAGGCGCATAAAGGCGATCAGCCCGCCGTTGACCAGCCCGAGTAACAGCCCGAAGCCGATGCCGGCGGCGATCCCGAACATACCGAATTGCGGCGACATCGACGCCTGCAACGCCACCACCGCCGAGGCCGCCAGGATCGCGCCCACCGACAGGTCGATGCCGGCAGTGAGGATCACAAAGGTCATGCCCGCAGCCAACACCACGTTCACCGAGGCTTGCTGGGTGATGATCGACAGGTTCTGCAAGGTCAGGAAGTTTTCACTGGCCAGGGCAAAGCCCACCAGCAGCAACACCAGCACCGGCAACATGCCGACCGTGCGCATCAACTCGCGGGCGCGTTCGGCTTTGCCTATGGGTGTGAGGGTCATTGTGTTGTTTGAGTCAGCCATGGGCAGCCACCTGATCGCCACCGGTGGCGAGGTCGATAATACGTTCCTGGGAAATAGCGTGGCCGGAAGCCCCGCCGACTTCGGCCACCAATTGGCCTTCGCGCATGATCAGCACGCGGTCGCAGGTGCCGATGATTTCCGGCAGTTCGCTGGAAATCACCACAATGCCCACCCCGGCCAGCGCCAGCTGATTGATGATGCGGTAGATCTCGGATTTGGAGCCGATGTCCACGCCACGGGTGGGTTCGTCGAGGATCAGCACATGGGGCTTGACCTCCAGCAAGCGCGCCAGCAGGACTTTCTGCTGGTTGCCACCGGATAACGCGCCGACGTTGACCTTGCCCGACGCCACGCGGATCGACAGCGACTTGATCGCGTCATTCGAGCGTTGCGCGGCGTGCGCCCGGTCGAGCACACCACCGGCGCGGGCATCCGGCACACAGGCGCAGACGTTGATGTTGTCGGCCACGCTCATGTCGAGGAACAGGCCCTGGGCCTTGCGGTCTTCGGTGAGGTACACCACGCCGGCACGAATCGCGTCCGCCGGGGTGCGCAGTGGGGTGACGGTCTTGCCCACCACTTCCAGGGTGCCGCTGGTGCGCGGGTCGGCGGCGAAGATCAGGCGCGCCAGCTCGGTGCGCCCTGCCCCCACCAGCCCGGCAATGCCCAGCACCTCACCGGCATGCAGGTCGAAACTGCACTGGCGCACGCGTTTGCCGTCGGCCATGTCGCGCACGCGCATCACCACGGCGCCGGGGTCGTACGCCGCGTGGTCCTTTTTATAGAACCCTGACAAGTCGCGGCCCACCATCATTTTCACCAGCACCTCGGCTGACAGCGCCTCGCGGGTCAGTTCGCCGATGTACTGACCGTCGCGCAGCACCGATACGCGGTCCGACAGCTCGTAGATCTCGGCCATGCGGTGGCTGATATAGATGATCGCCAGGCCTTGGCTGCGCAGCTGTTTGATCAGCGCGAACAGGCGATCCGTTTCGCGGGACGACAGCGGCGTAGTGGGCTCGTCCATCACCAGGATCTTGGCGTGGGCATGCAAAGCGCGGGCGATCTCCACCAGTTGGCGCTCGGCAATCGACAGGCTGCTGACCCGCGTGGCCGGGGTGAATTCGGCGCCCAGGCGTTGCAGCACCTCGACGCAGCCGTCCTGCATGCCGGCGCGGTCGATGGTCCAACCACGCCGGAGTTCGCGGCCCAGGTAAATGTTCTCGGCCACGCTCAGGTTCGGGCACAGGCTCAGTTCCTGGTAGATCACGGCGATGCCGAGGGCTTTGGCGGTGGCGGGATTGAACGTGGCGATGGGCTCGCCGCCGATGCGGATTTCACCGCCGGGATCGGCCTGATAAGCGCCGGAGAGGATTTTCATCAAAGTGGATTTGCCGGCGCCGTTCTCCCCCATCAAGGCGTGGATTTCGCCGGGGTAAACCTTCAGGCCGACATTTTTGAGCACGCGCAAACCGTTGAAAGTTTTGCTGATGCCCTGCATTTCCAGCAAGGGTTCAAGGCTCATGTCTGAGCTCCTGGTTTTATTATTTTTGTCGTTCGGCCCCCTTTGGATCAGAGCCGATTGGCACCGACTCTAATCAGATACATTTACTTACGCAAGCGCTTGCGTGCGCCATTTGTCGCCAGAAGAAACGTTTCATCAAGCTGATTTGTCGCAACTTCAGCGATTACGCGGTTTAGGCAGCATGCGTATCAGGGTGTTGTCGCGCACCCAGTAGTGATGGAACAGCCCGGCGGCCGCATGCAGGCCGATCAGCCAATAACCGGCATTGCCCAGCCACTCATGCCAGTGCTTGAACACCTTGGCTTGGTCCGGATCCATCGCCACCAGGGAGGGCAAGGGCCACTCGAAGTACGGCAGGGTTTTGCCCCCGGCGCTAAGCATCAGCCAGGCCAGCAGCGGCGTCACGATCATCAAGCCATACAGGGCCAGGTGCATCAGGCGCGCCAACGCCGTTTGCCAGATGGGAGGCCGCGGCACGATGGCCGGACGAGGAGCCAGACGCCCGAGCAAGCGCACCCACACCAACAGGAAAATACCCATCCCCAGCAGCCCATGAGTGCCCGCCATGAAGCTCCTCGCCACACTGCCGCGAGGCAGCAGGCCTTTGATTTCGATGCAGGCATAGACACCGACAAACAGCGCCAGCATCAGCCAGTGCAGGGTCATCGATAACCGGGCGTAGCGCTGCGTTACCCAATATTGGTTCATGGAAAAGTCGCCTTTTGAGGAAGTGATGGCCGAGGCCGGCCTGGAAAGTCCGCGCCACCCTGCCCTGGCAGTCTTAAGCCAGTCTGAAGACCGAACGACGATGTTTACGCCCACCTTCAGACTTCGTTAAGAAAGGCTGCTGATACTCCTCCCAACTTGACGTGGGAGGCGAACCGCCAAATGCCCGATTTCGACTGGAACATCCCGTTGCCCCTGCTGTTCGGCCACGCCGACAGCGCCCCGCTGCACCTGAGCCGCGCCCTGCCCGACGACCCTCGGCGCCCGGCCTTCGAAGCGTTCATCCAGCAGCGCTTTCGCCTGGCCCATGGCGCGGACATCCGCCACTTCATGCCGCAATTGTTTGGCGTCAGCCAGGCCGACGGCGAGTTGTGCGCCGTCGCCGGGGTACGCCTGGCCCGCAGCGAAGCGCTGTTTTTGGAGCACTACCTGGATCATCCGATCGAGGCCTTGGTCTGCGCCGCTGCCGGCCAGCCAGTGGAGCGGCGCGCCATCGCCGAGGTCGGCAACCTGGCCGCCAGTGATAACGGCAGTGCACGCCTGAGCATCATTGCCATCACTTGGTTATTGGCCATGGGGGGGCTTGAGTGGGTGGCCTTTACCGGCAATGCGGGGCTGGTCAACAGCTTCCATCGCCTTGGGCTCAAGCCCGTGACCCTGTGTGCCGCCGACCCGCAACGCTTGGGCGATGAGCGCCTTAACTGGGGCCGTTATTACGAAAGCCAGCCGTGGGTGCATGTGGGCAATATCCGCGCCGGCTTCACGCATTTACGCAACATGGGCCTGTTTTCGCGCTTGGGCCTGCCTACCACCCTTGAGGACACTTGCCATGTCGCCTGAAACCCTGCGATTCCACGCCGTGGTGCGTGGCCATGCCGAACGTAACGACGGTGCCATCGCTTTGTGGGGCGACTCACTGAAAATGGACTACGCCACGTTATTCGCCGAGGTGGCCTATCGGCGCGAACGTCTGCGCGATGAGGGCGTACAGGTGGTGGCGCTGGCCTTGGACAATGGCGTCGATGCCATGCTCTGGGACCTGGCGGTGCTGTTCGAGGGCCTGACCTGCCTGACGTTGCCACCGTTTTTCAGCGCGGCTCAGCGTGCCCACTGCCTGGAGCAAAGCCACGCCGAGCGGGTCATCGCCGAACCCTATCTGAGCCAGGAGCTGGAGGGCCTGGGCTACCACAAGGTCGGCGATTTCTGGTGCCGGCATTTCGACGGGCGCCCCTCAATGCCCCCGGGCACCGCCAAAGTCACCTTCACCTCCGGCACCACCGGCGCGCCCAAAGGCGTATGCCTGAGTGGCGAGAGCCTGCTGCGGGTAGCCCGCGAGCTGTACCAGGCCAGTCACGTCAATGACCCGCGCCATCACCTGGCGCTGCTGCCCCTGGCGATTCTGCTGGAGAACCTGGGCTGCTACGCCGCGTTGTATGCCGGCGCCACGTTGAGTGTGCCGAGCCAAAAAAGCCTGGGTATTCAGGGCGCCAGTGCGGTGGATGCGGCGCAATTGCTCGGTTGCCTGGCCGCGCGCCAACCCCACAGCCTGATCCTGGTGCCGCAACTGCTGCTGATGCTGGTCATCGCCGCCGAGCAAAAGGCTTTCAGCCCCCGGGGCTTGCGGTTTGCCGCCGTGGGCGGCGCCCGTGTGTCCAAGGCCTTGTTGCAGCGCGCCCAGCAGTTGGGCATGCCGGTTTTCGAAGGCTACGGGCTATCGGAGTGCGCCTCGGTGGTCAGCCTCAACGTGCCGCAGGCGCAGCGCCCGGGCAGCGTCGGAAGGCCCTTGCCCCATGTGGATATCCGCCTGGCCGAGGATGGTGAAGTGCTGATCAAAGGCTCGACCCTGCTCGGTTACCTCGGCCAGACCGAACAGCCCGACACCTGGTGGCCCAGTGGTGATCTGGGGGCCTTCGACGAAGATGGTTTTCTGTACCTCAAGGGGCGCAAGAAACACCAGTTCGTCACCAGTTACGGGCGCAACGTCAACCCGGATTGGGTCGAGGCCGAACTGACCCAGGGCGGCGACATTGCCCAAGCATTCGTCTACGGCGAAGCCCTGCCCCACAACCACGCCCTGCTCTGGCCCCATCGCGCCGACTGCAGCGACGCCCAACTGGCCGCCGCTGTGGCCGAGGCCAATGCCGGCCTGCCGGACTATGCCCAGGTCCACCAATGGACGCGCCTGGACGCCCCCTTCACCGCCGCCAACGGCCTGCTCACCGCCAATGGCCGGCCTCGGCGCGACGCCATCGTCGCCCGTTACCACGCCCACTTTACTCAACCTTTGAATGAGGACACGCCATCGTGAATTTCTTCGACACCCTGCAAGACGCCACCCAGCACGAACGCCAGGCATTGTTCAGCCTGCCGATCATTCGCGATGCCCTGGAAGGCAAGGTCAGCCTCGACAGCTACCGCGCCTTTCTGGCCCAGGCCTATTACCACGTCCGCCACACGGTGCCGTTGATGATGTCCTGCGGCGCACGCTTGCCGTCACGCCTGGAATGGCTGCGCAAGGCGGTGTGCGAGTACATCGAAGACGAATACGGCCATGAACATTGGGTACTGGATGATATCGAGGCCTGCGGCGGTGACAGGCTCGCCGTGCGCGACGGTCGCCCTGGCTTGCCCATTGAGCTGATGGTCAGCTACCTCTACGACCTGATCGCCCGCGATAACCCGGTCGGCCTGTTCGGCATGGTCAACGTACTGGAAGGCACCAGTATCGCCCTGGCCACCCACGCCGCCGGCAGCATCCGCGAGCGCCTACAGCTGCCGGCCGAGGCGTTCAGCTATCTGAACTCCCACGGGGCGTTGGATATCGGCCATATGCAGACCTATCGCGGCCTGATGAACCGTCTCGACGACCCGGAGGATCAAGCCGCGGTGATCCGTGCGTCCAAGGTGGTCTACGCGCTCTATACCGATATGTTCCGCAACCTGCCTCGCCTCGGGGAGACCACCCATGCGCCTGTCTGAGGCCCGCGTGGTGCTGACCGGCGCCAGCGGCGGCATCGGCCTGGCGATAGCGGCGATGCTGTGCGCCAGTGGCGCGCAGGTACTGGCGGTGGCGCGCCACCGTGCGCCGCTGGATGTGCTGCTTGCGCAATACCCGCAGCAGTTGTGCTGGGTCAGCGCCGACCTGACATTCCTGGCCGACCGGCGCAAGGTACTGGCGGCGGCCGAAGCCATCGGCGGTATCAACCTGCTGATCAATACCGCCGGGATCAACCACTTCGCCATGCTTGAGCAACTGGACGACGCCGAGATCAACCAGATGCTCGCGTTGAATATCGGCGCGCCGATCTGTCTGACTCGGCTGCTGTTGCCGATGCTCAAGCAAGCGGCGGGCGCCAGGGTGGTCAATGTCGGTTCCACCTATGGCTCCATCGGCTACCCCGGTTATGCCACCTACTGCGCGACCAAGTTTGCCTTGCGCGGGTTTTCCGAAGCCCTGCGCCGCGAACTGGCCGACACCCACGTCGGCGTGCTGTACGTAGCGCCGCGCGCCACCCGCACCTCAATGAACAGCGCGGCGGCCGAGGCCCTGAACGAGGCGCTCAAGTCCAACGTCGACGACCCGCACACCGTGGCGTCGGCGGTGATCAAGGCGATTGTGGACGACCGTCGCGATCTGTACCTGGGCTGGCCGGAGCGTTTCTTCGTGCGCCTCAACAGCCTGCTGCCGAAGCTGGTCGACCGTGGCCTGCGTAAACAACTGCCGCTGGTGCGCCGCTTGAGCGATAGCCCCAGCGACAAGGACTGAACCCTGAAAACACCGCTGCCCTTGCAAGTGAACCCGACAGGCATGGATAGTTTGTACTTCTGGCGTTCTCTGAATTCGCCAAGCAACTCAACTGACAGGAGCGCGCGTGCGTCTATTACTGATCGAGGATGACGAAGCCCTGGGCGAAGGGATTCACCAGGCCCTGGCGCGCGAGGGTTACACCGTCGACTGGTTGAAGGACGGCAGCAGCGCCCTGCATGCCCTGCTCAGCGAAACCTTCGACGTGGTGGTGCTCGACCTCGGCCTGCCGCGCATGGGCGGGTTGGAGGTGCTGCGCCGCCTGCGCGACGGCGGTGCCACCGTACCGGTGCTGATCCTGACCGCGCGGGATGCCACCGAAGACCGCATCGCCGGGCTCGACGCCGGTGCCGACGATTACCTGATCAAGCCCTTCGACCTGGCCGAACTCAAGGCCCGCTTGCGCGCCCTGCTGCGGCGCAGCGCCGGCCGAGCGCGGGTGCTGATCGAACATGCGGGCATTTGCCTGGACCCCAGCACCCAGCAAGTCAGTTATCACCATCAACCGGTGTCGCTGACCCCCAAGGAATACCAACTGCTGCATGAACTGCTTTCGCCCCCGGGGCGGGTCATGACCCGCGATCAGTTGATCCAGTTGCTGTATGGCTGGAACGAAGAAGCCGAAAGCAACACCCTGGAGGTGCATATCCACCACTTGCGCAAAAAGTTCTCCAGCGAATTGATCCGCACTGTGCGCGGCGTGGGTTATCTGGTGGAGGATCGCGTGTGACCTCGATTCGCCGCCGCACCCTGACCTTGATTATCGGCCTGCTGCTCGGCGGTTTTTTGCTGATCAGCGCATTGAACCTGCATGACAGCAACCACGAAATTGCCGAAGTCTACGATGCGCAACTGGCGCAAAACGCCCGGTTGCTACAAGGCCTGATGAGCCTGCCGCTGGCGAACGAGCAGCAAGCCGACCTGTACCGCGCCTTCAACAAGGCGCTGGCCGAGGCCAACCCCAAAGTCGACGGGCATCCATACGAAAGCAAGGTGGCTTTCCAGGTCTGGAGCCCCCAGGGCGAACGCCTGGTGTTCACCTCCAGCGCTCCCACGTTCGCCACTCCGCCCGAACAGCCCGGCTACAGCAATGTGGACGACCTCAATGGCCGGCAATGGCGCGGTTTTTTGCTCAAGGACAAGAACAGCGGCCTGCGCATCTGGGTCGGCGAACGCGACGACGTGCGCGCCGACCTGGTCGGTCGTATCGTGCGCCACACCTTGTGGCCGAACGTGCTGGGCAGCCTGATCCTGGCGATAATGGTCTGGCTGGCCATCGGTTGGGGGCTCAAGCCCCTGGCTGATATGGCCGCGACATTGCGCGCCCGGCACTCCGGCTCCCTGGAGCCGATGCAACTGACGCCCTTGCCCACCGAACTGGAACCCATGCAGGCCGCGCTGAACCGTATGCTCGCGCAGCTCCAGGACCTGCTGGGTCGCGAACGACGCTTTATCGCCGATGCGGCCCACGAAATGCGAACCCCGCTGGCGGTGCTGCGGGTGCATGCGCAAAACCTGCTGGAGGCCGGCACCGAGGCTGAACGCCGCGAATCCCTGGCCTTCCTGATCACTGGCGTGGACCGTACCAGCCGCCTGGTCAACCAGTTGCTGACCATGGCGCGCCTGGAGCCGAGTGCCGGGCAACCGCCCTTACAGCCCCTGGACCTTACCGCCGCCGTGCGCGACAGCCTGATTCAACTCACGCCCTGGCTGTTGAGCAAGGGCCTGGAGCTGGTGTTCGACGCGCACGACGCGCCTTGCACCGTGACCACCGACGGCGCCGCCATCGCGATCGCCCTGACCAACCTGGTGACCAACGCGGCGAATTTCTCTCCGGAGAATGGCGTGATTACCGTGGGGTTGCACAAGACTGACACGGCGTTCGAGCTGACGGTGGACGATCAGGGCCCCGGGATCGACGAACAGGACCGCGAGCGCTTGTTCGAGCGCTTCTACAGCCGTGGCAATGCTCACGGCGCGGGCCTGGGCTTGACCATCGTCCACACCATCGCCCAGCGCCTGGGCGGTCAGATCCGTCTGGACAACCGTGCCGGCGGCGGGCTGCGGGCCACGTTGCACATCCCCCTTTGACCCGCTTCAACTGATCAGCAGGCCCAACCATGTCGCGGCGGTCAGCAGTGCTTGGCCGCCAATCACATAGCCGGCAAAACGGCGGCCGTCGCTGACCCAGGCCACCAGGCACTTGCTCAGGGAATTGCAACTGACCGCCAACAACACCGGAATCGGCGCCGCCTGCACGGCCAATTGGCCGCTGGCGGTCAGGGCGGCAATCGAAGCTGTAGACGCATGCGCGTCGGCAAAGCCGCTGAGGGTGGCGGTGACCATCACGCCCCATTCGCCGAAGTAATACAGCATCGCCGATGAGACAAACGTAATGCCGGTCATCATCAGCACCATGATTAACGCCAGTTTGAGATCGAATGCACCGCCTACCTTGATCGCCTCGCTGGCGGCCGACGTGGGGGTGCGCAGCATCAGGCAAATGCCGAAAGCCGCGATGGCAACAAAACCGGCCAGCAACGGCCAGGCCATTTGCGCCAGCAACGCCGGCTCTACCGTGCCCAGAATCAAGGCCACCTGCGCCACCGTGGCCAGGTTGGAGAAAACCGCCGCGGCCGCCAGCGTGCGCAACTGCTGCGGTTCCTTGGCGGCGATATGGCCCATGGCGGCGATGGTCACGGTGCTGGAGGCGAACCCGGACGCAATGGCACCGACCGCGTAGCCATACCGCGGGCCCAACGCCCGCACCGCCACATGCCCCAGGGCGCCGACCGCCATCAGCAGTACGGTCAAGGTGCAAATGGTGCGCGGATTGATCGCTGCATAAGGGCCGATAAAGCGGTCCGGCGCCAACGGCAATACCACCAGCGCGACCACCAGCAGCAACAGGCCGTCGCGCATTTCGGCGTCGCTCAGTTGGCTGCGGGCGAACTCGTGCAGTTTCTGTCGATAGACCAGCAAGCCGGCCATCACCACCCCAATCGCCGTGGCCAACTCGGGCGCCGCGCCGCATAGGGCGCCCAGTACCAGCACGGTGAACAACGCCACTTCGCTGGTGATGCCCGGGTCTTTGGCCTGGCTTTTCCAGTACGCGGTACTGACCAGCAGCGCCAGGCACAGCGCGATCAGGCCCAACAGCAAGGCGCCGCCGACCTGCTGGGTCACATAACCGAGCAATGCGGTGATCGAATAGGTGCGCAACCCGGCAAAATCGCGATGCTCGCCTTCGCCCTTGTGGCGTTCGCGCTCAAGCCCCACCAGCATGCCAATACCCAGCGCCGCAGCGGCGCCGGCCAGGCCCAAGGTCTGGCTCATAACAGCACCCCTGGCGTGATGGACATAAACAACCTCTCGGCTTCGATGGACGCCCGGACCGGCATCGCTCTTCGCAGTCTGCGCCAGGATGCCGCACGCCGCGTTGATTATCATCAACGATCCCCTCGTTGACCGCACGTCGCTCGCTCCGCCCGGCGTGGCGGCGACTTGATGCAGATCAAACGCCGCCCAACGGTCGGGGCCATGATCGACCCTAGATGCCACTGGTAATCCAAGGGAGATCGCACATGTCTGCTCAAGCCCGTTTCTTGCTGCTGGTTTCACCGTTGATGGAACACAGCCCCGCTTTCGAGCGCGCCGCCGCGTTGGCCAAGGCCGAAGGCGCCGCCTTGCATATTCTGGCGTTCGACTACCTGGAAGGTCTGGCCACCGCCGGATTGGTCAACGAACAGGCCCTGGAGCAGATGCGCCTGGGCTATGTGGAGCGCCATCACCAATGGCTTGAAGACCAGGCGCGGCCGTTGCGCAAACTGGGGCTGACGGTGACTACCGAGGTGGCCTGGGTCGATGATCCGCTCAAGGAGCTGTTGATTCGCCTCAAGGAAGAACCCATGGCCCTGGTGATCAAGGCACTGGCCCATGAGTCGCGACTCTCGCGCTTGATGTTCACGCCGATGGATGTGCACCTGCTGCGCGAATGCCCCGTACCGCTGCACTTTGTGCACGGCGTGCATCACGCTCTGCCACGCAGGATCGTGGCGGCGGTCGATCCATTCCACCGCGACGGCCGCTACCAGGGCCTCAACGACCGCATCCTGCATGAAGCGAGCAAATTGGCGACGGCCTGCGAGGCCGATGTGCAGATGGTTTACGCCCATGACTTGTCCGACCTGGCCGCCCAGGAATACGAGTTCGGCAGTGGCGCGGCGTTCTTCTCGTCGCAGGCGGCCAAGCAGCTGTTCGCCGCCCAGGGCGAAGCCTTCAACGACCTGGCGGCGCGCAACGGCATCCCGCCGGAACAGCGCCACATGATTCTGGGCAACCCGGCGAAGGTGTTGTCCAGCTTCGCCGACGCCTACAACATCGACGTGATCGTCATGGGCCGGGTCGGTCATCACGGTCTGTCGCGGCTGCTGGGCAGTACCACTGAAACGCTGCTGTACCGCATGCCCTGCAGTGTGTGGGTGGTGTCACCCGAGATGCTGGAATAACCCGGCCATTTCACCCCATGGAGGTTCCGTCATGTCTAATACTGAAGCACTCAACCGGCAAGCCGCGCCTGTTTATGCGGCGGTGCCCCACGAACACTGGATCGACCGGCTCGACGATGGCCGCCACGTGCTGGTGCGTCCATTGACCGCCGAAGACCGCGAGCGCGAATACAACTTCATCAAGGGCTTGTCCCGCGAATCCAGGCATCAGCGTTTTCTGGGCGAGGTCTGCGAGCCGGGCAAGACATTGCTCGATCAATTGATGGACGTCGATAACCAGGAACGCCTGGCGTATATCGCCTTGGTGCACGATAACGGCCAACTGGTGGAAATCGGCGTGGCGCGCTACGCCGCCGCCAAGGACCAAGCGTGCGAATGCGCGGTGGTGGTGGCCGATGCCTGGCAGCACCTGGGCCTGGCGCGCGTGCTGATGCAGCACTTGATGGCTGCGGCGAAAAAAAATGGCTACACGCGTATGTATACGGTGGACGCGGCCACCAATGCGCATATGCGTCAATTGACCCATGATCTAGGTTTCGAGAGTGTCACCGATCCGGATGACGGTACTCAGGTGATCAGCAGCGTGCAGCTTTGAACCCATCCACGTGGCCGTCATGGGGCGTTTGCTGCGTTGCAGGTCGAGCAAGCGCGGCCACTGCGCTTTAGCGTAAGCAGACGCCCAGTGTTTTATTTGCAGGTCTATGGCAATAGGCTGCTATTGTCCTAAGACCTCATCTCCTCCTCATCGCCTGTGCGCGATTTTCTGTGAGCATGCTCTGCGACACGGTCATGAACGGTGTCGGGCCTGAACGTCATGGAACCGCCCTTGCGATGGATAAAAAAACCACCCACAGCCCGCCCGACCTGCAGTCACGCGCGGCCAAAATCGACGAATTCAAACGCCAGAAAAGCCTGATCAAGACCGGCGCGCTGCAAGACGCCATTTTCAATAGCGCGCACTTCTCCAGCATCGCCACTGACGAAAAAGGTGTGATCCAGATCTTCAACGTCGGCGCCGAACGCATGCTGGGCTACGCCGCCGCCGATGTGGTCAACCGCGTCACCCCCGCCAACATTTCCGATCCCGCCGAACTGATCACCCGCGCCGCCGCCCTCAGCCTGGAACTCGACACGCCGATCACACCGGGTTTCGAAGCCTTGGTGTTTAAAGCCTCGCGCGGCATTGAGGACATTTACGAGCTGACTTATATCCGCCAGGACGGTAGCCGCTTGTCTGCGATGGTCTCGGTAACCGCACTGCGCAACCGCAGCGACACGCTCATCGGCTACCTGCTTATCGGCACCGACAACACTGCGCGCAAGCAGGTTGAGGCCGAACGCAAAGACTTCGAACGCGCCCTGGCAGACAAAAACCTGGAGCTGGAGCACGCCAGCCACATGAAATCCGAGTTCCTGGCGACCATGTCCCACGAACTGCGCACCCCATTAAACGCGGTGATCGGCTTTTCCGAGGCGCTCAAGGATGGGCTGGTCGGCGACATGACCGACACCCAGCGCGAATACATCGGCGACATTTTCACCAGCGGCCAGCACCTGTTGTCACTGATCAACGACATCCTCGATCTGTCCAAGGTCGAAGCCGGGATGATGGACCTGGAGCTGGAGCCCGTGGCGCTGGCCGATGTATTGGCCAACAGCTTGTTGATCGTGCGCGAGAAGGCCGCGTTGCAACGCATCCAGCTCAAGCTCGATAGCCCAGTGGACCTCGGCACACTGGTGCTGGATCTGCGCAAGACCAAACAGATCGTCTACAACCTGCTGGCCAACGCGGTGAAGTTCAGCGAGCACGGCAGTTGCGTGACCCTGGCGGTTCGTGAAGCCCCTCGCGAACAGGTCGGTCTGATTCCCGGCGACTGGCCCAGCCACGCTGATACCTTGCAGACCGGCGCGCACCGCACCTTCCTGGAGCTGAGCGTCAGCGACACCGGTATCGGCATCGCGGAAGAGGACATGGGCAAATTGTTCAAGGCCTTCAGCCAGATCGACAGTAGCCTGGCGCGCAAATTCGAAGGCACCGGGCTGGGCCTGGCCATGGTCAAGCAACTGACTGAGCTGCATGGCGGCAGTGTCGCGGTGGCCAGTCGCGAAGGCTTGGGTACGCGCTTCGTGGTGTGGTTGCCGCTGCATCGGACGACGGAGGCACCATGGCCCATATCCTGATCATCGAAGACAACGAAGCCAATATGCGCCTGGCCCGTTTGCTGTTGGTCAGTGCCGGCCACAGCGTGGTATGGGCCGCCGACGCCGAGTCCGGCCTGACCCTGGCCCGCGCGCAACAGCCGGCGCTGATCCTGATGGACATTCAGTTACCGGGCATGGACGGCCTGGCCGCCACCCGCGTGCTCAAGCAGGACGCCCTGACCGCGCATATCCCGGTCATCGCGCTCACCGCCATGGCCATGAAGGAAGACCGCGAAAAAACCCGTCTGGCCGGGTGCGACGCCTATGTGATCAAGCCTCTGCGCTATAAGGCGCTGTACCAGGTCATTGAAACGCTGCTCCACCCGCCCCCCACACCACTCGTATGAGTCCTCTCCATGGCCAGCTCACCCGCCACGCTGTTGATCGTTGACGACGAACCCCAGGTTCGCAAGTTGCTGGAAACCCTGCTGCAGCACGAGGGCTACCAGACCCTGAGCGCGGGCACCGGCGAGGAAGCCCTGCTTAGGGTGGCCGAGCAGCCGCCGGACCTGATCCTGCTGGACATCATGATGCCCGGCATGGACGGTTACGAAGTGGCTAACCAGCTCAAGGGCAACCCAGCCACCGCGACCATACCGATCATCATGCTCTCGGCCTTGAGTGAATCGAGTGCGCGCCTCAGCGGTCTGGAGACCGGCGCAGAGGAGTTCATCAGCAAACCGGTGGATCGTGTCGAGCTGTGGCTGCGGGTGCGCAACCTGCTGCGGCTCAAAGCCCATGGCGACCAGTTGAAACAGCACAGCGCGATGCTCGAACAACGCCTGCAACGGCACCACGATCAAACCGCACGCTCGAACGTCTACGACCCGGTGCGCCAGGACCTGGAAACCGCCTTGCGCCAAGCGGTGCAGCGCCAGGCGTTCGCCTTGCATTACCAACCCAAAGTGCACGTGGCCAGCGGTGAAGTCTGTGCCCTTGAGGCCCTGCTGCGTTGGGACCGGCCCGACTATGGGCCGGTGTCCCCGGCGGTGTTCGTGCCGATGCTGGAAAGCCTCGGCCTGATTGGCCAAGTCGGGCATTGGGTGATCGAGACTGTCTGCCGACAGATAGCGGCCTGGCAGCGTTGCGATATCGGCGCGGTGGAGGTGTCGGTGAACGTCTCCGGCCATCAATTGATCGAGGGCGATCTGATCGCAGAGATAGCCGACATACTGGCCGGCACCGGGGTTGCCGCCCATTGGCTGGAGTTGGAAATCACCGAAGGCACACTGATGGAGAACACCGCGCACAGCATCGTCAGCCTGCAACGCTTGCGTGCCATGGGCGTGAAAATCGCCATCGACGACTTCGGAACCGGCTATTCCAGCCTGGCCTACCTACGCCGCTTTCCCATCGACACGCTGAAAATCGACATTGCCTTTATCCGCGAAGTCACCAGTAACCCCCAGGACGCCGCGATTGTTCGGATCGTCATCCAACTGGCCCACAGCCTGGGCTTGCTGGCGGTGGCCGAAGGCGTCGAAACCCAGGCGCAATGGGCGTTTTTGAAAGAGGCCGGTTGCGATCAGATCCAGGGGTATCTGTTCAGCCGGCCGTTGCCGGTGGACACGCTGGAGCCCCTGTTAAGGAGGCGTTTGAAGTGAATGAGAAGTCAGAGATGCCCGATGTCGCCAGCAGCGCCCTCTTCATCCGCTTCGATCAGCGGCACCTCGGCATCATCCATCAATGAACCCGGGTCTTCGTTACCTGGGTCGTTGAGTTCTTCATCCGGTTGATGAGCCATGATCGTCTCCTCTAACTAGCCGCCCTGGGTGTCGATGTCGGCGTCGGTTTCAGGCTTGGGCTCGCGCTCGGGCTTGAAGTCGGGGCTGTAGTCGTTGTCCTTGGCCTTAGGGTCGGCGGCAGGCTTGGGGTCCTTAGGGGCATCGGCGGCGGTGCCGGGTGCCGGCTCGCCACCGTCGATGGCGGGATCGTTACGGTCGCTGACTTGGGGATCGTTGCTAGTGCTCATGTTTCACCTCTGCGCAGTGATTGGGTAAATACAGCCTGCATAGACATAAGGTGCCGCGCCCTGCCCCGAAGTTCCGCCGGATTGCTCAACCGCCTGGGTTGTCGACCTGGATATAGAACGCATAAGCCCCCAGCAGAATCCAGAACACCATGAAAATCCAAGGCGTGCGCACGGAAAACAGCAGGGACTTGCGATAGCCCTTGTGGGACGACTCGCGCTCGGAAAACAGCGGCGACTCGTCATAGGCCAGGCCCATCACCGGTTCGCTGTGCAGCAGTTGGCTCTGCTTGAAGTGCCAGTGATCGATGATGTCATACGCCGCGCGAATGCCCGGCCAGGCGTTGAGCGAGCTGAGAATGCCCAGCAGTGCCAGGAACAGCGGCACGATCAGGGTAAACAGCTTGCCCCACTCTGGGTTGAGGTTACCCATGCCTGACACGAAGGCAATCACCAGGAACGATTGGGCGGTAAGGTAAGCGTCGGTGCGGTTGGCCAGGATGGAGGTTTCGTACTGGATCTCGCGGCGATAGAAGTCCAGGCGGTCCTTGGGCGAACCGAAGATCTTGGCGTTGTGTTCGCTGTGGTCGTTCAGCGCCGCTTCCGGAGTGTGGGGGGAGATGATTCTGGGCACGGGGATGGTCCACGGGGTGTATAGACCCCGTTAGAGGAACAGGCCGTGTGGGGAGTTCAAGTTTGTTGTGCACCGGGTTGGTGCGCGGCGTGTTGATTGAAGGTGGGGTGCACCTTTCTGGGGGGCTGGCGGGGCGCCGCTGCGCAGCCTGGCGCGAGCAGGCTCGCTCACTACGCGGGCGGATGTGTTGGAAGGTGGGGTTTCGGCACAGGCATTGCTTTATGGATTCATCTGTTTGGAAACAGGAGCATTCGTTACCCCCCCACCCAGAGCCGACATCCTGAGAAAGTAAGGACCAGGCCCGCTGGCACCCCGCGCCACGGGCTCATAAAAACATGCGTTGTTCAAAACGGCAGTGCCGCTCGCGCAACCCAAGGCACTGACAAGGTACCGGAATGGCTCGATCTTTCTTTGATGAGATGAATGACGCAAACGGCGTGTGCCGTGCGCATTATCAGGATTTCTCCCGCTGGCTGGCCAATACGCCGCCGGAACTGCTGGCCCAGCGTCGTCGTGAAGCCGATCTGCTGTTTCACCGCGCCGGAATCACCTTCACCCTGTACGGCGACGAACAGGACACCGAGCGCCTGATCCCCTTCGACATCATCCCCCGCAGCATCCCTGCCAGTGAATGGCGCGTGATCGAGCGCGGGTGTATCCAGCGGGTCAATGCGCTGAACCTGTTCCTCGCCGACATCTATCACGATCAACGCATCATCAAGGCCGGGATCATTCCGGCGGATCAAGTGCTGGGCAACGAGGGTTACCAGAAAGCGATGGTCGGGCTGGACCTGCACCGCGATATCTACTCGCATATCTCCGGTGTCGACCTGGTGCGCGATGGCGACGGCACTTATTACGTGCTTGAAGACAACCTGCGTACCCCCAGCGGCGTGAGCTACATGCTCGAAGACCGCAAAATGATGATGCGCCTGTTCCCTGAGGTATTCGCCCGGCAGCGCATCGCGCCGGTGGATCACTACCCCAACCTGCTGCTCAAGACCCTCAAGAGTTCCAGCCGCCTCGACAACCCCAACGTGGTGGTGCTGACCCCAGGCCGCTTCAACAGCGCATTCTTCGAGCATGCCTTCCTGGCCCGGGAAATGGGCGTGGAACTGGTGGAAGGCGCCGACCTGTTCGTGCACGACCTGAAAGTGTTCATGCGCACCACCGACGGGCCCAAGGCGGTGGATGTGATCTACCGCCGTATCGACGATGCGTTCCTCGATCCGCAGGCGTTCAACCCCGAATCCATGCTCGGCGTGCCTGGCCTGGTGGCCGCCTATTGCGCCGGCAACGTGGTACTCGCCAACGCCATCGGCACCGGGGTGGCCGACGACAAATCGATCTACCCCTATGTGCCGGACATGATCCGTTTCTACCTGAATGAAGAACCGGTGCTACAGAACGTGCCGACCTTTCAGTGCCGCAAACCGGCGGAACTGTCTCACGTGCTGGCCAACCTTGAGCAACTGGTGGTCAAGGAAACCCAGGGCTCAGGCGGCTACGGCATGCTGGTCGGCCCGGCATCCACCGCCGCCGAAATCGAGGACTTCCGCCAGCGCATCAAGGCCCGCCCTCACGCCTACATCGCTCAACCGACCCTGAGCCTGTCGACCTGCCCGACCTTTGTGGAAAACGGCATCGCCCCGCGGCATATCGACCTGCGCCCGTTCGTGCTGTCGGGCAAGGAGACCCGCCTGGTACCGGGCGGGCTCACGCGGGTGGCCCTCAAGGAAGGCTCGCTGATCGTCAACTCGTCGCAAGGCGGCGGAACCAAGGACACCTGGGTGGTGGAGGACTGAATCATGCTGAGTAGAACCGCCGCAGACCTGTATTGGATGTCCCGCTACCTGGAGCGCGCCGAAAACCTGGCGCGCATGCTCGAAGTCAGTTATTCGCTGTCGCTGATGCCCCAGGCCGGTCGCAGCGATGGCTTGGACGAACTGGCCATGTCGTTGCTCAGCAGCGGCACCCTGGACAGCTATCTGGAACGTCACACCCAACTGGACGCCGAGCGCATGCTGCACTTCTTCGCCCTTGACGAAGAAAACCCCGCCAGCATCTATAACTGCCTGCGCGCCGCGCGGGGCAACGCCCATGCGGTACGCGGACGTATCACCGCCGATATGTGGGAGAACCTCAACGCCACCTGGCTGGAAATGCGCAGCATCGCCGCCGGCGGCCTGGGCCGACACGGCATCAGCCACTTCTGTGACTGGGTCAAGCAGCGGTCGCACCTGTTTCGCGGGGCAACATCGGGCACCATCATGCGCAACGATGCCTATCGCTTCATCCGCTTGGGCACGTTTGTCGAGCGCGCTGACAACACGTTGCGCCTGCTGGATGCGCGCTATGAGATGTTTGGCGAAGAATCGGAAGAAGTCAGCGATCTCTCGGCGCGCGGTTATTACCAGTGGAGCGCACTGCTGCGCGCGTTGTCGTCGTTCGAAGCCTATACGCAGCTGTACCCGAACGCGCTGAATGCCCGTTCGGTCTCAGAGCTACTGTTATTGCGCAGCGACGTGCCGCGTTCACTGCATGCCTGTGTCGAGGAACTGAACCACATCCTCGCCGACCTGCCCGGCAGCTACGGGCGCACGGCGCAACGCCTGGCGGCGGAGTTTGAAGCGCGGCTGCGCTACACCGGGATCGATGAAATTCTCGAAGACGGCCTGCACAGCCGCCTTACGGAGTTTATCGACACCGTGCGCGAATTGGCGCGGGCGATTCACAGCTCCTATCTCGAAGTGGTCTGAGGGCTCAGGGGCGGCCCAGGAAGTCGAGCAGCAGCGCATTCACCTGCGTGGCCTGCTCGTTCTGGATCCAGTGACCGCAGTGGGGCAACACATGCTGCTCCAACTGCGGCACGCAGTCGGGCATGCGTTTGAGTGTGTGGGCTTCGAAGACACCTACCGGATCGCGGTCGCCGATCAGAAACAATGTCGGCTGCATCACCTGCCGCCCGGCCAAGAACTCGGTGCGCTGCCAATTGCGCTCGAAATTGCGGTACCAGTTCAACGGGCCGCGAAAGCCATGTTCGGTGAAGGTCTGCACGTACACATCCAAATCTTCTTGGGAACACCAATCGGGCAGCGGACCCGGCACAGGCACGCCTTCAAGCAAGGTGGCGTCGGCAGGTTTTTGCTGGAGGAACACATCCTGATCCTGCATAAACAGCCGCAACGTGCGCTCGATATCGGCGTTCAGTTCGCGCTCGGCTACTCCAGGCGCCTGGAAATACAGAATGTAATTGAAGCGATCGGCATACAGCTCGCGCATGATCTCGATCACCGGCCGGCGCGCACGCCCGGCAAACGGTACCGACATTGTGATCAAGCGGGTGATGCGCTCAGGCTCAAGCAATGCCAAGTGCCAGGCCACCACTGCGCCCCAGTCATGCCCGACCATCACCACCTGGGTATGCCCGAAATGAACCATGGCCTGTTGGATATCGGCGCACAAGGTCAACAGGTCATAGGCAGCGATCTCGGCCGGCGAGCTGGATGGCCCGTAACCGCGCATCTGGGGCACGAACACTCGATAGCCTGCCGCAGCCAGGGCCGGGATCTGTTCGCGCCAGGAGTGCCAACATTCGGGAAAGCCATGCAGCAACCAGATGGGCGCGCCATTTTCCGGCCCGGCGATATGCACGCACAGTTCAATACCGTTGACCTTGAGGGTGCTCCGCTGGCTATCGTTCATGGTTGGCTTCCTTGTAATGGCCCAGAATGCGAGGAAAGAGTGAGGGAGGTGCGGGATTTGCACCAGCATCATTTGCGCCAAATGCTCGGTCATCAGCGCCGCTCGGGGGCTGATAGCCAAGAACCGGAGTGCATGAGGTCAGGACGAAATTGCCCACCAGCTCGGCAACAACGGCCGTACCCGCGCCTCACCGAAACGATCGTCGATCAACATCACCACGCCTTGGTCCTGCTGGCTGCGGATAACCCTGCCGGCTGCCTGCACGACTTTTTGCAGGCCCGGATACAGATAGGTGTAGTCGTAGCCTGAACCGAAAATCGCGGCCATGCGCCGCTTCATCTGTTCATTGACCGGGTTCAGTTGCGGCAGGCCCAGGGTGGCGATAAATGCGCCGATCAAGCGCGCGCCGGGCAAGTCGATACCCTCGCCAAACGCGCCGCCGAGCACGGCGAACCCCACCCCTTGGCTATGTTCGGTGAACTGGTCGAGAAAGCCCTGGCGCTCAGCCTCGGCCATGCCCCGTGACTGCTGCCACAGCGGGATGTGCGGGTGCTGTTCGGCCAGGCGCTGCGCCACTTGTTGGAGGTAATCGAAGCTGGAAAAAAACGCCAGGTAGTTACCGGGTTGCTGCGCGTATTGCTGGGCGATCAGCTCAACGATGGGGCCCACCGACGCCTCGCGATGCACGAATCGGGTCGAGATCTCATCGACAATGCGCACCCGCAATTGCTCGGCCTTGAACGGCGACGCCACATCCACCCACGCCGTGTCCGCAGGCAAGCCCAGCAAGTCGGCGTAGTAATGGCGCGGGCTTAACGTGGCGGAAAACAACACGCTGCTGCGGGCAGCGGTCAGTCGTGGGCGGATGAACTCGGCGGGCACCACATTGCGCAGGCACAGGGTCGAGCTGCTGCGTTTGCCGCCCAAGGAGCGTTTAGTGATGTCGAAGATGAAGTGTTCGTTGAACAACTCGGCCACTTTGGCAAATTGCAGCGCGTCAAAGTAAAAAGCTTGCAGATCGCCGGCCAGGGCTTCGGGGTGATCGTTGAAGTAATCGCCCATGGCACTCGCGCACAGGCTCAAGGCGCTGAGCATTTTATCGGGCCTGGCGTCATAAGCCTGGTACGGCGCTACTTGCGCCTTGTGCAACGCGTTCCACTCGCGATTGAGGCGCTGCAAAGGCTTTTTCAGGGCCTCGGGCGCCTCGTCGCGCAACGTCTTGAGGCGGTACTGATCAAGGCTGGCGCTGTACATCCCGCGCGCGCGCTCCACCAGGTTATGAGCTTCGTCCACCAGTACCGCGGCGCGCCATTGGTTGAGCTGGGCGAGGCCGAACAGCATGGCGCCGAAGTCGAAATAATAGTTGTAGTCGGCTACGACCAGGTCAGCCCAGCGCGCCATTTCCTGGCTCAGGTAATACGGGCAAACGTTGTGGGCCAGGGCGACCTCACGCAGATTGCGCTGGTCGAGCAGCCGTAGCTTGGCCGCAGCGCTACGTGCGGCGGGCAAGCGGTCGTAAAAACCTTTGGCCAAGGGGCAGGATTCGCCGTGACAGGCTTTGTCCAAGTGCTCGCAGGCTTTGTCCCGTGCCACCAGTTCCAGCACACGTACATGCAAGTCCGGGTTGCGGGTGAACAGCACCTGGGCGGCATCCAGAGCAAGCTTGCGCCCAGGGGTTTTGGCCGTGAGAAAGAACATCTTGTCCAACTGCTGCGGCGCCAACGCCTTGAGTAGCGGAAAAATCGTGCCGATGGTCTTGCCAATGCCGGTGGGCGCCTGGGCCATCAGGCAACGGCCGGTGCTGACCGCTTTGTACACCGACTCGGCCAGAACCCGCTGGCCGGGGCGAAAGTCGGCATGGGGGAAGCCAAGGTTCTGCGCCGCCCGGTCGCGCGCCTCTCGGTGATCCATCTCGCGCCGGGCCCAATCCAGAAACAGCGCACATTGCTGGTTGAAGAACGCTTCCAGGGCGTGGGCCTGGAAGCGCTGATTGAGCAGGGTCTCGCCCTCGCCAACGATATCGAAGTAGACCAGCGCCAGATCGATCTCTGTCAGCCCCAGTTTCTGGCACATCAGCCAGCCATACACCTTGACTTGAGCCCAGTGCAGTTGGCGGTGGTTGGCGGGTTGGGCGTCGAGGTCGCCGCGGTAGGTTTTGACCTCTTCCAGGCGCTGGCTGTCCGGGTCGTAGCCGTCCGCCCTGCCCCGCACCTTGAGCTGCTGGTACTCGCCTTCCAGGGCCACTTCGTTCTGATAATGCGGGCTGCGGCGCGACGCCACGGTGCGGTGGCCGACGATCCCTTCCTGGGCGCTGGGCGACGGGGTGAAACGCAGGTCCAGGTCACCGACCTTGGCGGTGAACTCACACAAGGCACGTACCGCCACGCTGTAACTCAAGCCGGTTGCTCCGCCCAGCGCACGTAGCAGACCGTGACCGGCATCTGGTATTCGCCACAGAACTCAAGCCAGCGCAGTTGGTTGTCTTGCAGGCGGTCGCCGGGGCCTTTGACCTCGATCATGCGGTAGGTTTTTTGCGCCGGCCAGAACTGGATCAGGTCCGGCATGCCGGAGCGATTGGCGCGGATGTCCAACAGCAAGCGCTCGAACCAGTAGCGTAGGTGGGCGGCGGGCAGGCATGCGAGGGCTTGCTCCAGCAGCTCTTCGCTGAGCAGGTTCCAGAACACGAACGGCGACTGGATGCCCCATTTATCGCGGTAACGCTGGCGAATGGTGGTTTTGTAGCGCTCGTCCTGCAGTTGCTCGAAACAGGCGGCGAACAGCGGTGCGCGGCGTTGGTGGAAGTCTTCACTGTGCAGGTCCACCGGGCCACGCTGGAACGGGTGGAAAAACGCACCGGGCAATGGCGCGAAAATCACCTCCCAGCACAGCAGGCCGAACAGCGAATTGATCAGGCCATTTTCCACGTAATGCACTGGCGCGTCCGGCGCGCTGAGATGGGCTTGCACACAGTATTCAACGGACATCAGCGGCTCGGGCAACGCCAGGTCCAGGTCCAGGCGCGTGACCGGGCGCGGCTTGGGTTTGGGCAGCGCCGGTTCACCCAGTTTGCGCCGCAGGCGCGGCACCACACGCAGCAAGTGCTGCTGTTCGGCGGCGCTTTCCGGTGCCTGCTGCGCGGCGCTGGCCAGGGCCAAGGCTTGGACGTAATCCTCCTGGCGTTCCAGTACGCGGATCAAGCGGGCGCGGGCGCCGGGGTAGGTGCAGGCGCGGTAGATCTGCTGCGCCAGCGCCAATTCGGCGCTGCGTTCACAGGATTGGCCCACCTGGAACAACAGTTTGGCCCGACGCTTTTCCAGCCAGGGGTTGTCGGTACGCAGGCTGGCGATCCGAGCCAGGACCTCGTCCACGGCCTCGCCGCTTTCAAAGGCGTGCTGACACTGGTGCAGAAACAGATAGCCGTGCACGTCGTCACGGCTGCGCAGGCCACGGGACTCGGCGCAGAACTCGACTTTTTCATAGGTGTAGATGCCCAGGTCCGCCAATACGAATTCGGACCAGTCCTGATGCAAATTGCCAAAGAACATCAGGCGCAGGCGGTCGCACAACTCCATCACCGTGAGGCTGTACAGCGTGTCGGCCAGGTCCGGGCACCACTGCGCAAAACTGCGCGGCTCGTTGAATCGCGCAGTCAACCCTTCCAGCCAGTCGGCTTTCTTGCCTTTGGGTTGTTCGATCCAGGGTTTGAACGCACTGAGCAATTCACCCTTTTGCAGCAGCGCGAACAGCTCCTCAATGGCCAGCAGACAGTGGCCGTCCACCCAGCCCAGCGCCAATAACGGCGCGGCGGCCGCATGGGGGCAACCTATCTCGACATAGTTGAGTTTGCCCGCACGAAAGTGCACGCCTTTGCGCATCACCATACGCACCAACAGAGCCTGGGAAGGCTGCGGCAACCTGTCGAATTGCTGAATGAAATGCTGTTCGTCAGTATCGAGCAAATCGGCATAGCGCTGCCCCAGCCAATGCAGGACCTGGCGGAAGTTATGCAGGTAGTAGAGTGGATCGTCGAGGGGGTTGGCCATGGCGCGCGGTGATCAAATACTGGTTATGCATACAGAGTGCCGTCGCCGTGGCTGTGTTGCAATCGGTAATAGATAAATGGCGCACGCAACTTTTTGTATAAAAGTGATCTGATGGGGAAGCCGATGGCGTAACATTTATACCCCGCTGCGTCTGGCGCGGGACTTTTCAAGGTTAAAGGTAAGGGTTATGAACATGAAGAATCTGGGTCTGCCGCTGGTTGCGCTCACTTTTCTGGCACTGGCCGGTTGCGCCACGCAAACCGTCGTCACGCTGCAAAACGGCACGCAATACCTGACCAAAGACTCACCTAAAACCAAAACCGCAGACGGGTTCTACGAATTCACCGATATCGCCGGCAAGCGCATCCGCGTCAAAGCCGATGACGTGGCCACCGTCCGCAAAGAAGACTGATCCCAACGCGCAAAAGCGCCAGTCTGAAGGAAAGCACACTGTGGAAGGGGGACCAAGGTGGGAGGGGGCTAGCCCCCGGTAGCGCCCAACCAGCCCCCTCCCTGCCCCTTCAGCCGATCACAACCCCCTCCCCCAACACCCCGCTAACGCCCACTAACGTCACCGAATCCGCCCCGAAACTGATCACCGTATCCCCACCCACCACCTTGGCGTGATCACGGTAGTCCGCGCTGCCCGCCACACCCTGGAACACGAGTTTATCCGTCGGCTGATAACCGATAATCCGATCCTGCCCAAACTGGCCGCTGAACAAGAAGGTGTTATGCCCGCTACTGTCGCGGATCGTGTCATTGCCCTTGCCGCCTTCGATAAAGTCCGCACCCTTGCCGCCCTGGATCAGATCATCGCCATCGCTGCCAATGATAAAAGTGTCGCCTGTGTGCGGTTCGGCGTTGCGGTTCAGGTCCTGCACCCAAGTGGTGGCCCGTGCCGGGTCGGATAGATTGGCCACGATAATCGTCGAGTCCCGGTTCATCTGTTCATAGAACCCGGACTCCAGAATGCGCCCCATGCCGTCGCCGTAGCCGGTCGGCAAGTGCGAGATCCAGGTCGGCAGATTGGCGATGGAAAACGGCAGCACATTCCACAGGGTCGAGGCGTAGTGATCGTTGAAGCTGACAATGTTGTCAGTGGTGGACTCGTGGGGTTTGTCGTGAACCCCGAGCGTCGACAGGTTGGCGGATGAGCCGTCCAAAGCGCGGAACACCGGGTCGTTTTCGTAGCCGATATTAAGCACCTTGTCGCTGGCACTCTGGGTCGGTGAGGCGTAGGCCAAGTAGTTGGCGTCCTTATAGAACCCGGACCACTTGGCCTCGCTCAAGTCGGCCATGCTGTTGACCGCCAGGCCGCCGAGACTATGGCCGCTGACCAGCACATCCTGGCCGCTCAGACCGTGGGCCGCCGCATACTCGGCGACGTTCTTGAGCAAGCCGCCGAATGCTTCGCCGGCGTAGTTCTTTGCGTAATCCTTGGGACCCAGCGCCGCAAGCAGGTCGCTGACCAGATCGCCGATGGAGTCGGTGATCAGCGTCTCCCTTGGGCCAGACGTGCCGCGAAAACCGATGCCGATTTCCTGCAACTGGCCCGCGTCATCGTACTTGCCCAGCACCTCGACCTGGGCCGTGGTATAGCCGGCCTTTTCGCCGAAGAACGTGCCCCGGGCGTCGACCTTGCCGGTATATCCGAGGGTGCTGGCGCTGATGGGCGTCCAGCCGGCCTTCTGCACCGCTTCGAGCGCGGCCTTCTCCGAATCCGGGTTCCAGGGAATGCCTGGGATCACACCCTGGGAGTCCGTACTGCCGAGCAATGCGCCGACCAGAGTAGCCGGCAAGCCGACGCCCAGGCCATTGTGCTGGTAGCCCACGGCAAAGCCGTTATCCAGGTTGTGGTAGGTATACAACGTGATCGCCATGGCATCGGCAAACAAGGCCTTGGAGCCCTCGGCCCCAAGGTTTTTATAGTCAAACACACCCATGATATTGCCTCTCTTGTTGTTAAATTTATCGAGAACGTCCATCACCCTCTAAACGCTTGTCCCGGTAGTGAGCGGGCTTGCCACAGCAAACCCGCTCTCGGCTCAGAACGCCCAGTCGAGGCTCAAGCCCACGCCATGCACTTTGTCTTTGCTCGCCAACAGGCCGTTGTAGTCAAAATTCACCCGCGCGTCCTTGCTCAACGCCAGGCTTACGCGAGCGCCCACCAAGGCCGCATCACGGGCCCTCGGCGCACTTTCCACGGCAAACGACGGACCGCCCGAGGCAAATGCCAGGTGCTGTTCGGCGTCCACGCTGCTCAGGTTGTGCTGCCAGCCCAAGGTGCCGGACACCTCAAGTGTCTGGTGGTCATTGACGTTGAAGGTTTTCAGGGCGCGCATACCGAGGGTGCTGAGCACCAGGTCGCGGCGGTCGTCACGGGTTTTCAGCGCGGCGGCGTCGCCTTTTTCGGTGACGCCATCGGTGTCCAGATGCACATAGGCCAAGTTGGCAAACGGCTCCAGCGCCAGCGGTTGCAGGTTGACGCGGTACGCCGCTTCGCCGAACACCTGGGTGCTGCGCGCATCGACTTTGGCTTTCTGCTTGCCAGCCACTTCACCGTATTGCAGGTCGCGTTTCACATCGGCGCGATGCCAGCTGTAGGTAGCGCCGCCGCTCAGGCGCCAGGCGCCGATCTCATGCCCGGCGTACGCACCGAAGTGGTAGCTGTCCACCGCTGCCCGCGAGTGGGTGCCACTGCCCATATTCAGCGAGGTGTCGCTGTAACCGGCGACCAAACCCAGGCGGGTGTCGTCATCCAGCGCGCCGTCGACCCCGGCGAGCATGCCGCCGATGGAGGTGGTATAGCCTGCGGTGTCGCTGCGGCTGTCGGTCTTGCCCCACGCGCCCAGTGCCTTGACCCACACGTTGCCACGGCTGTCGACAGTCTGGCTGGTGGCGCCCATCTCGCCGTTCTGCAAGCGCTCGCCCACGGCTTCGCGCAGGTAACGGCTGTCATTGAGCAGTGCCGTCTGCAACGCCGGGTAGATTTCACCGGACAATTGCTGGAACGCATCCTGCGCCGAAGCGGCATTCGGCGCGGTCAGCAGGCTCTCATACACCGCATTGCCCGCCCCTAATTGCTCAGCGGCAGTCGCAACGGCGCGTTGGTTATCGGTAACCGCGGCACTGGCGAAGCTGTTGGCATTGCGCACTACATCCAGTTGAACGCCCGAGGCGGCGTAGTCCAGGGTGCCGCCGATAAACAGATAATCCGGCAGAACCGCGCCAAAGCTGCCGTTGATACCCCCGGCGGCTTGCAGGATGTTGTATTGGCGACCGATCAGGCTCTGCGCCTGGGCGCCGCTGAGCAGAGTCGGGCTGTTTTCCAGAGCCAGGGTCACAGTGCCGCCGTTGAGGGTGGCGGTACCACCGGCCACGATGCGATCACTGCTGGTAGGAGACAGTTCCACCGCATAGGTCGAGCCGGGTTCGAAGGTCACGTCACCGGCCACATTCAGCGTACCGATGGAGTTACCCGGCGCCACCGTACCGCCGCGGGTTGCCAGCAGCGAACCGACGCGACCGGAGCCGCCCAGCACACCGCTCTGCCCGACGGTCACAGCCGATGTTACCGAACCGTTGATCGCCAGCAGCCCCTGGTTCACCAGGGTCGGGCCGCTGTAGGTGTTGGTGCCGGTGAGCACCAGGGCGCCGATGCCCTGTTTGGTCAGGCCGCCATGCCCGCTGATGTTATTGCTCCATACATCCAGGCCGCAGTGCACGTCGTTGCAGACGCGCTGGGTCGGTTTGCCGGCATCGACCACCGCGCCGATGCCCGGCAAGTCCGCAACGAACTGGCCGCTGCCATACGCGCCGTCGATACGGAATTCGGCAGGAATATCCTCTGCGGTAACGAACATCCCCGGGCCGTTGACCGCCTTGCCCAGGTTGATCATGCCCCAGCCATACAACGAGTCGATGCCCGGCGCGCCCAGATCTGTGGCGGTGGTTTTCAGCAGCGTGGAGATCTGCTCGCCATTCATATACGGGAAGCGCTCCATCAACACCGCCGCGCTACCGGCCACATGAGGCGCGGCCATGGACGTGCCGTTGAAGTTGGCGTAGTCGGTGGTGAGGTTGTCCAGGCTGGTGCCGTTGATCACCGAGCTGTAGATCTTGGTGCCCGGTGCCGACACGCAAAAACTCGCCGCGTAACCGCAGCGCGACGAGAAGGTGCTGATCACATACGGATTGGCGCTGCTGGTATCCGGATTTTGCTGCAATGCGGCCACGGACAGCCAGTTCGGCGCGATGTCCGGCACAAAGTACGCCAGGCCCGAGATCGCGTCCGGGTTGTTGCGGTTGTAATCGTTGCCGGCGGCGAAGATGGTCAGCACCCCGCTGCGCGCGGCATTGATCGCACCGTCATAGGCACCGCCGCCCAGGGTGCCGAGGATCGGCCGGATATTGTCGAACTGCGCCTGGGCTTCGTTGACGGTGAAATTCGGGTACGCCGGGTCGCGGCCTCCCTGGGCGTATTGGTCACCGATTCCGATGCCCCAACTGTTGTTGATAATGCGCGCGCCGCTGGCCACCAGAGCGTCCCAGCCGGCTTTGTAGACCGCGCCGTCGTTGCCCAGGATGATCCCGTCTTCCGGCCCAGGATCGCCGTTTTCGGCACTGATGATTTGCGCATTGAACGCCACGCCGTGCATCGGCCCGCCATCGCGGTTGCCGGCGGCAATACCGCCGACGTGGGTGCCGTGGTTGCCCAGTTTGCCGTTGGAGCCCAGGGACGGTGTGCCGTCATAGCGAAACGCGTCGCCGGCTTTGACCGGAATATACGGGTCGGTGTATTGACGAATGCCCTCGGTGACAATCGTCACCACCTTGCCGGGGCTGGCGAACTCCGGGTGCTGGGCGTACACCGGCTGGTCGAAGATCCCCAGTTTGACGCCCTTGCCGGTGTAGCCGGCGGCATAAGCGCTGTCGGCGTTGACGGCGCCCAGGCCCCAGTCGGCCTTGAATTCGTTGCTGCGCCAACTCGCCGCGTCGCCCAGCTTGCCGGTTTCTACATAAGGTGCGGCCTGGGCCGTCCCCAGGCTGGCCAGTACGGCGGTGATGACCCCTGATTTGCGTATATTCACGGTGACCTTCCTTAGTTTTCTTATTGCAGGTGTGTAGATCGCTTCAGAACTGCCAGTTCAAACTCAGGCCCACGCCCTGGGTGTTTTCACGCCCAGCCAGTTGGCCGTGGTAATCCAGGTTGACCCGCGTCGATGCACTCAGCGCCAGGCTGGCCTGCACACCTACCAGTGCGGCATCGCGCAACAGCGGCGAACTGCGCACGGCGAACGAAGGCCCGCCGGCGACAAACCCCAGGTGCTCTTCGGATTCGACGGCGGTAAGGCTGTGCTGCCAGCCCAGCGAACCGGAGAGTTCCAGCTGCTGGTGGTCATTGAGCGCGACGGTTTTCAACACGCGTGTGCCCAGGGTGCTGAGTACCGCGTCGCGACGGTCGCTGCCGCGTTGCAGGGCAGCGGCGTCGCCTTTTTCGTGCAAGCCATCGCTGTCCAGGTGCACATAGGCCAGGTTGGCGAACGGTTCCAGCGCCAGCGGTTGCAGTTGAATGCGATACGCCGCTTCGGTGAACAGCTGGGCCGTGCGCGCCTCCAGCTTGGCTTTCTGTTTGCCGCTGACGTCGCCGTATTGCAGGTCGCGCTTCACATCGCCGCGATGCCAGCTGTAGGCAGCGCCGCCGGTCATGCGCCAGTTGCCCCATTCCCGCCCGATATAGGCGCCGAAGTGGTAGCTGTCGATGGAAGCCGATGAGTGCGTGCCGCTACCCAAGCTCAGGGAGCTGTCGCTGTAGCCGGCGACCAAGCCGACACGGGTCTGCTCGTCCAGTGCGCCGTCCACACCGGCCAGCACGCCGCCAAGGGAGGTGGTGGCACCCGCCGTTTCGCTGCGCGCATCGGTCTTGCCCCAGGCACCCAGCGCCTTCAGCCACAGGTTGCGCTCGCCGCTGGTGGGTACATGGCGCAGCCGTTCGCCCACCGCATCGCGCAATTGCAGGCTGTCGTTGATCAGCATCGCGCCGATCGCCGGGTAGATCTCCCCCGACAGCTGCTGTAGCCCCTGTTGCGCGGCGGCCAGAGACTCGCTGCGCACCATGCTTTCGTACACCGGGTTACCCGCGCCCAGTTGCTCGGCGGCGGTGGCCACGTTGCGTTGGTTACGCGTGGCGCCGACGCTGGCGAAACGGGCGTCGTTGCGCACCACTTGCAACTGCACACCGCCGGCGGCGTAATCGAGGCTGCCACCGAGGAACAGGTAGTTGGGCAGCACCTGACCGAACTGGCCTTCGATACCGCCAGCGGCCTGGAGGATGCTGTACTGGCGACCGATCAGACTCTGCGCCTGTGCACCGCTGAGCAAGGTCGGACTATTTTCCAGGGCCAGGGTCAGCGTGCCGCCGTCGAGCAGCGCCTTGCCGCCCGCCACGATGCGGTCGCTGCTGCTGGGGGTCAGCTCCACGGCATAGGTGGAGCCTGCGCCCAGCGTCACATCGCCGGCCACTTGCAGGGTCCCCACGGAGTTGCCCGGCGCCACCCGGCCTCCGCGATTAACCGTCAGCGCGCCAATACGCCCCGAGCCGCCGAGGGTACCGCTGTCGTTGACGCTCACGGCCGAGGTCAATGTGCCGTTTACCGCCAGCAGGCCGCCGTTGACGGTGGTCGCGCCGCGATAGGTGCTGTCGCCGTTGAGCACCAGGCTGCCGGCGCCGGATTTGATCAGGCTGCCTTCATAGACACGCGTCGCGGCAGCCTGGTCGCGGGCGTTGCCGACCCCATAGTCGGTCTGGTCCTGCTGGCTGGCATTGGCGCTGACGCCGTTCTGCCAGCCTTTATCGATCAGGGTTTGCTGCCAGGCGGCGTGTTCGGCGCGGTCCTCGGCCTGGCGCTGGAGCAGCGCCTGGTCGCTGATGCTATTGCTCCACACATCGGCCTGCCCGGCCGCCAGGTTGACGTTCATCGCCCCCAGCAATTGCCCCGGCCCGTGCATCGCCCGGCCGAGGTCGGGGACGCCCCAGCCAACCGTGGTGTTGGGCGCCTGGGTGATCGAGCCGTCGAGCTGGGTGGCGGTGGTCAATAGCACCTGCAACGCCTGTTCATTGGTCATGTAGGGGTAGCGTTGCATCACCAGCGCCAGGGCGCCGGTGGCATGGGGCGCCGACATCGATGTACCGGATTTGACCCCGTAGCCACCGTCGGGAATGGTGCTGTTGATCAGCGCACCCGGCGTGGAAATACACCAGTACTTGGCGATTCCGCACTTGTTGTATTTCTGGTTATTGGCTTTATCCAGCCCCGAGACGGCCAACCAATGCCCCTCCAACTCCGGCTGAAAATACGGCAGCGCCGAGCGCACGCTGGCGTTCGCATAACCACTGTTGCCGGCGCTGAACACATTGATCACGCCGGCCTTGGCTACGTCTGCGGCTGCATCCAGCCAAGTGCTGCGGTTGTAGTGTTGGGCGTAGGCGGCGTGAAGGTCGCCGAGGGTCTGGTAGCTGACATCCTTGGGCTGGCTGCCCCAGCTGTTGTTGATCGCGCGCACGCCGGAATCCACCAGGGCGCTGTACACCGCCTTGAAGTACTTGGGGTCAGGGGTCGGGCCGAACAGGAAACTGTCGTTGGCGTTGGTGTTGCCCACATAGATCTGGGCGTTGTAGGCCACGCCGTGCATGCCCACGCCATCGCGCGCCGCGCCCAGAGTGCCAGTGACGTGGGTGCCATGGGAGTCGTTGTTGGGGTTCAGCGCGCCAGTGGTGTTAAACGGAGTGCCATCCACGTAAGTGCCGGTGGCGGTGACCGGGTGGAATCGGGCTTTGTCAGCTTCCGGGTGGTTGGCATCGTAGCCCGAGTCCAGCGCGCCGATCTTCACCCCACTGCCGTCGATACCGGCGGCGTAGGCTTCGTTGGCGTGCAGGCGGTCCAGGCCCCAGTCGCTCAGGTACTCGGCTGAGCGCCAACTGGCCGGGTTACCGGGCTGGCCGGCCTCCAGGTACTGCGCCTGGGCCGTCATGGACAATAGCAACAGCGAACCGGCGGTGAAGGGTTTGAAACGCAAGGAGTCAGTGCTCATCAAACGGCGTCCTTATTGTTATGGGCGTGGGTTCACCGGGCCGAAGGCCTCGTCGACTTTGGCCAGGTCGGTATCACGCAAGTTGCCCGCGTAGTAATGCAATTTGGTCCAGGCCATGAGGTAGTCGTAGCGCGCCTGGGCCAGGTCGCGGCGGGTGCTGTAGAGCTGCTGCTCGGCGTTCAGCGCGTCGAGGTTGACCCGCTCGCCACCGAGGATGCTTTGCTGGGTCGACACCACCAGGGCTTCGGCCGACGCCAGGGCCTTCTGGTACGCGCGCAGCTTGCTCACCCCTGACAAGCACGCGCTGAACTGGCGCCGCAGTTCGATCAGGGTTTCGCGGGTCTTGCCTTCCAGCTCGTATTCGGCCTGTTCCATGGCGCGGCTGGCCTGGCGCGTGGACGCCGACACGCCGCCGCCGGCATACAGCGGCACGCTGACTTCCACGCCGATGGTGTTGGTGTCGTAGCGCTGGTTGTAGGTGTTGCCGCTGTCGGACTCTTGCTGGCGCGAACTGGCATAGGCCGTGATCTTGGGCAAGTGCCCGGCGCGGTTGCGCTCCACTTCGTAACGCGCCACTTCCAGGGCCTGGCGCTGGGACGCCAACACCGGGTTATTGCTGATCGCCAGCTCATGCCAGGTGTCGTAATTGGCCGGGGTCAGGGTGAAGGCGGCGAACCCTTGATTCAGCGGCGCCAGGTCATGGATGTCGACGCTCGGCACGCCGATCAACGCGCCCAGTTCGCGCAGTGAGGCGTCCTGCTCATCCAGGGCCTGGATCTCCTCGGCGGTGGCCAGCTCATAGCGCGATTCGGCTTCCAGGATATCGGTGCGGGTGCCCTCGCCTTGCTGGAACAGGTGCCGGTTCTGCTGGAATTGCTGCTCAAAGGCTTTTTTCTTGGCCCGCGCGATGTCGATCTGGTCCTGGGCGAACAGCGCCTGGGTGTAATAGGTCAGCACCCGCACCAGCAAGGCCTGGCTCTTGTCGCGAAAGCTTTCATCGGCGAACAGCGCCTGGGCCACACCTTTGCGGTAGTTGGCGTAAGCCTCGTAATCGAACAATGGCTGTTGCAGGCTGAAGGTGGAGCCGTAGCTGTTGTAGTTGCGGTCGTCGTGATAATTGCCGCCACGGCCGTCAGGCAAGGTGGCCTGGGAGTTGTTGCGCCCCTTGTTGTAGTTGTATGACAGCCGTGGCAGCAGCCCGGCGCGGCCAATGGTGCGGTTTTCCAGGCCGGCGTCGCGTTCTTTGATGGCGCCGAGGAACACCGGGTCATTGCGCAGGGCCTGCTCGTACACATCGAACGGGCCCATGGCCGCCTGGGCGTTGGCGCAGGTGAGCAGCAAGGCGAAGAACAGGGTTCTCATGCTCATTCCTCGGTCAACGCCGAGCCGGCACGATCCAGCAAGGGCTTGAACAGGTAATTGAGCAATGAGCGCTCGCCGGTGCGCACAAACATCTCCGCGGGCATGCCCGGTTTGATCACCAGACCGTGGAGTTTTTCCAGCGCCGCGTCGCTCACACGCGTGCGCAGCACGTAATAAGGTGCGCCGGTTTTTTCATCGAGCATCTGGTCGGCGGAGATCAGGCTGACCTCCCCCGGCACCCGGGGTGTACGGCTCTGATTGAAGGCGGTGAACAGAATATCGACCGGTAAATGGGTGCCGACCTTATCCACCAGGTGCACCGGCAGATGCCCTTCCACTTCCAGGCGCGTGCCCTGGGGCACGATTTCCAGCAGGGTTTCGCCGGCGCGCACCACGGCGCCTTCGGTATGCACGCCCAGGTTGACCGCGATGCCATCGGCCGGCGCGGTGATTTCGCTGTGTTGCAGGTCGAAACCGGCGGAGGCCAGTTGCTGTTCCAGGGTGAGGCTGCGCAACTGCGCATCGGCCAGTTGGCTACGCACTTCCTTCTGATATTCCTCGCGGTGCTGTTGCAGCTTGAGGCGCGACTCAACAATGCCCTGCTCCACCCGGCCGCTTTCGCCGCTGTTCTGCGCCAGATCCTGTTGCACTTGGGACAGCTGACGCTGGTACTCCATCAAGCGGTTGCGCGGGATGTAGCCGTTGTCGGCCAGAGGTTGCAGGTTGCTCAGTTGTTCGCGCAGGGACTGAGCCTGGGCGGTCAGGTCGCTGCGCGCGCGGCGCATGCCTCCCAGTTGCGCCACGGCACCGTCGATATTGGCGCGGATGCCGGCTTGTTCGCGGGCAAACGCTTCGCGACGGCTGCTGAACAGTTGGCGCTGACCTTCCAGCACCAGCGCCAGGGCCGGGTCGGGGTTGGCGCTCAGTTCGGCGGGGAATGTCACGCTGCTCTGGTTATCCCGCTCGCTCTGCCAACGCGCCACACTGGCCCAGGCCATGCGGTATTGGGCTTGCAGCGAGTGCACATCGGCCTGGCTTTGGGTTTGGTCGAGGCGGAACAGCGGCTGGCCTTGTTTGACCACCTCGCCTTCGCGCACCAGGATGCGGCTGACCACACCAGGGCTGAGGGTTTGCACGGCTTTGCGCTTGCCGGACACCACTACCGTACCCTGCACCGGAATGCCCTGATCCAGCGGCGCCAGGCTGGCCCACAGGAAGAAACCGCCCGCGCCGACCACCGTCAGCAGCCAGCCCATACGCACAAAGAAACCGGCGTCGCGTTGTTCAAGAGTGATACTGCTCATGCGCCTGGATTCCTTCCGGCTTGGTACTGACGACTGAAACTCACGCCGGGTTTTTCCTTCGGCGCTTCCTGTTGGCCGGACAATGCGCGCAGCACGTCCTGGCTCGGCCCAAAGGCTTGCAAGCGTCCTTCGTTAAGCACCAGCAATTTGTCGGCCTGGGCCAGCACCGATGAGCGATGGGTGACCAGCACCACGCTGCTGCCCTGGGCCTTCATCTGCACGATGGCACTGGCCAGTGCCGCTTCGCCGACGGTGTCGAGGTTGGAGTTGGGCTCGTCCAGCACGATCAAGCGCGGTGCGCCGTACAAGGCACGGGCCAGGGCCACACGTTGCTTTTGCCCACCGGACAGGCCGCCGCCGTTGTCTCCCAGTACCGTGTCGTAGCCCTGGGGCAAGCGCAGGATCAACTCATGCACACCGGCCTGCTGCGCGGCGTGCACCACTTGCTCGGGGTCGGCCTCGCGAAAGCGCGCGATGTTGTCGGCAATGCTGCCGCTGAACAGCTCGATATCCTGGGGTAAGTAGCCGATATACGGGCCGAGGTCGTCGCGGTCCCAGCGGTGGATATCCGCACCGTCCAGGCGCACCGTGCCGGCCAGGGTCGGCCACACGCCCACCAGCACGCGGGCCAGGGTCGATTTGCCGGAACCCGACGCACCCAGCACCCCCAGCACTTCGCCGGCACCGAGGGTGAAACTGACGTGATGCAAGATTGCATTGCGCTGACCCGGCGGGCCGGCGCTGACCTGCTCGAAACTCACCTGGCCCTGGGGCGCCGGCAAGGCCATCTGCTCGACCTCAGGGGGGAATTCGCGCAGCAATGCGTCCAGGCGCTGATACGCCAGCTTGGCCGAACTCCATTGCTTCCATACCGCAATCAACTGGTCGATGGGGCTGAGCACCCGGCCCATGAGGATGGAACCGGCAATCATCATGCCGGCGGTCATGTCGCCACGGATTACCAGTAACGCACCCAAGCCCAGCACCAAGGATTGCAGGCACAGACGCAGGGATTTACTCAGGGAGGTGATTACCGAACCGGTGTCGCTGGCGCTGTTTTGCAGGCCCAGGAATTGCGAGTGCACGGCAAACCAGCGTTGGCGTAGCGCGCCGAGCATGCCCATGGCCTGGATGGTTTCGGCGTTGTGCAAATGGCTGGTCGCCAGTTGGGTCGACTGCTGCGAGTAACCGCTGGCCTCACCCAAAGGCTTTTTGGTCAGGTATTCGTTCAGGCACGCCAGGCCGATCAGCAGCAACGCGCCGGCACTGGCCAGCACGCCCAGCCACACGTTGAACAGGAAAATCACGAACAGGTAGATGGGAAACCACGGTGCATCGAAAAACGCGAACAGCGCCGGCCCGGTGATGAACTGGCGGATATGGGTCAAATCCCCCAGGGATTGCCCGGCATGCCCCTGGCCACGTTGCAGGTTGCGTTCGAACGCAGCTTTATACACGCGTAAGTTGAAACGCCGCTCTAACTGGCTGCCGATGCGGATCACGATAAAACTGCGGATGACTTCCAGAGTGCCAATAAACGCGAAGAAGCCGACGACCATCAGCGTCAACATCACCAGAGTGGTTTCATTCTGGGAGGACAGCACCCGGTCATACACTTGCAGCATATAAATCGACGGCACCAGCATCAGCAGATTAATCAACGCGGTAAAACAGCCGATGCTGATCAGAATGCTCTTGTATTCACCCAGCGCTTTGAATAACGGCGCGACGGCATGGGGCTTTGCCATATCTTCTGCTCTTCCTTGAACCAAACGACACGCAATAGTTGCCCCAACCCCTTATATAAGGAGCGGCCAACTAATAAGTACGGGTTATAGCGTTATAACTGCAACTAAGTTTTACGGTGCAGTCTCACTACCGCGCCGGTTGCTGTCTTAGCCTGATACTCGCCTTCTTTCTGCCGGTTCAGGTGAGTGATGCCCGTGCCTTCGGCGTTCATCAGCCAGATCCCGTCCGGGGTCGGCGACCAGCTCAAGGGCTTATCGCCCAACCATTGCGCCACACAGTCAACGTCGCCGCTCAAGGCGTTGGCCTGTTCGATCAAGTCCAGGGCGCATACCTGATCCTGTTGCTGCATCTGCCAATGCCCGGCCAGCTGTGCGCTGGAAGGTAAAACAAGACTGCTCGCCATGGCGTGGGCTCCTGCCGATACGCACGTCGCCTGCACCACGCAGGCGACTAAAAATAGGGAAAAACGCTGCATCTTTATGCTCCATCCTGGAGGCGCGGCGCCGGAACGCCGCGCCCGTGCATCACGCCACGATGTCGCTGACCGCTGCCTGGCCAACGGTGGTGACGAGGAAATCCGCCACGCCGTGCCCGGAGAAGTCGACCGCCAGAGTACCCAGGTTGGTGCCTGAGGCGTAGCTCAACACGGCGTCGCCGGCATGCCCGGTGAACGCATTGACGAAGGTCAGGCCCGCGCCTTTGGTGATGCCGCTGAGGTCGATCTTGTCCGCACCGGAGGTGAAGTCAAAGATTTTGTCCGCCGCACCGGGCTTGGAATCGGAACTGGCACCGAACACAAAGGTGTCGCTGCCCGCACCGCCCCATAGCTGATCCGCCCCGCCACCACCGTAGATCAGGTCGTTGCCGGCCCCGCCTTTGATGATATTGGCCGCGTTATTGCCGATGATCAGGTCGTTACCCGCGCCACCGAACGCGTTTTCCACGGTCACGCCCTTGGCGATGGACACGTTGCCCACCAGGCCGCCCACGTCGGAGAACGAGGTTTCATTGAGGTTGATTTTCTGGTTCTGGGTAAAACCGGAGAAGTCCAGGGTGTCGTTGCCGCCACCGTCCCATACCGAGAACACCAGTTTGTCGGCGTTGGAGGTGGCGCTGAGGAAATCACGCCCGGTGTTGGAGTTGAACCCGTAGGTGGTGTCGCCGGCACGGGTGTTGTAGTTGGCACCGTAGAGCTTCTGGATCGCGGCGATGTCGTCGATCAGCGGGCCGGAGGCGTAGGCTTCCACGCCGCCTTTGCTGAAGTTCTGGTTGGTGTTGCTTTCGCTCCAGTAACTCATGACGCTGTAGCCACGCGTGTCCTGTCCATAGGACGCGTCGTTGTAGGTCGGGTTGCCATTCCCGGCGTTGTAGTCGCCAGGGTGAGCCAGGCCCAGGGTGTGGCCGATTTCGTGAGTCAGGGTCTGCCGGCCATAGTTGTTCAGGTCCGGGTTTTTGTTCGGCGTGTAGCTGCTGTTGGTCAGGTACCACGAGGTGCCGTCGTAACCTGCGCCGGTGCCGGGCAGGTAGGCGAAGGCCGCCGCGCCGTCCTGGCCACCGCTGTAGTTGCCGAAGGTCATGTGGGCATCACCGCCGCTGGCTTTCTCGGTGAAGGTGACATTGGCCACATCCGCCCAGGATTGCATGGCCAGTACGGCCTGTGCTTTCTGCTGCGCGTTGAACTGGCTGAACCCCGAGATGCCATGTTTGTTCATGGTGCTCGAAGAGGCCGAGGTCAGGAAGGTGTAGGTCAGATCGATCTTGCCGTTACCGTCGAAGTCCCGATACGCGGCACCGTCGCGTAGCAGCTGGGTGGCTGCCTGATCGACGGTGTAGGACGGTTTGCCATTGACCGTGAGGTTGCCGCCACGGTCATACAGATGGCTGAAGCTATCGATTTGCGAGTAAGCGGTGCTGGCTTGCGCCAGTGACACGATAGCTTTGTCTTTTACTTTTGACATAAACGTACTTCCTTGTTTGCAAGTGCATCAGTCTTTGGTCGATAGGAACCCCGCTGGCGAGATCGTCCTATCACTCGCCTCTTTTGAAGGCGTAAGAAAACTGACACAACTTGAAATCTTCCGTCTACATCTATTTGCCGGCTGAATAAGTGCAACGCAAACAACACTTGGAAGTCTCAGGCCGTATTCATTGGGCGTGGTGGTTGTCGTCCGACAAAAAACACAGCGCTCCTATTTAAATATTAAATAACCTTAACGCTGCTCAATTTGAACAGCGTCACACAAGAGGCTGGCGATTATATTGTCACGGTGTCATTGGCAACATTAAACCGCCACTACTTAAACGAATTAACCCGCTTGTCCCCCAATACCGGGACATAAGCAAAAGAGTACTTGTGGTGAGCGGGATTTCCCGCTCCACAGTGGCTCAGCGCCCGGTGCGAATGGTGTTCCACACTCGCGTACGAACACGGTCGATATTCAGCGGCATCGCTTCAAGGGCGAATAACTTGCCCATCATGTCCGGGCTTGGGTAAACCTTGGTATCGGTCTTGATGGCCGGGTCCACCAGGCTATCCGCCGCCTGATTGCCGTTGGCGTAGTGCACGTAGTTGGTGATGCTGGCCATCACCTCCGGACGCAGCAGGTAGTTCATAAACGCGTAGCCGGCCGTTTCGTTGGGGGCGTCGGCGGGCATGGCGACCATGTCGAACCAGATCGCGGCGCCTTCCTTGGGAATGTTGTAGCCGATATTCACCCCGTTCTTGGCTTCTTTGGCGCGGCTTTCGGCCTGCAGGATGTCGCCGGAGAAACCGACGGCCACGCAGATATCGCCATTGGCCAGGTCGGCGGTGTATTTCGAGGAGTGAAAGTAGGCCACGTAAGGGCGCACTTTCATCAGCAGGGCTTCGGCCTTTTTGTAGTCCTCAGGCTTTTTACTGTGGTGCGGCAAGCCCAGGTAGTTGAGCGCCGCCGGCAGCAGTTCCGGGCCGTTGTCGAGGATCGCCACGCCGCATTTCTGCAATTTGGCCATGTTTTCGGGTTTGAAGATCAAGTCCCAGGAATCCACCGGGGCATTGTCTCCCAGCACGGCTTTGACCTTGTCGATGTTGTAACCGATACCGGTACTGCCCCACAGGTATGGGAAGCCATGGGCATTGCCGGGGTCGTTGTTTTCCAGGGCCTTGAGCAGCACCGGGTTGAGGTTTTTCCAGTTGGGCAACTGGCTCTTATCCAGCTTTTTCAGCGCACCGCCCTGGATCTGCCGGGCCATAAAGTGGTTGGATGGAAACACCACGTCATACCCGGATTTACCGGTCATCAGCTTGCCATCCAGGGTTTCGTTGCTGTCGTAGACGTCGTAGGTAAAACCGATGCCGGTCTCTTTCTGGAAGTTTTTGGTGGTGTCCGGCGCGATGTAGTCCGACCAGTTGTAGATTTTCACCGTTTCGGCGGCCTGGCTGACGCAGGCCACCCACATCAAGGGCAACAGGGCAATGGCTTTCATGGTTCGATTTCCTGGCGGTTTTAGGGCTGTTGTTATGGCAGGCGATCAAGGATCAAAGCGTTACAGCATCAAGACGTAGGTCTTGCGCACCGTTTCCTGGATGTCCCAGATTCCGGTGCTGTTGGCCGGCAACATCAGTGCATCGCCGGCTTGGATGTGCAGGGTTTCACCGTTGTCGGGGGTGAAGGTGCAGCGGCCCTGTATAAAGTGGCAAAACTCCTGGGCGCGGATCTGGCGCCGCCAGCGGCCTGGGGAGCATTGCCAGATGCCCGTCTCGACGCCATCGTTGCGTTCGACGCTCAAGGTGGACGCCACCGCGATCGGCTCGCCCAAGGGCACGGCGACCGGGGACGAATCCGGCAAATGCGCATTCAGCGCGTCTTTGAACTGAGTGATGCTCATGGGGGCTCCCGTGTGTATGAAACGACTTAGTGCATAAAACCTTCCATGAACTGCGCCACGCCCGTGGCGAGCTTGCGCCGCCAGGGCGCGGTGTTGGGGTTGGCCAACACTTGGTCTTCATGGACAAAACTGCGGATGATCGCGTTGTAACCCAGCCAGCGACACGGCTCGGGCTCCCAGGCCTTGAGGGCGTCCAGACCACCCTCGCGGATCACCCAGGGTTGGTGTGTCAGCGGTGTGTCACGGCCCAGAATCAGGTCGGCCAAGGTGCGCCCGCCCAGATTGGTGGCACCGACGCCCTCCCCGCCGTAGCCGCCGGATAGCGCAATACCGGCGCGCTGATCACACAGCATGTGTGGTCGGAAATGTCGCGACATGCCCAGGTTGCCGCCCCAGGAATGGGTAATCCGTACGTTCTTGAGCTGTGGGAAGAGTTCGCCAAACAGGTAGCGACGCAGTTGCACTTCGCTGTCGGTCAAATCGAAGTCATGGCGCAGCTTCCCGGCGAACTGGTAGCCGCCCCGCGCACCGAACACCAAACGGTTGTCAGCGGAGCGCTGGCCGTAGGTGACTTGGCGGCTGCTCTCACCGAACGCTTGGCCCTGACTGAGGCCGATCTCATCCCAAGCGCTGTTCGGCAGCGGCTCGGTGGCGACGATCAAACTTTGCACCGGCAGTTGGTAACGGCCCAGAGGTGGCAAGGTGTTGGCATAGCCCTCCACAGCCGGCACCACCCAGGTGGCGCGTACGCTGGCCTTGTCAGTGCGCAGGCTGCCGGACTGCCAATGGGTGACGGGGCTGTTTTCATAGAGGGTGACCCCCATGCCTTCGACCACCCGCGCCAGGCCGCGCACTAGCCTGGCCGGTTGGATAGTCGCCACATGGGGGGCGTAGATCGCACCATAAGGTTTGGCGATGCGAAGTTGCGCGGCCAGTTGCTGCGGGCTCAGCCAGCGATAGTCGGCTTCGGTCAGGCCCTGGGCGTAGAGTTTGTCCAGATAGCGGCGCAGGCTGGTTTCCTGCTCGGGGTAACGCGCAGCGCAATACAGCGCGCCGCCCTTGCGGTAGTCGCAGTCGATGCCTTCGCGGGCCAGTACCTGGGCCACCTCGTCGGGGATGCCGTGCAGCAAATCAAAGGAAGCACGGCGCTGCTCAGCAGACAGCCCGGCCAGCAGACGGTCTTCGCCCAACAGGTTGCCCATCAACCAGCCACCATTGCGGCCCGATGCGCCGAAGCCGGCGGTTTGCGCCTCGATGATTGCGATGTTCAGCTGCGGCGCCTGGCGCTTGAGGTAATAGGCCGTCCACAACCCGGTGTAACCGGCGCCGATAATGGCCACGTCGACATCCAGGTCGTGCGTCAGGGATGGCCGCGCCACCAGCGGCTCGTCCACCTGATCCATCCATAAACTGATGTTGCGCCATACCGACATGCCCATTCCCTCTACCGCGTTTCGATAGATGGGATCCTAGAGGGCGGTGTCAGGGGCTGTCTTGCGCGCGTGCACGCAGAGAAATTTGTTTGACGTAGGCCTTGGGCGACTGGCCGGTGTGCTGCCGAAAGGCACTGTAGAACGCCGAGAGGGAATTGAAGCCCGCGGCAAAGGCCAGTTCGTCGACCTTGATCGGCGCCTGGGCGATGTTCAGCGCGGCCAGCAAATGCTGGAGGCGTGCCTGGTTGACGTAGCGGTAGAAGCTCTGCCCCAGCACCTGATTGAGCAGGTAGGAAATCTGGTTGCGGCTGTAACCGCATTCTTTGGCCACCCGCTGCAAGTCCAGTTCCGGGTCGAGATAGGGTTGCTTGCTGTCGAAATACTGCTGCAAGTCGTTGGCCATATGCCCCAGTTGCTGGGGCGACAGCCCAAGGCGGCTGACCGTGGGCCGCAGGGCTTGGGCCGGTTGCTCATGCACCAGCGAGGCGTATTCATTGACGCGCCAGATCAGCCCATCACGCACGGTAATCGCCTCGCTGGTGCGGAAGGACACCAGCCCCTGACCCCCACGCAGCGTGATGCGGTACTGGATAAACGCCGTGTCGCCATCGGCACGGATGCGGTCGGTGTGCTCGATCGCCTCGTCCGCCGCACGCGGCATGCTCGCCTGCAGGTATTCACGTAGCTCTGCGTAACCGATCACACGGTTCTGGAAAAAGTCGTGGTATTGGATGTCCGGATGGTAGTAGGCCATTACTCCGTCCAGGTCGCGATGACGCCAGCAAAGGTGATGACGCAGCACCAGTTCGCCCGTGGCGTGGGTGAGCTGGCTGTCGGCGTCGGGGGCGATGTCGGGCATAAAGGGCTCTGGGGGCGGATAAAGCGTGGAGATTGCCGAAATTCCGCCCTGCGATCAATGTGCAGGCAGTGCAGCCGAATAATGGCCTTTAGCCAACTTTTGGACAGGGCATGATCCATGTCAAGGGAAAGGCAAACAACCGCCGAACGGGGCGAAAAAAGTCACATTGGCGTTGCGAACGAATGCTATTTTTAAGTCCTACACGCCTCGACCAGTGACGGTCCTGGCCCCCTGCCGCGAGCTAAAGGAAGCGCTCAATGAACAAGGTGGGCAACATGAACAAAGTGACGTTCCCCAACGCCTGCCAGCTGATGCGCTGGCATTTTCATCCGATGGGTTTTGAAGGCAGCATGGATGCGCCGGGCAGCATGGTCGCCCGCCTGTTCGACCGCGCCAGCGGCGAAACCCTGATCGCCATCGCCGGCATCCCCTGCGCCACGGTGATGAACGCCGCCGATGTCGAGCGGATTATCGAGGCAGTGGAGGATGAGTTGGAATCCTTTGTGCCGCCGCTCTCGTTGCAAGCCTGAACCGATTCACAGCACCGGGAGGGCATGCTCCCTCCCGCAGGGCCACTGCATCAGGCCTTCAGTGACGGTGATCGTCGAAAAACGCCTTTTTGCCATCCACCCGCTCCGAGGCCCTGGGCATATTCGCCGCTTGGCCTTCGGGCTTCTCCACGTACCAATAGCAATGGCTGACCGCCCGCGTGATGCCGACGTACGCCAAGCGCAGCACCTCGTCCTTTTGCGCCGTGTCATAGGGCTCGTTGTCGCCATCCTTACCCAAGCCTGCCATGCGATACACCTGGTTTTTATACGGCGAGCGGGTGACGTGCTGACAATCCCCCAACAGGAAAACCGCATCCGCTTGCAGGCCCTTGGCACTGTGAAAGGTCAGTTGCTTGAGCCGACGCGAGTCAGCGGGCAAGCTAGAATCCAGATTAACTACAGACTGAATATGCTCTTGAATCAATAACTTATCGCTACTTTTTCGATACAGCATCAACACTGTTTCGCCACGCTGATAATGCTCCAGCAAGCGTCGCCCCAATGCTGCATCGTCACGCTCAAGCACATTGACCGGCACCAGAGCCTTGGGCGCACCGCTGGCCTTGGCCTTCTTACCCGGGATCGACGGCGCGGCACGCACGATGTGCTCGGCCGCGTCGATGATGTGCTGGTGGCTGCGGTAATTCTCGCTCAGCATCACCCGGGTGGTGCTCGGTGACGGGAATTCCTGGTCGAAGGCCATAAAGTACTTGGGCGAACTGCCCCGCCAGCCGTAGATCGATTGCCAGTCATCACCCACACACAGCAACGACGAGTATTGCGCGCCGCGCCCCACGTGCATGGCCGGGCCGCGACTGCGGATCTCCCGCAGGCTGGCGCGAATCCATCCAACGATTTGCGGTGATACGTCTTGAAATTCGTCGATCATCAAGTGGGACAACGGTCTTAACAGCGGGTCGCTGAGCAGCTTGAGGTTTTCTGGGGTGTTTTCGCCGAACAGCGAGAACATGCGGTTGTAGGTCATGATCGGTGGCTTCTGGTCGAGCAAATGGTCTTCCAACGCCTTCCAGAAAATACTCAACGCTTCGAAGAACAAGCGGTCCGGGTCATCTTTGGCGAAGCTCATGCGACCTACGGCGCTAGGCACATCCAGTCCGAGGTTCTCGATAAAGCCTGCGGCCGTGACAAAACAGTCCAGCAGCGGCGCCGATGTCAGCTCACCTTTGACCTTGTAATCAAACCCTGGCCCGGCACTGGCATCATCGGCCAGGCAGCTGAGCATGCGCTTGGATGACTCATAACTATCTAGCCATATCAACGGCTTACGACAGAAAGCTTGAAACAGGGTGCGTTTTACCGCCCACTCTGCGCGCACTGACAGCTTGGCATTGGGGCGGCTGACCTGGGGGTTTTCCCGTGGGTCGAAGCCCAGTACTACCCACGCGTCCAATTCGGCAATGTAGCCATGGCAGTGGAAATGCGCGCCATTGATTTCAACAGTTTGGCGATTCGGCTCAATGCCCTTGATCGGCCAGGCCCCGGCGCGAAACCACAGGTCCTCAATGAAATCGCACAATTCTTCGTCACGCTGGGCGGCCAGCTCAGTCACTGCCATGCGTTTCTGCACGTCCGGATGGTCGCGCTCCAGTTCTTTGAGTTGTAACCCGTGGCGCGCCAGCGGCGTGATCAACTCGCGAAAACGCGGATGCTGGCGATGCAGACGCTGGTAGCAGGCGTTCAGGTGCTGGCGCTGGGCATCGTTGATACGCAGATCGAACGGGTTGCTGTCGGCATCGTCGAAGCCCGCCTTGAGGTTTTCGAACGCCTGCAAACGCTCAAAGCCCGGCAGGCTGCGCACCATCGGCAGGATGCGCGAGTGAAACGTGCGCACCACCGCCTGTGCCTCTTTGGCATCAAGGGGTTGGCCCCACAGGCTCATAATCTCCATAAGCTTGCGAATGAAATCCTGGCGTGACTCGCGGGTAAACGTCACCACGGTCATCGAGCTGAGCTCGAAGCCCAGGTAATGGGTCAGCAGCAGGATACGCAACACCAATGACGTGGATTTGCCCGCGCCGGCCCCGGCGATCACCGAGGTTGAGGGTGTCTCGCTGAAGATCATCTTCCACTGGGCCGTACTCGGTTGAGCGTGGGGCGGTAAGAGACGGGCGACGTCGGCCTTGATGCGCTTCTTGATGTCGGCGGTCAGCGGCAGGCGCCAGTCATCGAACAGGCTGTCGTCTATCCCGGGAGCTGTGTGCGCGTCCGGGCGGAAATCGCGGATCAGCAATACTTGCCGCCCCTCCTCGATGCCATCGGCCTTGCCTTCGCGATAACCGTATTCCACGCCCGCTTCATGCCCACTGCGAAAACCATCGGCTTGCCCATGCAGCCAGGAAAACCGGTGCTGGGCGCGCAGGCGGGTCAGGCCATGACCAAACAGGCGCGCCGCCAGGCGTTTGAACAACGGCATCTGAGCCAGGGGTAGCAGTTCTGGGGGCAGATCAGGCTTTTGTTGCGACACGCGGACTCCTGCAATGGGCTGGGCTGTGAGCAGTACCCCATGGTCGCCGGAATCGCCGCGCAGTACCAGCCAATTGCTGTGCCATCAGGCAGTTAGGCGATGAAGTGAATGTTGAAACGCGGCAATCCAATCGAATCAGTCGATAAGAATGGAGCGTTTTTTACGCTTTTTCTCGATCAAGCGTTGCTGGATGATAGGCACCATCCATAGGAGACGATCATGCTTGAACTGCGACCTTTCAGCGCCCTGGGCGGCGCCCACCACGGTTGGCTCGACGCCCATCACCACTTTTCCTTCGCCGACTACTACGACCCCAAGCGCATGCACTGGGGCAACCTGCGGGTATGGAACGACGACATTATTGCCCCGGGCACGGGCTTTCCCCAGCACTCGCACCGCGATATGGAAATCATCACTTATGTACGCGAAGGCGCCATCAGCCACGCCGATAACCTGGGCAATAAAGGCCGCACCGAGGCAGGCGATGTGCAGGTCATGAGCGCTGGCACGGGGATCGCCCACAGCGAATACAACCTGGAAGCCACGCCGACCAAGATTTTCCAGATCTGGATTATCCCCAATGAAGCAGGCCTGCCCCCATCCTGGGGTGCCAAGCCGTTTCCACAGGGTGAGCGCGAAGGCTTCGTCACCTTGGCCAGTGGCAAGGCCGGCGATAGCGAAAGCCTGCGCATTCGTGCGGATGCGCGCCTGGTGGCGGCGAACCTGAAAGCCGGTGAAGTCGCTGAGTACCGCCTTGAGGGCGGGCGCCGAGCGTATCTGGTGCCAGCCATCGGGGTGATTGAGGTCAATGGTGTACGGGCGCAAGCCCGTGATGGCGTAGCGATCGAGGATGAACAGCTGTTACGGGTTACGGCCATTGAGGACAGTGAGATCGTGCTGGTCGATCTCGCTTGACCTGACGCCTCACAGCCAAAATCGGCGGCGACGCCTGCCCCGATGGCGGTATTTCAGTCCCTGGACCAGTGGACTGAAATACCGCCATCGGGGGCAAGCCCCCTCCTACAAAGCGTTGCAGTGTTATTCGGCGATGGCGCCGTCCACCAACACCTGCGCCTCTTGCACCAATCGCTTGAGGTGTTCTTCACCCACAAAGCTCTCGGCGTAGATCTTATAGATATCCTCGGTGCCCGATGGGCGTGCGGCGAACCAGCCGTTTTCGGTCATCACTTTCAGGCCGCCGATGGCCTGGTTGTTACCCGGCGCGTGGCTGAGGATCTGCTGGATGCGCTCGCCGGCAAGTTCGGTGGAGGTCACCTGTTCCGGCGACAGTTTGCCCAGCAGGGTTTTTTGCGCTGGGGTGGCCTTGGCGTCGACACGAATGGCGAACGGTTCGCCCAGGGCATCGGTCAGGCCACGGTACAGCTGGCTGGGGTCCTGGCCTTTGCGCGAGGTCATTTCCGCCGCCAGCAACGCCGGGATCAGGCCGTCTTTGTCGGTGCTCCATACCGTGCCGTCCTTGCGCAGGAACGATGCACCGGCGCTTTCTTCACCGCCGAAGCCCAGGGAGCCTTCGAACAGGCCGTCGGCAAACCACTTGAAGCCCACCGGCACTTCGTACAAACGTCGGCCGATGCGCGCGGCCACGCGATCGATCAGGCCACTGCTGACCACGGTCTTGCCCACGGCCGCATCGGCGCGCCAGTCGGGACGGTTCTGGAACAGGTAATCGATGGACACGGCCAGGTAGTTGTTCGGCGCCAAGAGGCCGCCGGACGGGGTGACGATGCCGTGGCGATCGTGGTCCGGATCGCACGCGAAGGCCACGTCGAAACGCTCCTTGAGGCCGATCAAGCCTTGCATGGCGTAGCTGGAGGACGGGTCCATGCGGATCTGGCCATCCCAGTCGACGCTCATGAAGCGGAAGGTGGCGTCGACTTCGGTGTTCACCACCTCCAGGTTCAGACGGTAGTGCTCGGCAATCGCCGACCAATAGCGCACCCCTGCTCCGCCCAGCGGATCGACGCCCAGGCGCAGGTCGGCGCTGCGGATGGCATCCATATCGATCACGTTAATCAGGTCGGCCACGTAGCTATTGAGGTAGTCATGGCGATGGGTGGTGTCGGCTTTGAGCGCCTGGGCGTGGGTGATACGTTTGACCCCAACGAGCCGGTTGGCCAATAGTTCATTGGCCTTGGCTTCGATCCACTTGGTGACGTGGGTGTCCGCCGGACCACCGTTAGGCGGGTTGTACTTGTAGCCGCCACTTTGTGGCGGGTTATGGGACGGCGTGATCACAATGCCGTCAGCCAAGCCGCTGGTCCGCCCGCGGTTATAGCAAATGATCGCGTGGGAAATGGCCGGGGTCGGTGTGTATTCGTCGCCTTCGGCCAGCATGACATGGACGCCGTTGGCGGCCAGGACTTCCAGAGCGCTGGCACCGGCGGGAGTGGATAGTGCGTGGGTGTCCAGGCCGACGAACAGAGGGCCGTTGATGCCCTGGGCTTCGCGGTACAGGCAGATGGCCTGGCTGATGGCCAGAACATGCCATTCGTTGAAGCTCAGCTCGAACGAATTGCCACGGTGCCCGGAGGTCCCAAACGCCACGCGCTGGGTGGAGATCGCTGCATCAGGCTGGCCGGTATAGTAAGCCGTGACCAGTCGCGGGATATCCACCAGCAATTGGGCCGGTGCCGGTTTGCCCGCAAAAGGACTGATTGTCATGCATAAACCTCGGAAAGGAAGAATTCGGAAAAAATGCCAGTTTACTGAGAGTTGGACTACTGCGCGACGGTATCGATCCTACACACACAACAGAATTTTCAACCCGTTTGCGCCTGGCGCAACGCGTCGCTCAAAGCCATCAGCGCACTCTCCAGGCTCGGCTGCCCATTAAAGGCATGACTTACACGCAAATACTGATGATGCAACCCGCTGACGCTGAACAGTTCCCCAGGCGCGATCACGACCTGCCGCGCCAGCAGATACTGGAATACCTGGCGCATATCCACCGCACGGTTCGAGCCCAGCCAAAACGTAGCGCCGGCCGCCGGTACGCGATACGTCACTTGATCCCCCAGGTGGTGGGCCAGGCGCAAGCCCATGTGCGCGGCTTGCTCGCGCAGTTGCTGACGCAACGCGCACAGGTGCTGCTCGATACGACCGCTCTGGTACAAACGGGCGATGGCGCGCTGCCGTATCGACGATAAGCGGAAAGAACGCAAAAGAAACTGGCGTTGCAACTCCGCACTCATGCGCCGACTTAATAAGTAGCCGTAGGGCGCTTCCGAGCCGAGGATTTTCTCGAACGACGAAAACACGATTAGCCGATCAGGGTTGACCAGGTCGCGCAAAGGCGTGTGTGGCACCTCCCGGCTCAACTCGCCGAGGCTGTCGTTTTCCAGCAGCCAGCAGCCGTAGTGATCCAAGCGCTGCGCCACGGTCAGACGATCCTCGGCCGACATCGCCACGCCTGAAGGCAAGCTGACCGCCGATGAGAGCAACACCAGATGCACAGGTTCATCGCGCAACAGCCGCTCCAGGGTTTCACTGTCCAAGCGCCCTTGGACAGTCCAGGGCAGCTCGATCACGCGCACGCCGGCATCCTGCAACAGCCGCAGAATCAGCCAGTCGCAAGGCGATTCGACGATCACCGTGGTGCCTTTGAGCCCCAGCATTTCGACCAAAATATCCAACACGCCACGCAAATCGGCACCGATGTAAACATCGTCGGCGTGCCAGCACCGCGTGGGTGACGAGGTATAACGCGCGGCCAGCGCTGCCCGCAGCTCCCACACCCCGCACGGCTGGACCCACGGCTGCAAATTGCCGGGATACTGGCGCACCAACTCACGCTCCAGGCGCAGCAAGGTGGCATCCAATGAAGCTTGCAGCGCAGGCTCATCGCCGCTGAGCACCATCATTGCGGGGCGCCGGGCCGCAGCGTAAAGACGGTCGAGCAAGTCCCCGCCCAACCACGCCGTAGGATTGGCCGACATCGGCCAAGCGTAATAACCGGACTTGGCCACCGAATAGACCCGGCCTTCTTTCTCCAGCAACGAGTAGGCGTATTGGATCGTCGATATCGACACGTTCATGCGAGCGGCCAACTGGCGCAGCGACGGCAATTTTACCCGGGTGTCCGTGCTGACCTCGTTGATCAGGTTGATCATGTAGCGATAGACCGCCTGATAAGCGAAATCCGCCTGGCGCTCGCCGCGCTGGGTCATCGCCCGGACAATTGAAAGGCCGGGATCGCGCCATGCGCCACGGCACGGTCACTGCGCCGCTGACCGTTGGCGCAGGTCAAGGGTCGTTTGCGATACAGGTGTTGCAACAACGGCAGGGGTAGGCCGCTGGTGTCGGTAAACCATTGTTGCAGCATCTCGGCCGACGGCTTGCCCTGCAACGCTTTGTGCAGTTCGGGCAGTGCCACAAGCATGCCGGGATGGCACTGGCGCAGATAACCTTCCAGCCGCTGACCGTGATGAATGAACGGTGAAAACAGCAGGCAGACCAATTGGGTTTCATCCAGGCCGAAGAATTGCTGGGCAAAGGTGCTCGACAACAAACGCCCTTCACGGGAGCTGGCCTCGGCGAACAATTCCTCGGGCATGCGCAGGCGTCGCATGTAGTGAGCGGCCTGCTGGACGAAGCCGTCTACACCGTCTTCATAATCGAGATCGCGCAGGCATTCGGCTTGCAGGCCCCGCAAGTGCGCCATCAGCAACGGGTTGGAATAGCTTGGGTGGCTGAAATGAAAGCCCAGCGGGTCGGGGGTATACGCCATGAAATCGGACAATAGCGTCGCGGATTGCAGGTCGACGTCCTTGAGCAGATCGTCAATGCCGATGTAAGCCAGATGGCGGTGTCCTGAAGGGCTGGGGTTCTCATGCGCCACGTAGTGTTCGCCATAGACATCGCGGTAGTAGCCGGTGCTCCACTCGTCCATGCGTGCGAACAATTCGGTAAGCGACCGCGCCCGCCCCTTGGCTGGGGGGATGCCAGCGCCTTCGGCGGTTCTTTTCAGCCAGGCGAGAAACTGGCTTTGCTTACGTGGGGAGTCACCGCTGACCAAGGCGTGAACGCCGCCGTTCCAAGTCGTGACGCGCTGGTAGAAATCGCCGAGAGCCAGGTAGGTTTCATTGCACAATGCCGCGCGACAGTCCCCGGAACTCAGGTGCCCCACCATCAGCATATTGCGCTGGCTGTTCGCGCGCCCGACCGCAGACGCGGGGCGCAAGTGATTGAAGGGATGGACCTCCTGGTTTTCCACCATGAGTAATTCGACGCGTGAGTCATCGTGCAGAAACAGGCGGTTGTAACCCCGATTGAGCGTATCGAGTTGCCCCTCGGTCATGCCGGCGTGGCGCAACGTCGCCACGCGTAACTGAAACGTTCGGGGAGCGCGACCAGCGATCGTCAACTGCGCGGCGCGTAACAGCGCCAACGTGTAACTGCTGACCTCGCCTCCCCCATGGGCCACCAGCACTTTGTAATCCCCGACCTGCTCCATGCCCCCTGCGGCCACCACAATGCGTTGGACCAACAACTGGAGTGCCGTCCTGCCCGAACGAGTAAAGTGCCCGATCAAACGCTGCAGAACTTGCTGATAAACATGATTCATAGCCTGTTCGTGAATAGTGCTCATAGTTGTACTACCTGAGTTGAAATATCAGTTTCAAGCTACTGCTGACAGTTTCCGCTTGACCCATTGCGCATGTAGGAAATTCGCCCTTCGCACCGTGCGCCGATAACTAGACACTAGCACCGCGCAACGAAATGACCCGCTTTGATCACCGAGAAACGTTGCCAGCATGATCTGCGCAACCCACTGATATCAGTGGATAAACTTCATATTTTTGTCATTCCTAGGAAGGCTCTGACATTTTCCTACACAGCTTTAACCAATTATTTAAAGAAGCGTCCGACAAATACACTCAAGCAACTTTCCAGGCTTTCGATCAGTGAGTTGTTATCAACCCACTTTTTTTCAAAAGTCCAAATGAGTGATGCACTCGTAGTTCGAGTGATGGTCGGTAGCGGCATCATGAATTCAATCATTGCTCAATCCTTGAGATGAATGTGAAGTCGCAATTATCAGTGATGGATTAATGATTAATAGATACAGAACTTGGTCGAAAACCAGTGCAGATGAACAGCCGAAGGCATGTCGAATGGGCATACACAACAACGCCGCCCTGGGATTCAGTGCGGCGTCGGGGGACAAGAGCAGGATTCAGGGACTGAAGAGCCTGATCGGCACTTCACGAAGGGCGAGGCTTAAGCCCTGTCAAATGGCGCATTTGCCCCATGCGCCAGCTGGCCGAAACAGCCGATTACGAATCTTCCTACGCGCTAAACAGCTTCAACCTGCAACGCCACACGCTCTCGGCACGGGCATTCGTCCATATAGCGGTGTGCTTCCACGAACTGATTGAACGGGAACACCGTGGTTTTCAGCGGCACCAGCACGCGGTCGGCGGTCAACTGGTTGATGTCACGCAAGGCCCGTTGCAAAGCGACCTGATCCTGGACAATGCCCAGTTCCGGCTTGCCGGTGAAATTGCCGATGCAATGCACATAGAACTGAATGTTCTTCTGAAACGCCGCACACGCTGGGAACGGCGTCTGGTTGCCGCCCTGCAGCCCGTACAGAACCAGGCTGCCGCGCGGCGCCAGTACATCGCCAAGCAATGACATCTGCGGACCACCCAGGCCATCGAATACCACGTCTACGCCGCGATTGTCGGTGAACTTGTTGATCTGCATAAGCAGGTCCTGCTCTTCGGTGACGATTACCTTCTCGGCCCCAAGCGACAGCAGATACTCGCGCTCTGCGCTGTCCTTGGTCGCGGCGATCACCCGTACACCCAAGGCCTTGCCCAACTGCACAAAAGACGGGCCCGCACAGTGGCTGGCATCCGTGACCAATGCAAACTGCCCCGGTTTGACCCGCGCCAGATCCACGTAAGCAAAATAGGCAATCAACAGCGGCGTGTAATGCACGCTCGCTTCGATGGGGGTCAACACGTCCGGATAGCGCGTCAGGGCCGAACGAGGCAGGACGATCTGCTCGCCATACACCGGATAGTCATTGGGGCTTTCGGCCGGAAAACTGGCCACTTTATCGCCCACGGCCAAATCCTCCACGCCATCGCCCAAGGCGACGACCACCCCTGCCATCTCATGGCCCAGGCCCGAAGGAAGACGTGCGTGGGAAGACGCCAGGTTCTGGCGCCACAAAATGTCATACCAACTGATGCCAATCGCTTCGACACGCACCTGCACTTCGCCCGGTGCGGGCAGCGCGGCTGCATGCTCTTCGCATTTGAGCACCTCGGCCGGACCAAACTTGTGAAAACGGATCGTGCGGGACATCGCAAACCTCGCCAAATTAACCTCTAATGCCATGAACTTTATCTGGGCTTTCCTGGCAAGACCATCGGTCACCATTAATAGTCGACATGCCTGTCATTGATTCCGCGTCTGATGAATAGACCCTAAGTATCGTAGGAAAACTCAATTAGCCGGTGCAGAGTACCAGTCTTTCCCCGTAAGATTCATGCCGGTCATGCTGCAAGAGGGAACCCGAGGGCTCCCTGTGACTGCTCTCGTCAAGTTTGCTGACTCTTCCAGGACACAAGATGAACCGTAACGACCTGCGTCGTGTCGACCTGAACCTCTTGATCGTATTCGAAACCTTGATGCACGAGCGCAGTGTGACCCGCGCCGCCGAGAAATTGTTCCTCGGCCAGCCGGCCATCAGCGCCGCGTTGTCGCGCCTGCGCGGTTTGTTCGACGACCCGCTGTTCGTGCGCACCGGACGCAGCATGGAACCTTCGGCCCGCGCAGTAGAAATCTTTGCCCTGCTCTCGCCGGCCCTGGACTCGATCTCCACTGCGGTCAGCCGCGCCGCCGAATTCGACCCGGCGACCAGCAATGCGGTATTCCGCATCGGCCTGTCCGACGACGTTGAATTCGCCCTGCTACCCCAGTTGCTCAAGCGCCTGCGCGCCGAAGCCCCCGGCATCGTGCTGGTGGTGCGCCGCGTCAACTACATCCTGATGCCGAGCCTGCTAGCCTCCGGCGAAATCTCCATCGGCGTCAGCTACACCGCCGACCTGCCGGCCAACGCCAAGCGCAAAGTGCTGCGCCGCAGCCTGCCTAAACTGCTGCGCGCCGACAGCGTGCCCGGCTCCCTGAGCCTGGACGACTTCTGCGCCCGCCCCCATGCCCTGGTTTCGTTCGCCGGCGACCTGAGCGGTTTTATCGATGAAGAGCTGGAAAAACTCGGGCGCAAGCGCCACGTCGTACTCGCCGTGCCGCAATTCAATGGCCTGGGCACCTTGCTGGCCGGCACCGACATCCTCGCCACCGTACCGGACTACGCGGCCGAAGCCCTGACCTCTGCCGGCGGCTTGCGCGCAGAAGACCCGCCGCTGCCGGTGCGCAGTTTTGAACTGCACATGGCGTGGCGCGGTTCACAGGATAACGATCCGGGGGAGCGCTGGTTGCGGTCGCGTATTCAGATGTTCTTCGGCGATCCTGAGAGTCTTTAGGCGTCATCGGGCAGGTGGTTCAGTTGATCATTTTTGCCTTTCCACAAACCATAGAACTCCATTCACTCCCAGTGGATTGCTACAGTGGAGGCACAGCTGAGGACACGTTTGGGTGCTTTGAGAAGGATGCCCCCAGTCCGAGCCGCAAAAATCCTTTTCTCGAAATCAATCCGGCCCAAGCCAAATTGTGGCCTCGGTTCACGCTTCAACCGCCACAAGCTTTTATATTGAGGTGCGTATTGACATAAATTAAAGAAAAGGCCGCCTCTTATAGACCATTCAGCTCTCAGCTTCGATATCGACCAAAGCGCGCCCTTTCGACCAACGTTTATAATCTGCGGGAGTCATCCCCGTCAGTTGTATAAATGAACGACGAAATGACGTCTCCTCGTTATAGCCACAATTAAGGGCGACCTGTTTAACGCTGGCCCCTGGTATCTGTAGCAGTACACAGGCCGTCTCTATTCTCACGCGGGTTATGAGTTCTTTTGGCGATTCATTTGTGAGGTTCTTGAAGCGTCTGTGTAAAGTTCGCTCGCTGATATTCAACGCCTTGGCCAGCCCCGCAGCGGTCAGGCCAGGATTTCCGTGTCGAATGATTTGCTCCGTTTCCAGCAGCAGTGGATCGGCATTGTTAATGAATCCTCGGGGCGCGTAGACGGACTGGGGCAATGGCAAACTATCGGTCACAGAAATATCAGCCGTTAATTTCGCTACATCCGCTCCTGCCAGGCTCCTGATCACATAAAGCGCCAAATCAATCCACGACAAAGGCCCGCCGGTAGTCACGATGCGATCCTGGGACTCTACTGCGGAACCCCAGGCAACCAGCGCCTTGGGAAATCGCTGTTTGAAAACATGGTGGAGCCACCACGTTGTAGTACAACGCCGACGGTTCAACAGGCCTGCTTCGCCCAGCACAAATGTGCCGGCACAAGCCGCACCCACCAGTGCTCCCTGTCGGTGATTTGCTTTAATCCACTGCGCAGCTCGCGTGAGGGATTCAGAGCCAGGTGGCAGCCGATCAGCCCCGAGTGCCATCCCGGTAACAAGCACAGCGTCGCAAGGCCCGACATTTTCAAATGTTGCATCAACGGGGATCACCCGCCCTTGCGGGTCTCGCACTGCGTTGCCATCGGCACTGACTATGATCGTCTCAAACTCGTCGCAGACGTGGGTCTTTAAGGCAGATGGCAGCCCTGCCGGTGGAGACCTCAACGCCTGATTGGTCATCCAGAACAAATCAGCCAACCCGGTAATCGCAGACATCAAGCTGCCCTCTAAAGCAACGATGGCAATGCGCATGGTAATTCCCTGTTTTTCCCTGTTTAAAGATCAAGATGGCGAGTTTTACATGAAATATGGCCGATCCGAGCCCTCACGGTTTTAGCAGAGTCTCCCTAAACTTGCAGCACAAACTGTAGAGACGGCCTGCATGAAAAAGCTATTGCACCTAAATGTTCACTGCGCAAAAGAACGTTTGTGGGCCTTTCTAAGGTGGTCAGGTCGACTCACCTTCACAGTGGGAGCGTTCTTGCTGATATCTGGAGGCCCCGCCATGGCGGCAACAACCGCACACCCAGTGCCTAATATCGTGCTGGTACATGGTGCTTTCGCAGATGGCTCGAGTTGGTCGGCAGTGATGGAGCGATTGACTGCAATGGGCTATCACGTCACCGCCGTTCAGAATCCATTGACTTCATTGAGTGATGACGTAATCGCCACGGAGCGCGTTCTGCGCAGGCAAAAGGGCGATGTACTGCTGGTGGGACACTCGTGGGCTGGCGCGGTGATAACACAGGCTGGCAACGCCAGCAATGTAAAAGGCCTGGTCTATCTATCCGCGCTTGTGCCCGACAGTGATGAGTCCGCGGCGGATCTCTTAGCGCGGTTGAAGGCGCCAATGACTGGCCTCAGCCCGGATGCGGATGGGCTGCTTTGGCTGGATGATCCAGCGCAATTTCATCACGTGATGGGCGCAGACCTGGCAATGTCAAACGCACAGTTTCTGTCATCAGTGCAGCAGCCCATTGCCGCCGTCTGTTTCGCCGCAAAGGTCAAGCATGCAGCATGGCACGACAAGCCAAGTTGGTACTTGCAAACAACCGATGACCAGGCACTTCCCTACCCGGTGCAGCAAACCATTGCACGCCAGATTGGCGCGAGGACCTTGTCTATTCGATCCAGCCACCTGTCATTGATTTCTCAGCCCGATACGGTAGCCAAATTCATCGACCGTGCTGCCAGCGAATCGGAAAGATGAGCCTGCGCCCAAAAACAACGTTTATAACAACGCTTTTCCACTCCCGAGGAAATCAAGAATGAAAGTGCTCCATATTGACTCCAGCATCATGGGCAAAGATTCCATTACCCGGGATCTTACCGCCTCCATCGTTGCGCACATTCAAGCCAGTAATCCTGATGCCCACGTGAAGCGCCGCGACCTCGCCGATCAAGAAGTGAGACACCTGAGTGGCTCAATTGCCGCAGGGTTTCGGCAAACGGGGAACAGTGATTTTTCGTCGGATATTTTATTGGAGCATCAACTCTCGGAAAGGCTGGTGACCGAGTTTCTCGCGAGCGAAGTGCTCGTAATCGGTGCGCCGATGTACAACTTCAGCGTTTCGACTCAGTTGAAGGCTTGGTTAGACAGAGTCGCGCAAGTGGGGCGCACGTTCAAATATACCGAACGCGGTCCTGTTGGCTTATGCAGCGGGAAGCGCGTCTTCGTGGCATCGGCGCGTGGAGGTTTTTACGCTGAAGGCCCTTTTCAGAACATGGACTTTCAGGAAAGTTACCTGAAAGCGTTTTTTGGCTTTTTGGGAATTGATGATATCGAATTCGTTCGTGCCGAAGGCGCCTCTAAAGGCGAGCAGATTCGCGATAAAGGCGTAACGTTGGCCAAAAACGCCATTACGTCGGCAGTGGCACACTTGTCAGCAGCCCATTAACAACCATTAAATCCAGGAGATTAACTGATGCTTTACGCCATAAAGTTGACATACATAAGTTCTGCCGAACAGATTCGGGAGCATCTGGATGCGCACAAGGGCTGGCTGATCAAATACATCGGATCGGCAAATGTGCTTTTCGCCGGCCCTCTCATGGATAAGAGTGGCGGATTCATTCTTGCCCACGCCCATCAGTTGTCAGACATTCAGAAAATAATGAACGAGGATCCTTTTGTTGCCCACAGGCTTGTAAGCCTCGACATAATTGAGTGCGATCCGGCAATTCGCTCGACGGATTTCGCAGCACGCTGGGCCGAGAATGCGCAGTCTATATAAATGACCGGTGAGTTTGTAAACAACAGGCTGCTTTAGACGAGGGGTCCGTAAACACCAACTTTGTCGACTCTTCACTGCAATCTTTGGCTTGCCTGCACCACCACGATTCGATGAGCAATCCGATTCTATACGCTATGTAGAAGAGTTTCTCATCATTCACCTCTGATTGATCTGGAACTCCCCATGGATATTTCTTTCGCGACCTTGGCTCTATTTACTACGTCAGTGGCGATTCTAATGATCACGCCCGGGGCGGACATGATCTACATCCTATCTAATTCGATCAGTAATGGTGCCCGCGGGGGTATTGCTGCGATTCTTGGCGTGGCGAGTGGCGCGTTTTGTTATGTGCTTCTGGCGATAGCGGGTGTGGCGGCCCTGATCGCCGCGTCTCCAATATTGTATGGCCTGTTGGTAATAGCTGGAGCAGCATACCTCTCCTGGCTGGGTGTGGGCCTGCTCCGCTCCCGTCAATCGGTGACACAGGTCCAAGGCGGAGTCAGGGCAAGTTTCTTGCCAATCTACCGACGCGGGTTGATGACCAACTTGCTCAACCCGAAGGCGATGATGTTCACCATCTCATTCATGCCGCAATTCATTCCGCAGCACGCAAGTCATAAAGCACTTTCGATGCTTTATCTTGGTGTCGTCCTGGTAGTGGTCATGATTTTAGTAGAGCTGCCCTTTGCGCTCTGTGGACGACAGATTGGCCTTAAGTTAGGTAGCAGTCCACGCATTGGCGTCTGGATTAACCGAGTCGCGGGCGCGTTGCTGCTGGCCATTGGTTTTTTTCTTGTACTCTCTAACGTCTTCTAAACCGCCCTGCCCAAGATAGTCGTTGGACAAATAACGGTAGTTCCCTTTGGAAAACCACAGCGCTAGAACACGAAACTATGCCCTAACTCCACCTCCATCCAACCCAAGAACCGCCTGACCCTGGGAAAACTGGAGTGAGCCTTCGGAAACACTAAATGGTGGGCGGCGACCGCAGAGCTCAACGCTTCGGGGGCGACTTCAACCAGCGAACCGTTGGCGAGGTACTTTTGCGCAAGCAGCGTGCTTTCAAGGGCGAAGCCCAAGCCGTGGCTCGCGGCTTCCAGGCTCATGTAGGACCGGTCAAAACTCAAGGCGTAGGGCTTTTCGGGGCGCGCCAGACCATGCTGGGCGAACCACTCAGGCCACTTGAGCAAGGTTGCTTCGGAAAGGATCAGCTCTTGCGCCAGAAGATCTGCTGCGTTTTTTACCGCGCAGCGCGCGATCAGCTTGGGCGAGGCCAGCACAGCGAAACTTTCGTTACGCACGGTGCGCACTTCATAGCTGGGCCAATTAGGCCGGCCGTGACGAATATCAACATCGATCTTGTCCTGACTGAAGTGCAGCGATTCATAGGAACAGGACAAATTGATCTGGATATCCGGATTGCTCAAGCGAAACGACTCCAACCGCGGCATCAGCCAGAGTAAGCCAAAGCTGGGGGAGGAATGCAGCCGCAGGCAATCCATGCTGACGTCACTCGCTGCCCTCTCGGTGGCGACCTCAAGGCTCTGCAACAGACCGGAGATGTCCTTCAAGTACTGCTCACCCACTGGCGTCAGGGTCACCCCACGCGCTGCCCGCACAAACAACTGTCGACCAACCATCACCTCTAGCTTGGCCAATTGGTGGCTGATCGCTGACGGTGTGAGGTCGAGCACTTCGGCGGCTCTTGCCAGGTTGCCAAAACGGGCAGTCTGCTCGAAGGCTTGAATGGCTCTCAGCGGTGGCAGATGGGATGAAGGGAGGTCGTCCTGGCGCATCGGTATTCAGCCTATTGTTTTTTGGGTTTCGAGCGGATCGTGCCATTCAAGCATTTGCGGTCCGCATTGACGAGTGCTGAATTTTATTCATGTAGCAGTGAAGTTTGCGTTATTGCTCGGCCTGTCGACGGGGGCCACTCTGAGCCATCGATCATTGAATCGAACCATAAAAACAATCAGAGGTATCCCTCATGCTTCTTCAAGGCAAAGTCGCGATTATTACTGGCGCCGCATCCGCACGCGGCATCGGCCGCGCAACCGCGCTCACCTTCGCCCAACACGGCGCCCGCGTTGTAATCCTGGATCTCGATGAATCCGCCGCCCGTGACGCCGCAGCCACCCTCGGCGAAGGCCACCTGGGCCTGGGTGCCAACGTCGCCGATGAGACACAAGTCCAGGCAGCGGTCGCCAAGGTGGTGGAGCACTACGGCCGTATCGACATACTCGTCAACAATGCCGGCATCACCCAGCCCATCAAGACCCTGGATATTCGCCCGAGCGATTACGACAAGGTCCTGGATGTCAGCCTGCGCGGCACGCTGTTGATGTCCCAGGCAGTGATTCCGGTGATGCGCGCTCAGGCTTCGGGCAGCATCGTCTGCATGTCATCCGTATCGGCCCAGCGCGGTGGCGGTATTTTCGGCGGCCCGCACTACAGCGCCGCCAAGGCCGGCGTGCTCGGGCTGGGCAAAGCCATGGCCCGCGAATTTGGCGCGGACAACATTCGCGTCAACTCCATTACGCCAGGCCTGATCCATACCGACATCACCGGGGGCCTGATGCAGGATGAACGCCGCCACGCAATCATCGAAAGCATCCCGCTGGGTCGGCTTGGTGCAGCGCAGGATGTTGCCAATGCGGCACTGTTTCTCGCCAGCGACTTGTCCTCTTACCTCACCGGCATCACGCTGGATGTGAACGGCGGCATGTTGATCCACTGACCACAGGTGTCAGCACCCGCTGTCCATTAAGTTCAGGATCGAAGATACGCCGGGCTTCAAGCGCGGCGTTCTATAAAAACAAGAGATCAGACCCTCATGATGACCACCATGACGCTCGACACTGTGTCCACAGTGCGCGCAAGCGCGTATCACAAAACTGCCTGGCGACTGATGCCTTTCCTGATGTTGTGCTACCTGTGCGCCTATCTGGACCGGGTAAATGTCGGGTTTGCAAAGCTGCAGATGATGAACGACCTGTCCCTGAGCGAAACCGTCTACGGGCTCGGCGCGGGCGTGTTCTTTCTTGGCTATTTCCTCTGCGAAGTGCCGAGCAACCTCATTCTCCACAAGGTCGGTGCCCGTCGCTGGATCGCGCGCATCATGATTTCGTGGGGCATTATCTCTGCCCTCTTCGCCTTCGTAGAAACGGCTTGGCAGTTCTATGCGCTGCGCTTCCTGCTCGGCATCGCCGAAGCCGGTCTCGCACCGGGCCTGCTGCTCTACCTCACCTACTGGTTCCCCTCCTACCGCCGCGCCAAAATGACCGTGCTGTGGTTCATCGCCATCCCGCTCTCAGGAATGATTGGCGGGCCACTCTCAGGCTATATCATGACCCAGTTCGCAGGCGTGCATGGCTGGGCGGGCTGGCAGTGGATGTTCGTGATCGAAGCCATCCCGACCGTCATCGTTGGCCTGATGGTGCTGGCTTACCTCAAGGACGGTGTGCACCAGGCGACCTGGCTCACCGATGAAGAGAAAGCGCTGGTCAGCAAAGAACTGGCCGAGGACAACAGCCGTAAAGTCACCCATGCATCGGTCGGCGCATTCCTGCGCGACCGCCGCCTGTGGATTCTCGCCTGCATCTACTTTTGCGTGGTCATGGGCCAGTACGCGATCACATTCTGGCTGCCGACCCTTATCCGTAATGCCGGTGTTGCCGATCCGATGCACATCGGCTTGCTCACCAGCCTCCCCTACCTGTGCGCCATCGCCGCGATGGTGCTGATGGGGCGCAGCGGCGACAAGCACCAGGAGCGCCGCTGGCATCTGGTGGCGCCGATGATTGCCGGTGCGCTGGGCCTCACGTTGGCGGCGGTGTTCGGCACCCACCTGATGCTGTCGGTGTTGTGCCTGTGCCTTGCAGCAGCAGGCGTGCTGTCGGCGTCGTCACTGTTCTGGATGCTGCCGACCACCTTGCTCGGTGGCGTCTCCGCCGCTGCCGGGATCGCTGGAATCAACAGCTTTGCCAATCTGGCGGGTTTCTGCTCGCCCTACCTGATTGGTTGGATCACCACCACGACCGGTTCGAGCGCCATCGGCATGTACCTGATTACCGGTGTGCTGTGCATCGGTGCCTGCCTGGTGCTGCGCATTCCTGCCGCTTCGGTCAATCGTTGAGTTAACGGAGAATTTCCATGACTGCCACTTTATCTCGCGCGTCCTCCACCACGCTGGTGCAGCGCGCCCATAACATTCGCCGCCATGCCTTGCGCATGGGCCAAGTCCAGGGCCAGGGCTATGTCGGCCAGGCGCTGGGCGCGGCAGACTTGCTGGCCGTGTCGTACTTCCACGCCTTGAACTACAAGCCCGAAGACCCCGAATGGGAACAGCGTGATCGCTTTTACCTTTCCATCGGCCACTACGCGATCGCCCTTTATGCGGCGCTGATTGAAGCGCAAATCATCCCACTGGATGAGCTTGAAACCTACGGTTCGGATGACAGCCGCCTGCCCATGTCCGGCATGGCCGCCTACACCCCCGGCATGGAGATCACCGGTGGCTCGCTGGGCCAGGGACTGGGCATCGCAGCGGGTGCCTGCCTGGGCCTGAAGCGCAAACAGTCCGCCTCATTCGTCTACAACCTGCTGTCGGACGGCGAGCTGAATGAGGGATCCACCTGGGAAGCGGTCATGTCCGCTTCGCACTGGAAACTCGACAACCTGATCGCCATTGTCGACGTGAATAACCAGCAAGCCGACGGGCATTCCAGTGAAGTGCTGGCATTTGAACCCATCGTTGACCGATGGCAAGCCTTTGGCTGGTTCACCCAGCGGGTAGACGGTAACGACCTGGACGCCTTGGTCAAGGCGTTCGACACGGCCCGCAGCCATCCCGGCGCACAACCGCGCGTCATCATCTGCGATACCAAAATGGGCAAAGGCGTGCCGTTCCTGGAAACCCGCGAAAAAACTCACTTCATCCGCGTCGACGAGCATGAATGGGATGTGGCCCTGAACAACCTGGAAGAAGGCAAAACCGTATGAGCAACGCACACAAGACTAACGTTCAGGCACCCGCAACGCCGAAGAAAAAGCTGACCACCTCGGCGATGATTGCCTCGATTGCCACTGAAGGCCAGGCCACAAAACCAGCGCCATTCGGTCACGCACTGGCCGCACTCGCGGACCAGCGCCAGGACATCGTGGGTTTATCGGCTGACTTGTCCAAATACACCGACCTGCACATTTTTGCCAAGGCGCACCCGGAGCGTTTCTACCAGATGGGCATGGCCGAGCAATTGTTGATGAGCGCGTCAGCCGGCATGGCCCGGGAGGGGTTCGTGCCCTTCGCCACCACTTACGCGGTGTTTGCGTCGCGCCGGGCCTATGACTTCATCTGCATGGCGATTGCCGAGGAAAACCTTAACGTTAAAATCGTCTGTGGCCTGCCGGGCCTGACCACCGGGTACGGCCCCAGCCACCAGGCAACGGATGATCTGGCGATCTTCCGCGCCATGCCCAACCTGATGATCGTCGACCCCTGCGATGCCCTGGAAATCGAACAAGCCGTGCCCGCGATTGCCGCGCACCAAGGGCCGGTCTACATGCGGTTACTGCGCGGCAACGTACCGCTGGTGCTCGACGAATATGGCTATACATTCGAGATCGGCAAAGCCAAGACCCTGCGTACGGGCAATGAGGTTTTAATCATTTCCACCGGTTTGATGACCATGCGAGCCCTGGAAGCCGCCAAGGAACTACAGACCGATGGCGTGGATGTCGCGGTGCTTCACGTGCCCACCATCAAGCCTTTGGATGAGCAGACCATTCTGGCTGAAGCCAGAAAGCCGGGGCGACTGGTAGTGACTGCCGAAAACCACTCCATCATTGGCGGACTGGGCGAAGCGGTGGCAACCGTGCTGTTGCGCAATGGCGTTACCCCGACGTTCCGGCAAATAGCGTTGCCGGACGCGTTTCTCGATGCGGGTGCGCTTCCCACGTTGCACGATCGCTACGGTCTTTCCACCCAGGCTGTGTGCGCACAGGTCAAGGGTTGGCTATAGGGTTTAAACCTACAGGGGACTGAATGAGTCCCCTGGCAGGAGGGCCTCCTTTTCCTACACGATGGCGCCTGCACCGCCCGTATGTCTCGCACGGTTGAGCATCTGCGCACCTTGCCGTGGCCTGCCAACTATCTGGCCCCAGGCCCAATCGGCGAGCTTTCGATCTGGACGCCAGGCATCATGTGCTGCAAACCTTCGATCAGTTTTTCCCCTGCTTCCGTCAAGGCTTCAAGGGGCATCGCCGGCAAACTTTCCAGAATGAACCACATGCACTTCGCGTCAGCACCGAGACGGGTCCTGACACCTTGCCGCCAATTACAACGACGGCAGGTCACGCCTTTCTCATCGCGCCAGGCGACCTCGCCGGTGTCTGGAGACTCGATAGCAGGAGCCCCTTCTTTCATGGTGTCAAAAGGCTCGGTGCCATCTACGAGCGCGCAAAGCACAGAAGATCACGTTGGATGAGCTTCCCCGCCGCTCAGGGGTGAGCAAAGGCATGGTCGTCGAAATAGAGAAATGTACGGCGAACCCCAGTATCGGCATCTTGTGCAAAATCGCCACCGCGCTGGGCCTTTCCGTTGCAGACATCGTCAATGTGACCGAAGCCCCCTCCGCCCATATCATCCACAGCCAAGACATCCCCACGCTCTGGACCGGGGACCTGGGCGGGACCGCGCGACTCCTGGCGGGAACGTCCGGCCCTGACATGATCGAGCTGTGGCGTTGGCAAATGCATCCAGGCGAATCTTTCGCTTCACAGGGGCATCCTCAGGGCACGCTTGAGCTGTTTCATGTGGAGAAAGGCACGCTGAAATACGTGGTAGGGGAAACAGAGCTGGTCATCCCTGCGGGGAGTTCGGCAGTGGCCAAAACCGACGTACCTCACTCCTATTCCAATGCCGGCAGATCCAAGTTGGTGTTCACCATGTCCGTGACGGAGATGCATCAATAGATATCCGGTGGGCTGGCAGCCAGTGAACATCTGCAAGGTGGGCGAACCATCCAATTTCAAAAAGGCGGTGCCACCGAAAGCCATCAAGTCCCACGCAGGATCACCGCCAGGGCATGCATACGCAATTGCTCGTGTATCACATGCAACCGGGGGCAAAACTGGGGGCACATTTGAAATTTTTCTGCCTGAAAACACCGTACTAGAGCCAAGTCAAAATGTTCTTCGGGGACCCCGAGAGTTTGTAACAGAGTTCTACTATGTTCTATAAAGGTTTATAAAACATCAGGTTACAGCATCTGCAATCCATGGACGTCCGTCCAATTTCAAGGGGTTCCGCGGCTCAATGAACAGCGCACCTTCGCCTACGTAGCCGAGCAATGGATGACTTTCAAGTCTGCCCAGCTGGTGAGCAAATCCATCGCGGGTTTTCGCGGAGCATTGAGAAACCACATTCTCCCTGCAGTCGGCAGTAAACCGGTCAGCGAGATCAAGCTTGAACACGTCACCGCCATCATCACGGCACTGCGCCAGCAACGTCTCATGGCTATGGCCCGCCGTGTACGCACAATCATCCGTTCCATCCTCGGCTTCGCTGAAGGCCGCGGCTGGGTGGAGCGCAACGTGGCGCTCAGCAATGTCGAGGAGTTGAGGATTCGCCACGTCGTTACCAGCAATCCGGCGATTGAAAGGCCAGCCGATCTGGGCAGGTTCCTTTTACGCCTGGATGAGTGCGATGACGGCAGTGTTGCCAACGCGAAACGACGGCCATTGCTGCTGGACAGCGCTATGGAAAGCCTGTAGTACTAAAAATTGAAGCCCTGCGAATGTACCAACAGGGCTTCAAGTTCTTTCAAGCAGAGAATGGGTTTGGTTAACGAATCACGTGCCGATGAGCTTTATACATCAGGATTGAGCTCAATATTCGGCGCGCTCAGACTTATAGCGAGCCGACTCTTCGTAGGTCTTTTTAAGCCATTCGGAGAAACTCATAACACTCCCTCTTGCCTCCCACCCCTGAGAAGCAAAAGCATGCACATAAATAACAATTGGATCACCCGTGTGATCGCTCCCATCAAAACAGGCAAAATCATCAGAGTCCTCTAGCTTTGCAAATGGAATGAAGTGAAGACCCGGGTACTGTCGCGCCAAATCATTAAGCCAATACTCTGCATCATCTTTGAATTCGCACAAGAACCACCAAGGCTCAAGATCAGGAATAGATTCTTGACTTATGAAATCAAGATAATCCTTAGAGAACAAAAATCCGGCAGGCAATACCGACTCAGGATACAAATAACGCTCACTCATTACTCGCGCCCCGTAATGCGTGGAGGCTGAGATGCCCCATATGGGTTCTCCTTATAAAAGCCACCTGTCTGCTTATTGATCCGACCAGTCATAGCCTCACCCCAGGTTTTGGGAACAAATCCTTTCTTGGGAATTGTAAAGCGCTTTATTTCAGAGGCGCTAAGCAAATCATCAAACCCTCTATCTAACTGTTGCTTTGACATCTATCCCTGCCTCCCTGGCCGCAGCAATACGAGTGTTGTCGATAGAGGTCAACTTCCCATCAGGCATCCTTACCACATCCACCGGATCGCCCTTCCACCCATCAGACTTCATACTTTTCACTAGATCGCTATAAGTGAAAGCTCCCTCTTTATCTGTCTTATTGAATGTAACGGTGTTCTGCGAAAAACGAATATCGTCAGCCTTATGGGAAGTGGCATTAACTATTCCTTTTGCACCCCCGCCAAGTTCCGTTTCCGCTGCAGCTGTTTTCCCTGCAGTGCCCTCTGCCTTTGTGACCGCACCCGCACCGCCGCTGAGAATAATGGGTGTGACTTCTTTAAGAAATCCCGACAACCAAATGTTACGCGCAATCACATAATCATGAAAGTTACTTTCTTGAAAGTCTTGAATAATGTTTTTTTCTTCTGGTCCAAGGTCTTTGTCGGAGGCGTATTGGTCCAGCGCTTTTGTAGCACCATCGACTACTTCCAACTGTTCAAAACAGCCTGTCTCTCCGGCACATCCACCGAGTTTCGAATTTGTCGTTTTGTCACTTATCGTCTTGTACTGCGCAGCAATATCGGTTCGGCACAATTTCGGATCTGCAGCGCTGCGACAGCCCTTCAAATCCTTGACCAAATCATCAACTTCATGGTGGTTTAGATAGTTGTATGCCCTCGCGCTTTTTGCGATATCCGCGCCCTTTTGTACATCCCCCCCGGTAGCGCTTGCCGCAGCGATCCCTACCAATTGCGATGCCACAAGCAACAAACCGGGGTTGTTGTTCACTGCTTTCGACAGTGTGGTGACCAGCGCTTCGTTGGCGCCCGCAGCAAGTGCCCCGGTTGCAAAGCTGCCGCCACCTGCCTGGCTCAACAACCCACCGACCAACGCATGCATCGCAATTTTTTCTCCTCCGGAATCTACCCACTCCTTACGACCGAGTGTTCCCCGGGGACAGCCAACGCTGATCAATAAAGGATGTTCGCCGTAGGGGCAAAACTGGGGGCACAATTCGATCTTCTCAGGCTATAACTGCCGTCCTAGAGCCAAGTTAAAATGTTTTTCGGCGACACGAGAGTTAGTAACAGAGTTCTACTATGCTCCATAAAGGCTTATAAAACATCAGCTTACAGCATCTTGACTCCATGGACGCCCGTCCAATTCCAAGGGGTTCCGCGGCTCAATGAACAGCGCACCTTCGCCTACGTAGCCGAGATGGTCTTGGCGGCAGGGCCAGACGATAAAACCGTTCGCCGAACA
>Ga0182006_1000100_pt1 | contig 97114 bp, 89 predicted proteins | sample Sormic07211104_1_FD_123022 | JGI IMG/M metagenome (GOLD analysis project Ga0182006, IMG submission 123022) | Rhizosphere microbial communities from Sorghum bicolor, Mead, Nebraska, USA - 072115-104_1 MetaG | ecosystem: Host-associated > Plants > Roots > Rhizosphere | place: USA: Nebraska...
AGTGATTAATGAAAACGGAAAAGGCGCTGTTATATTCATCAATCAAGATATGACCGCTGTTAATCTTTTAAACAGAATTTCTGAGCTTAAAACATTACAATCTAACGGAACTTTAAAAGCTCCAAAAGTGATTATTGACAGTAAAGATTACGGAATCGGAGCTCAAATTCTTCATGATATAGATATTTCTAAAATAAGATTGGTTTCGAATACAGAACAAACAAAACGAGTGGGTATGATTGGATACGGGCTTGAAATTACAGAATACGTTAATTACTAATATGGGAACAGTAGAAGAAAGAATTCAGAAATCGGAAACTCGTATTTTTAAAGCCGTTTTCCCTAGTACAACGAATCATTACGATACTTTATTTGGAGGAACTGCTCTTCATTTAATGGATGAAGTTGCTTTTATCTGTGCGACTCGATTCAGCCGTAAAAAAGTTGTTACGATTTCTACAGGACAAATTGACTTTAAAAAAGCAATTCCTGCTGGTACATTAATCGAATTAGTAGCAAAAGTAGACAGCGTTGGAAGAACCAGCTGTAAAATTCACGTCGATATTTTCATGGAACAAATGTATTCTGAACTTCGCGAAACGGTAGTTTCAGGAACTTTTTCGTTTGTTGCTGTCGACGAACACAAAAAACCAACGCCAATTTTAGACGATTTAGATTAATTTTTCAAAAAACATCACTTTCGGAAATACTGATAATTAGACACTTGAAAATTATCTTAAAAAACTTCAAAAAAAAAGTCCAAAAAAAGTTTTTATAACCGAAAAACCGTCTTATATTTGCACCCGCAATCAGGCAATGATTGCGACATACTGGAGAAATGGCAGAGCGGTCGAATGCGGCAGTCTTGAAAACTGTTGACTGTAACAGGTCCGGGGGTTCGAATCCCTCTTTCTCCGCTGAATGGAGTTTCAAAATGAAACTTTAAAAGTTAAAACCCTTTAAATACAAGTATTTAAAGGGTTTTGCATTTTTTGGCAATCGTCAAAAATCACATGTTATTGCAAAGCGTGGTACACTTATTAGTACACTTTTATTTTGGTGGGTTTTGACCATAAAAAAAGTGTACTAAATCAAAGGGAATTCTCTTGGGATTCCCCGAAAACAAAGGTGTGTTTCGAAATTTTTAAATCAATTTGAGTATTAATTTAAAAACTAGAAAGCATGTTAAAAGTAATTTTTTACCTGAAATCAGAAAAGGCAGATAAGAATGGAGAGTTTTCAATATTTGCACGTATTACATTCAACCAGAAAAGAATTTCATTAAGCACCGGAAAGACCATTTCTAAGGAGAGATGGAACTACACAAACAAATTAAGGATTCTTCTGAGGACAGAAAAGGAAAAGGTTCTTAAAAACTATCTCGATATTTACCGCCTAACTGTCGAAAAGAAATTCAATATCCTTTTTAATGTCGATCCAGATGTTCCATTAGAAATACTTAAAGCAGAACTTTCAGGAAAATCAAAGTTACAGACAAAGAAAACCACCCTGCTTCAAATTATGGAGCGCCATAATAAATTTTTCAGAAAAAAAGTGGATGCCGGCGAAAGAGCATCAGCCTCACTGCAGAAATACAAACGAAGCACTGAGCTAATTTCGAACTTTATGGTAAAACAATACGGCATCGAAGATATTCCTGCTGATGAAATTTCAAGTTCATTTATATACAATCTTGAGGAATTCCTTAAATACGAAAGCAATTTTAAGGGCCATGTTGGAATAAAAAACAATTCAGTGGTAAAATATATTAAGATGTATAAAACAGCCTTCAATTATGCTATCAGAATGGATCTAATCCAAAAAAATCCATTTAATGTTTATGATGGAAAGCTCAGCGTTAAAGATGCAGTATTTCTAACACAGTGCGAACTTGATGCCCTCGAGAAAAAAGTCTTCTTTATTGAAAGACTCGACAGGGTCAAAGATATTTTTCTGTTCAGCTGTTATACCGGATATGCTCCAACTGACGCTTTAAAGCTTTCACAAAAAAACATTTCAAAAGACAATAATGGTAACCCGTGGATTATATCAAATAGAACGAAAACATCAATTAAAGAAAATGTTCCCGTTCTGCCGCCCGTCGAAAAAATCATTCAGAAGTACAAAGGGAAGCAGCCAGAATTGCTGCCGAGCATTTCAAATCAGAAAATGAATGCTTATTTAAAGGAAATTGCGGATCTCTGCGGAATAACCAAGTACCTCACATGGTATGTTTCTAGACATACTTTTGCAACTACAGTAACTCTTGGCAACGGAGTCAGACTTGAAAATGTTTCAGCCATGATGGGCCACACAAATATCAAGCAAACCCAGCACTATGCAAAAGTTCTAGATGTGAATATAATGGAGGATATGAATATGGTTAAATCTAAATATGAAGAAAAGGTTTCCTAAAAAAAAAAGCAGAGGATTTCAAATTTTGAAATTCTCTGCTTTTTAAATTTATTTTCCAGTTTTCTTTACTGGCGGTTTCAAGTAAGGAGTGTTTCCTGGTGTATCTTTATTATCACGCTGTCTCCTATCAGGTTTTCCTGTTGATTTGGCTATTCTTTTTGGTCCGGTCTTAAGCCCCATAATATTAGTTTTTAATTAGTTACCTTCAAAAGTACATCTTTTTTTTATGAGATATACTTACATTTTAATTTTCAACTTTTATTTTCCTGAAGTATTTTTTCAATCTGATTTGAATCGTACAAGAATATTTCACCAAGTTTTGAATAAGGCAGAATTCCTGTCTGCCTGTATTTTATTATCGTATTTGGCGAGAGTCCAAATATTTTTTTTAAATCTTCATTCCTGTAATAAGCAGGTCTGCTGTCATTCCCTCTTGAATTTATTTTAGAATCAATTGTCTCAAGCTTTACAACGACAGGATCAATCATCTTTTTAACTTTCATAAGAAATGAGAGTTTCTTTTTTTTGACAACCTTTTTCATTAATTAAATTTTTTAAGTTATTAAACACAAAATTTTGTTCAGACTACCAATTTTCAATTCTTGATTTTCTTTCTTGAAATCTAAAAATCAATAAATTTAAAAACTCAATCTGCTTTTCTCTATAAGTATACCCTTTACTCTCAGCAAATTCTTTACTGATATTTTTGATTTCACACTGCTTGTCATTCTTTCCGGAATAAGTGAAATTGTTTTCTAAAAACTTTTGAAATTCAATCCTGTTATTCTTTTTATCACATTTTTGAAAGAATAATATTTCTTCGTCCATGAGAATGTAAAAAAGATTTGCAAATTCTATTTTACTAAATGAACTTTTGCATCTGCATGGATTAGAAGCTGAAGCGGATATTTTACTATAGCCATCATCTTTTAAACTTCCCTTAAAAATTCTTTCTAGAATAATTAATCTGGATTCATGCTTTAAAAGTTTGTCTAAGCAATCCAAAATTTTCGTTTTTTTCATGATTTAGAGGTTTAAAGCTTATTCCAAATGAAAATAGATGCTGCTTCTTTTGTTTTTATTCTTCGTCGGAACATAAATCAGATAGCCGTAATTATCCAGATCATGCATACATCTATGGTAAGTTTTAGGCGATACCACTTTGGCAATGTTTTGAATTTCTATGCTGTACGCTAATATTGGATTAATGTAATCTTTAGAAGCACGAAACTGCAGTAAAGCTGCAAAAATAGCTATATGGGTAGTTCCAATTCTAAAATCATCTTCAATCGCCTTAAAAAATCTGGTTAAGATTTGAAGATTATCCATAGGTTTTATATCAAAATTTGGGAGTCATTTTTCTTGAAGATGTTTCGATGTACAGCTCAGGCTTCTTTACCTGCTGAATTTTACATCCTCTTTCCAACTCCTTTAAACTTATCTTCTGCATTCTGTCATTATAAAAGTTTAATGTTTTAAAACGGGGATTAGTCTCAATAAAAGTTTTTACTTCTCTTCCTTCAATTAACAGCACCGTCTCTTGTCTTTTGCCTTCTTTCAAGGAAGTGCACAGATTGTAAAATGCTTCTCCATCTGTAATCTTAAGAGGAAGAAGAGCTAAAACATTTTCAACTCTATACCCATAATCCTGAGGAAACTCATGCATCCTGTAATTTTCACTTAAGTCCTTGTCATAAAAATTAAACTGCTTCCATGTACCGTTTTTAAGCACTGATCTTCCGGCGAGCATATTATAAGCTTCATCTACATTAAAATATTCGGACGCCTCATTTTTAAAATGATGAGTACTTGTTCCAGACGGAATAGAATCTGTATGCAGAGTTGATGTAAAACCTTCAAACCGGTATGCTCCTTGTACATCCTTTGCAAAATGAAGTGAATGATCAAGCCTTTCCTTTTCAGATATATGATAAGAAACCGGTATATAAAAATTCAGCTGCTCCTCTTTCATTTGATGCAGAACTTTATCCCATACTTGAGCGAAACCAGTGTTTTTAAGCTGCACTTCCAATGCTTTTTTATTAGCATCCAAATCTTTTAAGTATGCGGGTTTATGAATTCTTTCAAATGCAATGGAATTAACTGCATCATTAAAAAGACGTTTGAACACGTTAGGATATAATTTATGTCTTAAACCTTTATATTCATGCTTCAGGAACTGTAAAGTTATAAGTTCGTCCAAGGATTTTGTTTTACCATACTTAAAGAGAAGCATTCTAAAGAATTTCAGCTTTTCTATGCCAAAAGAGCGCTCGATGCCCGGACTTTTACCAAATATGGATTTAAGTTTATCTTCCTTGGACATCCACTCTTTAACTTCATTCTGTATTCTATTGTTCTCAGACGACATATTTAATCTTTAAGTGGATTACTGAAACTAAACTGATCTGCCTGCTTTCCTGGAACGTGATGCAGAATTCGATTCTTTATGTGCCGGCTCATCATCATTATTATTCTGAGCTGCACTCTTTTCTTTTGATTGAGATTGTTTCTCATTTTTACTTTCTCTATCATTGATTCTCTGCAATGAAGAATCATAAACCTTTACTGTTTTAAACTGCGGATTTGCTTCCACAAACTGTTTTCGTTCTTCTCCACCCACAACAAAAGTTACGGACTGCAGATTTCCTTTTTTTAGAGAATTAATTAGATCTTCTTTATACTGCGGAGTAAGCAGTTCTTTTATCGAATGCTTCTCCAGCGAAGCTTCCAGATCATAGCCGTAATTCTGGTGATACTGATTCAGCTTAAAGTTGCCGCTGCTATCGGTTTCCTTGAAATTCAAAGAAATCCAGGCATTATATGCTTCGCCGTCCTTACTTTGAAGATTTTTATTTACAGATCGTCCTTCCATTAAATTATAGGCTTCTTTCATTGTAATGCTCCCCTCTTTGTTGATGTAAAAGGTTTGTTCCAATCCCGGTTTGTTTTCCTCCTTTTGCAGGTTAACATGGTAGGAATTAAAAAATACATATCATTCTGTTCCGACTTCTTGAAATTCAGTTCAACAGTCAGGCTGTCTTTATTAGGAACACCATTGTTCATAATGCCTGTGTGAACAATTTTAAAATCTTTTTCGCCTTTCAGCATATTTGCCTTCAGCTCTGCTTCAAAAGTTTCCCCAAATCCAGTATATTTCAACTGATCTTTAAGGTAATCTAAATTTTTCTGGTTCATGATCTTTTACATTTAAAATTAGTACTGATTATAAGTTCCCAAGTATTTCAAGATTTTCCAGGTTCCTGTTTTTTATATCCAGCTCCAGATGTCTGCCTCCATTTTTCTCAAAGACCTGCATCGTAAACTTTTTCTTTTCCGGTATTGTAAATTTTGGAAGGGCAAATACAGTTACAACTTCAGATTTATCATAAATCCGGCTGAAATCACCAGTACTGAAAAACGGTATAACCTCTATTTCCTGTGATGCGGTACGTTTCGATTTTCTCTGGTCACGGATAAAAAAACGAAGCTGGTCAACATCATAATTAATTTTAGAATAATTTCCCAGAGAGACCCTGAAATACATTATATCCTGATGAATATAAATGCCGTCAACTCTTATCTCAATTTCTGATCTTCTTGAATTAAGTCCGCTTACCTTATTTTTCCTAGATAAGGCGAGCATCGCATAATCCTTTATTTCCTTCTGGTTTTCATTCTGCAGTGAGAACAAAAGCTGTCTGTCATCCTCATTTCGCAGTCCGGCATCAATATGTAAAGTCGGACACAAATCATCAAAATTTAATATGAAGCTGTAAAGCTTTCCATCTGATGTGACTACAGTAAGGTTGGTCTGCAGAAAATTCTGTTTTCCCGCTTTCAGCAGCAGTATGTTTTCAACTCCTTTAACTTTCTGCACCAGCACATCACGGCTGCCGATATCCAGACTTTTGACAGCATACGGAAATAAGATGCTGGTAGTTTTTGAATAGCTGAGCTGTATATTATTATATTCAGCTTTTGAATTATATTGTGCATATCCCGAAATAACTCTCAAGAAAATGCATATAATAATTGATATTTTTAAGTTTCTCATATTGATTAGTTTAAAATTATTTCTCATTCTTATCCTTCTCATCATAAAGCAGCACTTTATAGCCAGCTTTTACTGCCACTTTAATAAGTTTGACTTTTTTACTTAAAAGCGTTTTTGCTGCTTCCACTCCCATTCCAGCAGCCTGTGCTCCCCATGAATCACTTACTCCCGTAAGTCCGATACTCTGCATCGATCTGTCTGCTGAGGCTTTTGCAACATCCCTGTTAATTGTTCCTGGAATATAGATGCCTTTTATACCGTCTAGATCAAAAACTGAAAGCTCTACAGGAAAAATGGCGTTTAGGTATTTTATGGTGTTTATCTTTATTTCCAGTCTTTCTCCTTTCAGAGATGCAGTTCCAAATACGAAACTGTTTCTTGGAATGAGTACGCCGTTGATAAAAACATCATTTACAAGCCTTATTTTAACAATTGAACCGTTTACGATGGTGTGCGTTTCATGAATCACTGCCTCAACCGCATTCTGAATTTCTTCATTGCCCATTTCTTCATCCAGGGAATAAAAAGAATTCGTCCCTTGTTTTACTGCTGAATTTGATGTATTTTGAAGAGAACTTACGACTTGAGCATCATCTTTCCTGCTCACTGAAAATATTTTTCCTTTCTGAATCTTTGAATTCTGCCTCAACTTTTCCTGAACCCGTTCCGGGTGCTGTATATCCAAGATATTTTCCAGCATCCCTCCAAGCTGCGCCAGTTCGGGATCAGGTTCAGATGGTGCACTCATTGTCGCCATCAGCTGTTCCAAGTTTCTCATTTCTGCTGATTCACCGTAAGGTGTTTTTTGATATTGAAACTCTCTCATGTCCTGACCATAGTCATTCACTTTAGCAGGCTCTGCAATTGCCTTTTGGAGAGCGTGAAGTTTCTGGTACATCTTCTGCTCATTTTCCGGCTTTAAAAAACCTGTGTTTAGCCCGACTTTCTGGCTTCTTATTGAGACTGCATCCGGATCAAAAGAGCCGTCAGATTCAAGAGTAGTTTCATCTGCCTTACTTATCGAAAAATTAGGATCCTTTTTCTTCTGTTCCTCCAATTTTATAGAATCAGCTGATGCCTGATCATAGTAGCTCATTTTATCTAATGCAGAGTCTTCCTTTAGCTTTGGGTTTGGAAGCAGCATGTTAAAACCTGGTTTCTTTTCTGCTGAAAACACGGTTTCTTTTCCTTTACCGCCTCCAAAAACCCAGAAAAGCATTGTTATAAATGGCAGTATAAGCAAAGGAAGAACCAGCATCATTTTACGGTCCTTTCTGTCTTTTGCCGAAAGTGTTTTATTTTCCATAATTTCAATTATTATAGTTACCTGTATTGACTTCCGCAGACTTTTAGAGCATTTTAAAAGCCTGCGTCGTTGGAATTATATTTTTTATCTAAATCGATTGTACCAGAAACATTTATTACGCTGTCTATGTATCTGCCGAGATAAGATTGCTTTTCACTTTTTTTACGAGATGTATCCAAGAAATGCAGCGTTTCATTTTTTTCAGAATAAAAAGGTTTTACAGCTGATATTCCCTCAATACTGATTGATTCAGGACTGTCCAGCAAAACACCGCTGATTATTTTATAAAAACAAAGAACTGTTCCGGTCATCATGAAAACTACAAGAGATAACCCAAGCTGTGATTTGGAAAGGTTTTTAGTTATCCTATCCATTTTAACCACCCACCAGAATCTGATCATAAGGTAAATCCGTGAATGCTGATCGATGTCTTTATGTTTTCTTAATAAGCTTCTCATGGCTTTCTGTTTGAAGTGCCAAGATCTTTGTTCTCAAGAGTATTAAAGCGTTCTATTAGAAAACCGTGGGGATTATTATCGCTCCTTGAAACATTCCGCAGCGTTCCCTGTGTAATCAGGTTTCTATTCATTATGCTTGTGGTTCTTATGATATTCTGCCGGGCAAAGCATTTAAAGCGGTATGGATATTCATTAATATCAATCGTAACGCTGTCTATAAAAACTGTCTGGCTTATATTTCCTGATATAATTCCCGAATAATACCCGTTTTCTTTTAAATCATCGTAGATGCGCTTTACTGAATTATCGGCCAGATAAAGTGCTTTTGTTATATTGGCTTTAATTACTTTATCATCAGGATCAAGGCTGAAGAAATACTGGTGAAAAGTCCTAACATGATCCCTTGCCTCAACAGGCACATTATCTTTGCGGTCTGACGAGTAAGCTTCCAGCACTTTTCCGTTGGCAAGGATATAAACCTTATCCTGCATAGATGTGACAGAGCTGAAACTTTTATAAAGTGCATAACACGTAATAACCGCACTGCCTGCTATTACCAGCATTGTAAAACTCCTGACGTGGTGGAAAGCTGTATCTATATTTTTCATCTTGCTAAACATAACCGTGTGCTTTTAATTTTTTGAATTTCCTTTGAGCCTTTCGCTCATGTAACTTCCTTTATCTTCAAAATAGGGCGAAGACATTGAAGAAGAAGTCATGCTCTGGCTCATTTTTCCTGCCGCATTTCCCATCGCATCCATTACCATTCCTGCTCCCGCAGCAGCACCACCGATTACAGATGAAGTCGAACCGCCAAATAAACTGGTTACTTTCTGTCCCAGTGCGCTTCCTCCCGATGCATGCACTATATAGTTGGCAACAGAGGGCACGGTAAAATATCCGACAATGCCTATAATCATAAAAATCAAGTATCCGATATCGGTCCTGCTGAAAAACGTATCGCCAGATGTATTGATCTGAGAGATATCCAGCCGCAACATCTGCTCCTGAATTTTTCCTATAATCCCTCCAAAAATATTGGCAACAGGGAGCCACAGGTAGATATTGATATACCTAGCAAGCCATACCGTAAGAGTATGCTGGAATCCATCAAATACTGCGATCCCAAATACCAGAGGCCCTAAGATGGAAAGCACCACCAGCTGAAAAGTCCGCAGGGTATCAATACATAATGAAGAAGCCTCGAAGAGAATTTGCAGCACCTGACTTACCCATTCTTTGACCGAATTCCTGAAACTGTAAGAAGCTTTCTCCATAGCAAACTTTACATCATTTCCTATTCCTTCGATCATTCCCTCATCAGAAGAATCTGCACCATCATGGGTGTATTTATACCATCTTTCACGATCGCCTGTTCCAAGAACGCCGACGTACATTTTCCAGGGAGCACTTTCTTTAACTGCTTTTTCTTTTTCCCGAAGAAGCACTTCAATTGCTTTGTTGGATCCCGCAACCATAGAAGCGGTAGCAGTGACGGTTGGTTTCATGACTCCGTTTATGAGTGCCAGCACAGAAGGAAAAATCATAATGCAGAAACCGATCACAAACGGTCTGAAAAGCGGGTAAAAATCAATTGCCTCAGCATTGGCAATATGGCGCCAGACCCTTGAGGCAATATAGAAGACGGCTGCAAATCCCGCTATGCCCTGCCCCACTCCCATAAGATTGCTGCAGAGCGGCATCATCTCATCATACAGCTGTTCAAGAACAGCATGTAGGCTGCCGATATCATCTCCAAGTCCCTGAGCAGAAACTGCTGCGGGAAACAGGAAAAACAGAAAAGTTTTATTTAAAATCTTTATCATGATATGCTGTTTAATCTTTAAAATTATAACTGCTGCGGACTGCTTTAGCATCATTAGATTCCTTAGAACGTTGCAGAGCCAATATTGATGATGATCCATTAAAATCGTGCAGAAACAGTATCTTCTGCTGCATGTCGTCATATATCCTGTCAATCGCTTCAAGTCTTTCGTCATCAGTCATTCTGAGTTTGTCCGCTGTGATTACAGATGTCAATTCATCTATATTCCTAAGACTTTCCCTGCTTAGATTCGAATACACTTTTTCAAAATATTGTATTTCCTTCGGACTAAATTGTTCATTTTTAAGAATCCTGTCAATTCCTTTACGGCTTTCCCTGATCAGCGTAAACTGATATTCCACTATATCTCCCACCCTTTTGTAATTTTTCACAACGGGGCTTATCTGCATCAAAGCATCAAGAAAAGTCTTATGCAGTGAAAAATTTCCTTCAGACATATCCTTTACGGCTTTATATCCGCCGCTAAGCATATCATAGCCTTTCTTCATATCACTCAATATCTTTTTAAACTGCGAAAGTTTTTCAATATTCAAAATGAGCTGCTGGATTTCAGCTGACTGCGCTCTAGTCGAATAAGGAGTACAAAGCAGAAAAGACATTGTAAAAATTAGAAATATTTTTCTCATCATCAATTTATTTTAAGGTCATGCAATTGCCCTGCCTGCCTGATATCATTTCGCTCTTTAGTTTTCGATATTGCCAGAACTTTGATTTCTCCGCTGAATTTCTCGCAGAAAGCGTAGTCTTCAATTGCTGCCTCATAAAGTTTATCAATACGCTCGATTCTTTCGTCGTCCTTCATTTCAAGTTTGGTGCTTGTCGTAACAAGAAGCAGTGTATCAATACTTTCATCACAGCTTTCAAGCAGTCGTTTGAATGTCCTTCTGATATAATCCAGTTCACTGCCCTGAAAAAGATCATCCTTCTGGAGGTTCTCAAAAGTCCTTTTATATGTCTTTAAAATCTGGACCTGAAGCGAGATTATTTCGGCAACTCTCGTATAATTCTTAACCTTTGGATTAACTTTTAGCAATGATGTAAAATAATCACTGTGCAGGTTCAATTCGCCTTTCTTAGCATCTGAAATAAAATTCAGTCCGTTTTTAACTGCTTTATACCCTTTTGCAGCATAATCCACATAAGTGCGCAGCGCCGCAATCTGAAGAAGGAGCATTCGTTTCTGTTTAGCCTGCTGCGCCTGAAGGCCGCTGGTAAGCATTGCTGTTATTATGCATAGTAATATTGTCTTTTTCATCTTTTTAATACTGTTTACGGAATTCCGTAAAATTGTTTCACTTTTTTTGCATCGGCATCTGTTTTTGCCCTCTGAAGACTCAGCAGCATATTCTGCTGGTTGAAAAGCCTGAGATCATTGTAATTGGTGTCAATCTGATCAGCAGCCTTATTTATGATTTCCAGTCTTTTCAGATCACTCATCTGAGTGCTAAATGAATCTATGATTAGAAATATCTGGTCGATGTTTTTAATGCTCTCTTCCAGTATTCCGTCATAGACCTTTTCCATATATTCCAGTTCGGAGACTTTGAAACTCTGATCCTTTTTAAAAAGGTTCCATGCCCTCTCGTATTCTTCAATCAGACGGGTCTGCTTCGAAGAAATTTCCTTAATTCTCCGGTAGTAGATAATAATAGACTTAACTTTCTGCAGCTCTTCATAATAGTCTTTATAAATATCCCTCTGTTTTTTTGTCCAGTCTGAAATCTCATCCAGCTTCAGTTTGGAAAGTGTGTTTTCAATCTGCTTCTGTGCGTTCTGAAGCCAGATGGTTTTGTTCTGCAGCCTTTGGATTCCAAGATCGATAGCTTTGATTACTTTCTTTGTTACCGCTTTCACTATCTCCAGAATCGGGAGGGCTGCTGTCTTTTCTGCTGGTCTTGCAGGCGTGCTGATTAACATAAAACACATAAGACAGGCAGCAATTCTAATTTTTGTTTTCATCTCTTTTTTTTAATTTCCGTTTCTTATTTCCTGCGCCATTGCGGCAATCCCTTTCTTAATGTCCCCGCCAAACTGCTTTGCAAAAGCATTCATTCTTACTTTCTCACTTTCTTCGGTAGTATACGCAAGGTATTCTTCCAAAGACACTTCCGTTCTGTAGACCTTTGAAAGCATCCCTCCAAGAGATATGAAAACTTCCTTGTACTTCTTATCGGGATCGTTGGCTTTGTTTACAGAAAGTACCAAAGCCTTCTCCTTTTCGGTGAGCCCGAGCAGCTCCTGAATCTGGTCGAACTTGTTCTGATATTTGCTCTGGTCCAGCAGGATTTTGCAGTCGCTATTATTGATGATGGCCTGCTTCACTACAGGAGATGAAATGATATCCTCAACCTCCTGGGTCACCACTATTGCCTCACCAAAGAACTTGCGAACAGTCTTAAAAAGATACCGTAGATATTCCGCCATGCCCTCCCTTGCAATGGCTTTCCATGCCTCTTCAATTAAAATCATTTTACGGATTCCCTTGAGTTTTCTCATCTTGCTTATAAATACCTCCATAATAATAATGGTCACCACTGGAAACAAAATGGGATGGTCCTTAATATTATCAAGTTCAAATACAATAAAGCGCTCTTTGAGAAGATCTAGATTCTCTGTGGCATTCAGAAGGTAATCAAACTCGCCTCCGCTGTAATAAGGACGGAGCACATAGAGAAAATTATTGACATCAAAGTCCTTCTCTTTTACTTTATCTCCTTGAAGGATTGATACAAACTGCTCCTTCAGAAACTCATAGAAGGTATTGAAACAAGGAAAGATGTTTTTATCCTTTTCAAGATTTTCATAATAGAGCTGGAGTGCATTGGACAGCGCCACATACTCGCTTCTGTTGAACGTTTCATCATCTTTCTTCCACAAGGCCAGCAGAAGCGTTTTAATGCTTTCTTTTTTTTCGGTATCCAGACTGTCGCCCTCAATAATGTAAAAAGGATTGAAACGGATAGGGTTCTTCTCGTCATAAGTGAAATAATAGCCGTTCACCATATCGCACAATCCTTTGTAGCTGTGTCCGACATCCACCAGTACAATATGGGTTCCCTGCTCATAATAGCTTCTGACCATATGATTGGTAAAAAAGGATTTGCCGCTTCCCGATGGACCGAGTATAAACTTATTCCGGTTGGTGCAGATGCCTTTCTTTACCGGCTCATCACTGATATCAACATGAACAGGTTTGCCCGTCAGGCGGTCACCCAGACGGATGCCGCAGGGACTCAGCGAGGAGCGGTATCCTGTTTCCATATTCAGAAAACAGACAGCCTGCTCGGTAAAGGTGTCAAAAGCATCATTCATTGGAAAATCGGCAGCATTTCCGGGAATGCCGGCCCAGTAGATCTGCGGCGCTCCCACAGTTTCCTGTTTGGCGGCTGCATCCATCTGCGCCAGGGCTGATGAAATCTTGTTTTTAATGTCTTTCAGTTCTTCTTTTTCTGAGGTCCATGCCAGGACATTAAAATGTGCTTTAACCGGAAGCCGCTGCTGTGCTATGGCTTCATTGAGAAAATCATTTGCAGCATCCCTTGCAATCAAATTCTCACGGCTGTAAGCAGATAGTGACTGGAGTCTTAATCTTTTGCTTTCCAGCTTTTGGATCGTTTTCTGCGCATCTTCAATAAAAATATACTGATTGTATATATGATTGCATGAAAGTAGCTGTCCCAGCGTGGATGCAAAACCAACACTGAACTTTGTCTTATCGGTTGAATACCGGTCAAAATTGATTCTTGACCCGCAGAGGGCGGGCAGATCAGCAGCATCTCCAAGGGTAAAAAGCTGGCTGTGCTTCTCTCCTATCTGCATTCCGTCTGAAAACTTAAGATCGCTGTAAACAAATGAATTTTCATTTTCAGATAAAAAATAATATTTTTCAATGAGCCCTATTTTTCTGCTCTGGCTCTTGAGTTCATTATTTCTTAGTCTTGTCATACGGATAAATCCGCTGTCCTCCATAATCCTTTTAAACTGGCCTGTACTGTCAATGAAATCCTGAAGAAACTGGGATTTAGTCACTTCCTGAGGTGCAATGCTTTTCCTGATGAGATTAGAAAAAAGCGAACTGGAATTCTTTCTTCCCTCTGGCTTTTTTGTAATCATAATATAACAGGAATGATCTAGAAATGGTCTCTCATTAAAAAAACGCTCGCTGCTTCTTGTGAGAAAACTGCTGTCTTCATTGTCAAAATCCGCTTTGAAGCTGCTTTCTAAAAACCAGTCCTGCTTGTGAAAAACAGTAAACTTGGGAAGTATTTTTACAGCTTTAATCCATGACTGGTGAAAAGATTCATATTCCTGATCTGATAAAGTAAAAATCTCCGGCAGATCAGCTTTAAACACTACAGTTATATCACCTTGTTTGGATAAAATGCAGTCATGCTGCACATCCATAATCGGTAAAACATCATCCAATTCCTTTTCCATTTTTCCTTGCTTTACTAATTTTTGCTTTTCTCTGCAACAGGCTTCTGGCTGCTTTCAAAATATGCTCTCCAAGATTAGGATCCACGCAGTTCCGAAGCACCTGCCTTTTGTTTGGAATATTACACTCCTTTAAACTGAAACCTAAAGCCTGTTCAAGATCAGGAATCTGGGCACGCCGGATTTTTATCGCTGCGAACTGATCAGACTGGGAAACCTCAAAATTTGACCAGATTAAATGGCGCTGCAGTACAGCATCAGGATCAATCAGAGGTTTGTAATAAGGCTTTACATTTTCAACTGTCCATAAACATTCAGCATTATGCCTTAAAAACAAGACTTCCTGATACAGTCTCATATCGGGAAATACTGCTGGAGTTCCCCGGAATCTCACGCATATATTCTGCCTGAAAGACGAATGGGACTGGCACGGAGGTGAAGACCAGATAAAATCAAATTCTTTATAATGATCCAGAAGGTACTGATGCGCATCTCCAACAACCACTATGTCCTGTGGAAAATTCTCTGAATAGATGGCAGCAAGCTGAGGATCAAGTTCAACAGCAGTGACAGACACATCAGTCCAATTTTTTCTGTTGCCTCCTATTCCGGCATAAAGATTTAAGACTTTCATAAGCTAACAAACGTTTAACGTTCTAAGACTATCACTTAAAAAAACTGACCTGCTGCGCACTTTTACACATTTCGGAATTTGTCTGGAAGCTAAAGCTTTCATCATGCCATGCTCTCCATACTTCCTGCTCATCTTATAAATCTTAATTACCATTACCGTTCCTGCTGCACCAATTAAAACAACGCATACCAGTGAAGGAATTCCGATAATAAAAAGCACTGCAAAAACAATCATCAGTCCGACAACACCTCCTCCCAGATACCATATGTACTGGGCTTTAAGTCCTTTAAATTCAATTGACTGATTGATTCCTTTGTTGATCTGATAGACACTGCTCATGAGTGAGACTGGCTATACACCAAAGAAAGATTTGATCACCGTAGCCACGACGACAAGAAAAACGCAGCTTCCAAACCATGCAGCGGCAACCTTGCCCGTATCAGGGTCTCCGGCATTCCACTTCTGATAAACCTTAACAGCACCGATAAGTCCTAGTATTGCTCCCACGGCATACATGAGTTCCGTGCCCGCATCAAAATAGCTTCTCACCTTTTGGTTCGCCTCATTTATTCCTGCCACACCGTCCTGGGCATAAGCATTTCCATTAATAATTAAAAGCAGAAAAATTAAGCTTACTAAGTTCTTGTTCCTTTTAAAAAAACACTTTAATTTTATTCCATCATTCACCATCATACCTCATTTTTAAAGATTAATATTAATTCAAAAGCAGAGGAACAGCGCCGTCTCATCATCTATTCTCCTTGTCACATTTTACCATACCGCACTAGAGCGGACGGGGAAAGTTCCTCTGCTGTTTTTTAATTATTTTCTTCCCATAATTCATCTGCTTCACTTGCAGTAAGAAGCAGTTCGGGATATTTTTCGGAATCAAGTGCAAGCAGAATGTTTACATTGCTGCGTAAAGAAGAAATCTTTACATATGGATAATCGGAAAGAATTAATCGGATATAATTCTTGAATTCCAGATTTGAGCGATTTAATTCTGCACTTTCTGAAACTGCGGCTGTCAAGCGGGCTGACAGTTCCTTAACCTCATCAAGAGTGGCAAATGATTCTTCAAATGCTTCATTAAGATTTGTCTGGTTAGTCTGTACTTGATCGAAAGATTGTAATTGGTCATTGATTGGCTTCTTTCGCAAGGGGTAAAAATTAATTTTCTTTCTGCCCTGCAGAATTTCCTTTATTTCAAAAGAATAATAACGTAATCCAACAAACAGATACCATAAAATTAATAGCGTAATAACAGTTACAATGTAGCTGCTCCATGTAATAGAATTTAACATAGCATTTTCATTTATCATTCAACATCATCTCTTACTATGAATAAACCAAGAAGAACAATTATGGTTTATTATACGGTCCAAAGTAACTTCGGAAATAAAACTTCTGCAAGTACAACTTTTTCTGTACCCCAGTTGTACCCCTGTACCTTTGACTAATATTAAGGGATGACCGAATGACAAAAAAAATGAGTCCATAAAAAAACCTCCTTATAAGGAGGTCTATTTCACAGCTTACGATAGTTAATATTCTATAATCTTTTTAAACATCATTAGTTCAGCATCTTTTTTATCAATAATCTTCCAGCCGTTATCAGAGAGGATAAAATATGCGTTTTCCTTCTTTTCTTCTGGAAGTCCAGGCCATAACACTCCAAATTCATTAATTTCATTCTGAACAATATAATCGACCACAGCCATCTTTTTATCATTTGTCTCAGCAGTTATCTGAATGATTTGACCAAACTTCTTCAATCCTATCTTAACTTTCTGGATCTTGTATTCTTGTTCTTCTGCTGTCGTTTCAAGCAGAAAAGGTTTAGCTGAATCTGTAAACTCTATCAAAGGTTTATCTCTATTTTTACAGCCTTTAACTTTTATTATCTCTACAAAACCTTTTTCTTCTAAACCTGAATCCAGCATTTTTTGAGCATGCACAGGATCATTGCAGAAAACTTCAAAATCAATTTCTTGAGGAAATTGGTATTTTTTTACAATCATACTTTCTGCTGTTCTATTATCCAGTTTATTGTTCTGGCAGCAGATAAATAAAAGACTGAACAACGGCAGTATTCTTAATAGTGATTTCATGATCTAATAAATTAAATTAGTATTCCTTTATATGCTTAATAATTTTCTCTAATGTTTTAATTACAAATTCTTTATCTTTTTCTTCTGGATTATATGACTTGCTCCTCACCGATTGATATGATAAATTTCTCTTGAATGGAGTTGAGAGATAAGGAACGATTGTCTTAAAAATTAAACTCATTGATTTCGCCTTTAATACTCTCGTCTCATCCGTCGCTCTTAAAATCAGACCCATTTGATCAGATGAAAGTGTGCATTGTATTTTGTTTTCAGGTATCTGGCTGGATGAACTTACGTTTCTTTTAGAAAGCATATTTCCCGACTCTTCAAGTTCATCTCGGTTTTGAAGAAAACTAATTTCCGATGCAAACCAATTCTCTAAGACATCCTTAATGTTCTGATGACATACATCGAAAGTAATTTTCACGTTTGAGTGGAGCTGCTTGAAGTCTTTAAAAAAGAGCAAAAGGAGATTTAATTTTGCTGACTGCTTTTCGGTGTTGTAAATCTGTTCGGTCATTCTCTCTGTGAGAATAGAAATGTACTGCAGCGAATTAAAATTATGGTCAATCAGCAGTTCGTCAAGCGGCGTGAAAATGGAGGGATTTTCAATATCGCCATTATATTCTTCGAGGAGTTTTAGTAGCTCGCGAAAATAAAGAATACGACGATAAGTAAGTTTTTTTCCGTTATCAGCTTCAATTGCATTCTGCAGCAGTTTCACAACTCTTTTAATCGTTAACTTATCAGGCTCAGAGCTTAAGCTTCTTTTGTTGATTCTCTGCAGTTTTAGTGCAAGCTCTTTTCTGCACACCATAAGATAGGTAATCGGAACTCTTTCGTCAAGACTCAGATAATACGAAAACCTGTCTTCAATGAAAGAAATCAGATAATCAAGATTTGAAATGAGAAGATCGGCAAGTTTTCTTATTTTTTCAGATTGAAGAACTTTTTCTGTACGATTTTCGATAATGCTGTCCAGCAGAAAAATTAAAGTTGAATGATACTGCCTGACCGTTACACGGATATGTCTTTTCTTTTTTAACGAAAAAACTTCATTTTTTAAATGCACTTGAATTTTTATGGATTCTTTTGAAATGTTTTCTGTAATAACTGAGATATCATTATCATTCAAACTTTCAATATTTGCGCTTAGTGGATCGAAAGTCTGCAGTATCAAAGTATCAAACCATTCCAATGGATAATTAATGTTCATCATCTTAGATTTTACAATGAAACAACTGAAAACTACCGATTCTTATATTTATCAATAAAAATCGCACGATATTCTGAAGGAGAATATGACGTATGCTTTTTGAAGAAAATGCTAAAGACTGAAACACTTGCAAATTCCATTTCTTCAGCGATTTCTGCAAATGTATTTTGAGTATCTTCCAATAAAATTTTTGCTTCGCTGATAATAGCTTCAATAATTAATGCTTTTACAGAACTTCCTGTAACCTCCTTTACTACTTTGTTTAAATACTTGCTTGTAATAAAAAGTGCACCTGCATAAAATTTAGCATGATGCTGTTTCTTATAATGTATAGAAAGCACCGTTAAAAACTGAATAACCAAATTTTCCTTCCTTGTAAAGCTTAGCACGGTATCAGAAGAATACTTTGCATAAATTAACTTAAGCTCGTACAAGAATAAATTTAAGCTTATCCTGTAAAGCTCCTCATCAATATCGTTCCTTTTCGCCTCTACATTAATGTAATGTATCAGCTTATAAATCATGGATAACACTTGATATTCTTTTTCTTCAAGTGGAGCTTTTAAAGGTTCTTTCCTAATAAAAAAATAAAACGAATCAACTAATTCTCGTTTCAGACAGTTTTTAACAGCAAACTCTGAGGAGAAAGTAATTAAATACAGGTGAAGTTTCTCTTGAACTTCAAAAATTGTGCAGGTCGAATCTTTCGGAATAACTACAAGATCTCTTGCTGATAGATCTTGCATTACTTCCTGAAGTTTAATTTTAATATTACCTGATCTTACTAAGAGAACTGCTAAGTTTTCCGCGGTAAAAGGCTCATCACTTTCACTCTTTTCATATTTTTTTATAATATGAATATCTAATCCTTTACCAGACAGATCAAGTAAATTGGAATTTATTAGATTTTTTATCATAACTCACTTCCTTTAAATTTTCCGTTCTGAATTCATCATCGTACTTTAAATTTTTTTCGAATCAATAAATAGAAAATAAAATACAGGTTAAACAAACAGGTTACATACAGCATATATACCCGAAAACGAAAAGGTATACATGCTGTAGGTTCTGCAGTTCTAAAATAATCTGCGGGCTGATAGTCAAATAAAAGTCCCAGAATAACAAAGAGACTAGTTAGATTGGTTAAAATCATAGCAATATTTAAAATGGCTCGTAATTTCATATAGCGCAGAATTAATTTAAAACTTTTAGAATATTAAAGCAGCTTCTCAAGAAGGGCGATAACCTGTACAATTGAAGTTTCATTTTTACTAAAGAAAGGTTTGGCACGTTTGCTTCCTATCAGAATATCCCAATCCTTATCTTTACGTTCTTCTTCTGAATATAAAGAGTACCTCGAAATGGATGCAACCGTTAAGATTGTCTCGGTTTCCTCGGAAGTAAGAACACTGTCATTTAATACATCTGCTTCATAACCTACAATATAATTGTTGGTTATTACAAATTCATCCTGCCTTTTATCAATAAGATTCTGAAGAAAATTAATTAAGTTGTTTTTTACGTAAGTCTGTAAACTACTGTTCTGGACAATTAGAATCATACTATTGTCGGGATCTGACATTATCGATTCTACCATTTCATCCGTAAATGGTATGAGTCTGCTGGTAATGAGATTTTTTTTCTGCAGACTTTCAGAAACAAAACTTATCTGTTTAGCAAGTTCTGAAACAGAATTTGGTGCCTGATTATTTTCATAATAGATTTTCAATAATTCGTAGACTTTCTTCCCTTGGAAATCAAAGGGGTTACGATCACCATTAATAGTTTGAATCTGAATATCATAATTCTGTGGAGAATCTGATGCAATTTCTGAATTTTCAAAATCGGAATCAGCCGAACATGAAATGAATAAAAACGATGTGATACAACATAATAAAAAAGTTTTCATGATTTTGATGTTTGAAATGAGTGAGAATTTTTCTCAGTTCTTTTCATCCGGATTAGCAGAACTTTTATCCAGCACCCTGCTGGACATTTTGCTTTGAATTCAAGGCAAAACTATTATGCATACAAATCTCCCGCAAGCCAATATATGTGGATTTTCGGCAATTCCACTGTGGATTTCCACGAAATCCACAGTGCTTTTTACCAAACAAAATATTGTAATTCAATTGTTTATGTTATTTTTATATCAAATTAATGTAAAATTAATATTACAACATCTAGCGTACGGATATCAAGTCTAATAAATCACTATATCATTATGAATAGACCTAAACTAATTTTAATATACCTTTTGTTGTTTAATTTTTTATCAGCTCAAAAAAACTCGTTCACTACCCCTGATTCTCTAAAGAAAAAAAGTTTTGAATACTTAGATAACAGATTTTATGATGTTAGAAAAGACAGTGCAGCTTCTTCTATATACGCTTTTGCTTTTCTAAAAAAAGCCAAAGAGGAAAAAAATTTAAAAGAAGTGATTAATGGCTATCAAAACTTAATGCTGATATCACCAGACAAGGTAAGAGCTGTATACATTGATAGTATGCTGCACACAGCAATAAAATCCAAAGACAATAGGCTGATAGGTGCAGCATACCTTAGTAAGGGTACATATTTCTATGGGTTGAAGCATCAGAAACAGGCAATGGATAATTATTTAATTGCTAATAGTTATATTTCTAAAACTAATGATCAATATCAGATACATAAGGTGAAATACTGTATTGCACTGACCAAATTCTACGTCGGTTTTTACGACGAAGCAGTATCTCTCTTGAAAGAATGTGTTGAATATTATAAAAACAAAGAACCAAGACCCTATCTTAATTCTCTTCACATGCTTGGACTTTGTTACAATAAACTAGGAAATTACGGGCTTTGCACATATATAAACACTTTGGGAATTTCGGAGAGTAACCGCCTGAATTCAACCCTAATGCTTCCCTATTTTATTCATTCAGAAGGAATCAATCAATACTTTAAAAATGATTACTCTGAATCTATAAAAAATATTCAATCTTCTCTAGATGAGATAAAAGAAAATAATGATTTTGCAAATGTTGCCATCGGTAATTTCTACATTGGAAAAAGTTACTGGGGTCTCAATCAAAAAGAAAAAGCGGCCGAGTATTTTCAAATAGTTGATAAAATTTTTAAAGAAAAAAAATATCTGCGTCCTGATTTAAGACAGGCATTTGAACTATTAATCAACTTCTATAAAAAAAAGAAAGATTTAGATGGTCAGCTTTACTATGTCGATCAGCTTCTAAAAGCTGATACGCTGCTTATGGAGAATAATAGGTACATTATAAGCAAAATTCATAAACAATATGATACGAAAGAACTTATTTATGAAAAGGATAGAATTTTACTGGAAAAAGACCAGATTGCGGATGATTTGCAAAAAGAAAAATACTATGATATAATTTTTGCATGTGTTATATTACTGTTATTTCTAATTATTGGCTGGCAGACACGTCGCTACTACAGAAAAAGAAAAATTTACGAAAAAAATTATGAGCTATTGATGGAGGAACTTGCTTCAGTTAAAAACAGACCAAAAAAAAAAATTGAAAAAGAACCGATTAAAGATATTAATAGTGACACTGTAAACCTAATACTAAAGCAGTTCGAAAAATTTGAAAAAGAAAAAAAGTTCCTTGAAAAGGACTGGAATCTTGTTTCATTATCAGCAGCATTTAACTCAAATACAAAATACCTATCGGCCATTCTAAATCATTACAGAGATACGCGGATAAATGAATATATTAATGGACTTCGCATAGAATATATTGTTACTCTGCTACGGACAGAACCAATATATAGAAAGTACACATATGCTGCTTTGGCTCAAGAATCCGGATTTAGCTCAACGCAGCGGTTTGCAAAAGCTTTCCTTTTAAAAACTGGTATGCCAGTCAGCTATTTTATAGAACAGATTAAAAAATCATCTCTATAAATATGTTGTGTTGTAATGATACATTTCATTATAAAAATCTACTTTTGCCAGCGTAATTAAAAACATGACAAAATAAAAGATCTAATCGGAAAAATTAACGCTGAAATTAAAACATTCAAAACTGAATCTGAATCATTATGTGAAAAAGGAGTTAAAGCTGCTGGAGCTAGAGCTCGTAAGTCATCTTTAGAAATTGAAAAACTTTTAAAGGAGTTTAGAAAAGTTTCTATTGAAGAATCTAAAAAATAAGAGATAAATTTAAGTGCAATTCTAATAATGGCATTTATTTTTTTAGGAACTCAACATCTTATCTTTTTTCAATCTCTTAAATCTTTTATGACTAAAATAATTCTAAAGAACTTAGCTATTTTTCAGTTTTATTAATAAAATCATCGTTGATCTTCGATCCGTATTTACGCTCTATCAAGCTGAAAAAATCTGACAATTTTATTTTTTTGTAAAAACACATAATAGCTAACGTAGACATTGGTATACGATAACCATCATTTTTTCGAATTTTACTCAAAACATGAGGATGTACGCCTAGTTCGTGACTTTGCGATAAATTAGATTTATTTTTTGAAATCCATTCATCATTGATAAAATTGCACACCAATTTATCTAACAAAAAAACTTTTGCTGGTTCTTCTTTTTTTATTGAATCACTATTAGCACCCGAATTCTTTGACATATTAACAAATAAAAAAATTATTCAGCATTTTTGTTGGCACGATAGTGCCAGTTTTAAACTTTTTTGTTATATTTGTAACTGAATCCATATATTTGCGATACTTCATTAAAATATTTGAAGCATTCGCTTTGAATCCCGACTTATAAAACTGGTAATTTTTGCACACGGGATGATAAGTAAGATGCTCACGTCTTTGGCGTGGGCTCACTTATTTCGTGTGCGGGTATACCAGTACCTTTAAGTCGATTTAAGTTGAGTCTAAACCCACGCCTCCTTTTTAGGAGCCAAAGTATAATCTCAACATTTCTTAGCCACTGCTTTATTTTTTTTAGTCTCGCATTAAACTAAACTTTAATGTCAAAACTATTTATTTGTAAAAAGACCAATCACTTTTATTATGTCTATTAAGACGTTTACTTAATGCATAAAAAATGGCCCTCAGTTGCAGCGACCAAACTAGAACAGAGGACCTTAGCTAATCAAAAAACCTTTTAACTAACCAATTCCAATATTATGAATTATTTTTCATACTACAAGGGTGGAAAAGCGCTTTATTGCCTAATTTTTACGGCTGTACTGTTCACTTTTTCGTCATCATTTGGCCGCGAATTATTCCGGTATAAAAATATTTTCTTCCAGCAAAATCAAGTGCAGGGTACTGTTACAGATGGCTCCACACCTTTACCCGGCGTGAATGTTTCCATAAAGGGCAAAACGAATAATTCGTCCACTACCGATTATAGTGGGCAGTACACAATAAATGCAAGGGTTAGCGATACACTGATCGTTTCGTTCATAGGATTCAAAACTAAATTTATTCCAGTAAATAACAGTACTAAAATTGACATCAAGCTGGAATATGATACCACAACGCTACAGGAGGTCCGGGTAAATGCTGGTTATTATTCCGTAAAGGAAAGTGACCGTACGGGGAGTATTTCCCGGATTACCTCCAAAGATATAGAAATGCAGCCAGTCACCAACATACTGGGTGTCATGCAGGGACGCATGCCCGGAGTTAATATTACGCAAAATAGCGGAATGCCAGGTGCAGGTTTCGGAATCCAGATCCGCGGTCAGAACAGCATAAGAAACGACGGAAACAGCCCAATGTATATTATTGATGGAGTTCCATATTCTTCCCAGTCAATCGGAAGCTCCTTGACTTCACCTAACATGCCTTCGGAAAATAGTCCTTTAAATAGTATCAACCCCGCTGATATTGAGACAATCGAAGTTTTGAAAGATGGTGATGCTACCGCAATCTATGGTTCTCGGGGCGCAAATGGAGTGGTGCTTATTAGCACTAAAAAAGGCAAACAGGGAAAAACATCATTTTCTACAACCTATCAGCATGGAATTGGCAAAGTCATCCGTTTTAAGAATGTATTGCAAACTCCTCAGTACTTAGCCATGCGTCGAGAAGCCTTTGCAAATGACGGAGTAGCACAATATCCGGCATCTGCCTATGATGTTAATGGAACTTGGGACCAGAACCGAAATACAAACTGGCAGAAAGAATTGATTGGCGGTCTAGCCGATAACACGAATCTGCAAGCGTCTCTTTCAGGGGGATCCTTGCAGACAAACTTTCTCTTTAGCGGCAATTATTCAAGAGAAACCACAGTCTATCCAGGAAACTTTGATTATATAAAAACTGGCGGCCATTGTAATCTTAACCATGAATCGCAAAACAAAAAGTTTAAAATAAATTTTTCCGCAATATACTCCGCGCAGTTCAGCAGCCTTCCTTCAATCGATCTAACACAGATCTCAGGAAGACTTTCTCCAAATGCACCAAAGCTATATGATGCTTCAGGCAATCTAAATTGGGAAAATAACACTTTTGACAACCCAATTGCCCCATTGGAAGGGAAAATAAAAGGAACTACCTATGATCTGCTGGCCAACGTGATGCTATCTTATGACCTAGGCTACGGTCTTGCAGTTAGAAGCAGTTTTGGTTACACAGATCTTAATCAGAAACAGCTTAATTTCCAGCCTCATACTATTTTTAGTCCCTCTTCGGGATTTGGAAGTGAAATTTCATCACTTTATTCTAATCTTATAAATCGAACGTCATGGATCGCAGAACCTCAGCTTGCTTGGAACCAAAGCATAGGAAAAGCCGAAATCGAAGTTTTGGCTGGAAATACATTCCAGAGCCAAAAGGGAGACAGACAGCTCATTAATGCCACAGGATTTTCAAATAATGCTTTAATGGAAAATCCTGCATCAGCGGCTACTTACAGAGTAGTGAATAGCGATCAGAGTTTATACAGGTATACGGCTGCTTTTATGAGAGTGAATTTTAATTGGGAGGGAAAGTATATCTTAAATCTTACCGGCAGACGTGACGGTTCAAGCAGATTCGGGCCAGGAAAACAATTCGCCAGCTTCGGAGCCGTGGGTGCCGCATGGAATTTCGCAAAAGAGCCTGTATTTAAGAAAAATCTTGAATTTTTAAGCTTCGGAAAAATACGCGCAAGTTACGGAACCAGTGGTAATGACCAAATAGGAGATTATCAGTTCCTAGATACATATGGCACATCAGGACTTACATACTCAGGAATTTCAGGATTACAGCCAAGCAGGTTATCTAATGCTGACTTTGGCTGGGAAACAAATGTAAAATTTGAAGTAGCACTAGAAGCAGGATTTTTTAATGACAGAATATTCACGTCAGCATCATGGTTCATAAATAAATCTTCCAACCAGCTGGTTGGAATTCCATTGCCTGGCACTACAGGTTTTCAGTCGATACAGGCAAATCTTGATGCTGAAGTCCAGAATAAAGGAATAGAAATAACCCTAAGAACAGTGAATATGAAAAGTAAAGAATTCAGCTGGATTACAAATTTAAACTTTACCAGTCTAAAGAATGAACTCAAATCTTTCCCTGGTCTTTCGTCTTCTACTTATAGAAATCAATTTGTAATAGGAATGCCTTTAAATATTCAGAAAGTTTACAAATATGAAGGTGTTGATTCCGCACTCGGAATTTATCAATTCAAGGACGTTAACGGTGATGGGGTTTTAACTGCCGCTGATGACAAACAGACTATCAAGAATCTAAATCCTAAATTTTATGGAGGAATGCAAAATCAATTGCATTATCGTAACGTGGATCTTGACTTTTTATTTCAATTCGTCAGACAGGAAAATTTTAATGAAAATTTCTCGAATCCAATGCCTGGAACAATGTTTAACCAGCCATCTGGAGTTTCTGCCCACTGGCAAAGTCCCGGAGATATCGGCCCATATCAGGCCTACAGCAACAGTAACACAGCTATGATACTTGCAAACAGCAGGCTTATCCAAAGTGATGCCGCTGTAAGCGATGCATCTTACATCAGGCTGAAGAATATCTCATTGTCGTATCAGCTGCCTCAAAAGTGGACTAAAAATTTTACCTGCAGATTAAGTGTTCAGGGACAAAACATCCTGACGATAACAAAATATAAAGGCATCGATCCTGAATTTAGATCCGCTGGCTATCTGCCCCCCTTACGCATTTACAGTACAACAGTTAACCTTACATTCTAATCATAATTTTGCGACCTATGAAAACATTTGATACAAGACTAAAACCTCTGATGAAATTAATAACAGCTGTGCTATTTTCATCATGTTCAAATTTTACCGATATAGACCTTCCCTCATCGCAGCTCACCGCCTCGTCAGTCTTCGAAAATAAGACAACCGCTAACGCCGCTATGGTAGACATTTATTCCAAAATAAGAGACAGGGGCTTATTGACAGGTTATACAACAGGGCTGTCTAGAGAGCTCGGATTATATACGGACGAACTCCAGTACTTTGGCATATCGGGAACCGCGCAGGCAAATTTCTATACTAATTCGCTTCTTGCCACAGGGTCAGAAATATCTGAATTATGGAATAGCAGCTACAATCAGATATATGCGGCAAATTCGGTAATAAAAGGAACTGAAGCATCTCTTTCGTTATCGATAGAAGACAAACATCAGCTTATGGGTGAAGCTCTTTTTGTACGTGCTTTAGTTCATTTCTATTTAACAAATTGCTTCGGACCGATTCCTTATGTAACGGAAATAGATTATAAGAAAAACACCACGCTTTCCAAGCTATCTCAAAGTGCATTATATGCACTTATTAAAAAAGATTTAGAGCAAGCCGTAGCTCTTCTCCCAGTAAATTATGTAGGAAACGACAGGGTTAGACCAAACAGGGGAGCTGCACAGGCGCTGCTTGCAAGATTATGTTTGTATTCTGAACAATGGGAAGAGGCATCCAATTATTCTTCAGCTGTATTGAATCAGAGCCAAATGTACGTCTATCCACTCGCACTGGATTTAGTTTTTTTAAAAGAAAGCCGCTCCACCATCTGGCAGTTAATGCCCTCAGCCGCAGGCAGAAATACTTATGAAGGAAATACTTCAATTTTTACGCAGGGACCGCCGTCATCAGCTTCTATTTCTCCTCACCTGTTAAATGCATTCAGCAGCAGCGACCAGCGTAAAACACAGTGGATAAAAGCCGTTACTAATGGTAGCTCAACATGGTATCATGCAAATAAATATAAGAGACAGACCACAACTGCGACTTCACTGGAGTATTCTATAGTATTACGCATCGCTGAGCAGTACTTAATCAGAGCAGAATCACGCGCACACTCAGGGGATTTAATTGGTGCTAAAGAAGATTTAAATAAAATAAGAAATAATGCAGGGCTGCAAAATACGCTGGCGGAAACGCCGGAACAGATAATAGATGCAATACTGGCAGAAAGACGTTTAGAACTTTTTACGGAACATGGACATAGATTTTTCGATCTTAAAAGAACCGGAAGACTTAATACCGAACTCTCGTCGGTGAAGACCCAGTGGAGCGCGACAGATCAGCTTTTACCGCTTCCAGAATCTGAATTACTTTTAAATACAAATTTAAACCCACAGAATGAAGGCTATTAAACGGAATTATAAAGATTTTTTTACCAGGATTACCTGTTTCATTTTTTGGTTAGTAGTCTGTCCTGCTTTATCGGGGCAGACAGTGCCCAAAAAAAACCTGCTTGCTTCGGATTATAAACTTTGGAGTTTTATGGTGCCAGACCAAATATCTGACAATGGAAACTGGACTAGCTATAGGCTTATGTACCAATATACTTCTACTGATACGCTGATTGTCCAGCACACTTCGGATTATAGTAAAAAAATAGTCCTGCCAAATGCCTTAAAAGGCAAATTTAATGGCGAAACGGATTTTGGATGCATCGCACGCGGTACTTTCACCTTAGTAAATTTAAACTCTCAAAAGATTTTTGAAAAAAAAGGGGTTGAGGATTTTGAATTTTCAGCAGATCAGAAACATGTTATCATTGTAATGAAAAATGCTGATGGAAAACTTAGCCTTGAAATAAGGGATACTGATGAAAAATTGCTTTTTGAAAGATCTAATATAAACCGATACCGCTTTGATCCAAAATCAAACGGCATTGCATACAGTACAACTGATACCAATTCATTTAAAGTAGAAGCTGTGTTGTTTGGGAATTCCATATCCAAATTTCAGCTTGCCGAAAATACTGCATTCCCTTATCAAAATATAATCTGGAAAGGGGATAAAATTGTTTTTCTAGAAAACTGCAAAGAAAGTCCGGTTCTTTTCAGCTATGATTTAAGAAGAAAACAAATCCAGTGTCTCAATTCTGATTTTAAGCAAAATTCCACAGGTATGACTATTTCAAACTCTGAATTAGCTAACCCAATTCTTTCTTCAGATGGTCTGCGTATTTTCTTTTGGCTGAAAGAACCAAATGACAAGGAAAGAAAGATAAACGAAAATGAAGTTGAAGTTTGGAATTCTAAAGACAAACTTCTTTTTGACTTCCATAAATATGCCCCTTATTATACATGGTCAGATAAACTGGCTGTATGGAATTTAAAGAACAATTCTGTTTTTAAGATTACAGATAATATTTTCCCTAAAGCTTATTTAAGTCCCACATACGATTATGCTTTTATATTTAATCCAGCTACATACGAGCCGCACAGCATGAAGTTAAGTCCGTACGATTTATTTGCTTTGGATTTAAAAAGCGGACAGAGGAGTTTAATTTTTAAAAATCATTATCCAGGCAAAAGCCTGTCAGTATCTCCTGACGGACTTTATTTATCCTACGCGAAAGAAGGGCAATGGTGGATTTATAACATTAAAAAAAATAATAGCATCTGTATCACATCAGGATTTTCGTCTATATTCTACAGTGAAAAAAATGATATTCCAAAAGATGAAAATTATTATGGAATGGCGGGGTGGTCAAAAAATAATGAGGTTATCTTATATGACCAGTATGACGTTTGGTTAGTTTCTGTGGATGGAAAAACAAAAAAAAGGCTCACAAATGGAAGAGAAACTCAAAAGACCTATCGCATAAAACTTTTCAACACTGAACCGGTCATCGGCAATACTGAATTTATTAAATACTATGTAGATCCCAATGAGGGCTTTTTAATGACAACAGAAAATAAAGAGACAAGAGAAAGCGGTTTAAGCAGCTGGAATGGTAAATCAGAAATAAAGGAATTGGTATGGGCTGATAAAAAAATCTCGCTTACCAGCAAAGCCAAATATAAAGATGTATACATGTATTTGGATCAGAATTTTACATGCCCTCCGAGACTTATGCTTTACAATGGCATTAGTAAAGAAATTGTGCAGACTAACAAACAGCAGTATCTTTATAACTGGGGAAGAAATGAACCTATTGAATATATGGTTAATAACACAAAAACAAGTGGTGTGTTATTTTATCCTGCAAATTATCAGAAAGGCACCAAATATCCAATGGTGGTTTACATTTATGAACGTTTATTTTCAAAATTAAATGAGTACCAAAATCCCTCGTTACTTTCTCCAGATGGGTTTAACACCACTTCTTTCACCCTACAGGACTATTTTGTGCTGTACCCTGATATCGTTTATGAATCGGGCAATTTAAGCAGCTCTGTAACAAAAAGCGTTCTTGCAGCGGTAGATACAGTATTGCTTAAAGGAGACGTTAAACAGGACAAAATTGGATTGACAGGCCATTCTTTCGGCGGTTATGAGACCGATCTGATAATTACACAGACCGACAGATTCGCAGCAGCAGTTGCTGGAGCTGCAGTGACAGATCTTGTTAGCTCATATCTATATGCTGGACCGTTATTTCGAAGACCTGATTTTTGGAGGATGGAGAACCATCAATTCAGAATTGGAAAATCTCTATTTGAGGATATGACAAGCTATTTTAATAATTCACCAGTCCTTTTGGCTCAAAATATTAATACACCGCTTTTAGCCTGGACTGGAAAAGAAGATCGCCACGTCAACAGCCTGCAGAGCATGGAACTTTATCTCGCTTTAAGACGTTTAAACAAAGAGCATACACTCCTGATTTATCCCAATGAAGACCATCAGATTGACAATCAAAAAAATGCGATTGACTTGAGCACGAGGATTATGGAGTGGTTTGCTTATTATCTTAAAGATGGCCCACAGCAAGATTGGATGATAAGCAACTTTAAAAAATAATGATATAAATACCGCCGTAATTAATTCATAACGGCGGTATCATTCTGCTGTAACTAAATGCTACGGCTGCTCGTCCCTTTTAAGAGGAGTGTGACAAGTGTTCTCTTCAAGATATAACTGTGTAACGCCATCAGGAGCAGTACAGTTAAATCTTGTTCCTCCATCACAGTCACCAGCGTAAGAACACTGGACCGGATTAGAAGAAATACGGGCATAACCTGGCACAATATCAGCTTTATCTGAGCTTTTCAAAGAACTTGTACCAGCTGCGCTAGCCAACGCAAACGCAGCAACCGCCATCGGCAGCACAATTTTAAAAACATTCGATTTCATAATAATATAATTTATATGGTTAACGATCTACTCTTTTCTACAGGTTTTCGATCAAATCCCTGCTACTTGGCCAATAGCTTATCTACTTTTTATATATCGTGAAGTTATCTGTGAATCTATTTTATAACATATGATATAATTGGATATCATAGCATACAATTTATCATCTTGCACAATAAATTCTTTGATCTTTTTTTCGTCCACATCATTAAGGGTGAAACTTAAAAGATAACTCTTTTCGGCAAGATCGTATACGTCAATTACACTTGTATTTTTCCACATTCTATCGTCTTCATATAAACCTGGTATAGCAGAATTAACAAAAAGTAAATTCCGGTAAACCGCGCTGCTTTTATTTACATACAGTGGAGGTCTGGAAAGTTTTCTCTGTTTATACTTCTTGTCCTTTGCAATAAATAGTTTTGCTTCTGATATGGTATCAATGGTATTTCCCCTTCGTATGATATTTAATTTTTGATCAGTGATCGTAAACTGATTCCTGTATGCATACAGGTAAACAAGCTGCTTCATATCAGCACTGTAAAGGAGCTGACCGTCAGTATCAAAAACCCCGTCAAACTGTTTCTGCAGTATGTTTGGGTTTAAAATAGTTTTCTTCACTGCCCCGGTTTCAATAATGCCCAATACGTTATCACCTGTTTTTTTACTATTTGTCACAACCGCGAGCAGTGAAGAATCAATGGCTTGGGATGTTGTGAAATATTCTCCTCCTTTATAGACCAGTTCTGCCTGCCAGTCACTGATATTTCCTTTGTACACGCAAGGGACTGTTCCATCAGTTACAAAAAAAAATGGCGCAGACACACTAATTCTTACTCCTCGAAAAGGCAGATCTCTCCGGTTCAGAACGATCCTGCTATATCTGGTGTGGACTAACTGCTTATTTAGGGTTGAAATGGTCAAAGGAGTTGTAACGTTTCCAAGGTAAATACTAGAACTGTCAGCACCCGCAATGTAATATGAATTCACTTTTAAATCTGATATTGAAGACTGCTTAACAGGCGAATGAGGAAACACTCTTGTCAGCTTATTATGGTAATGCACTATGTTTTCAGAAATCAGAAATAAAGCTATAACACTTGATATTCCGCCTGCAGTCACAGCAAACGAACAAAGCGCTATTTTTTTATACTTCAAATAGTTATATTTAATTCTACTATTTGTATAATGTAGCAGGATACCCGCTCCTGCAAGAACTACAAAAAACAAATTAAAAATTATATGCTGCTTCCAGCTGAGTTTTTCCAGAACTCCACCGCAGGAACATGGTACAAACGAACTAAAATTCAGTATAATAATAATGTACGCGGTAAACATAACCATTAGTACGTACGCTGAAAATAGGCCAATTAGCCTGTATCGAGGAATTGAGAGCAGAATGCAGATTAAGATTTCGATTAAAGGAACAATTACTGCGACTAATTCTGCGAAAGGACTTAGCAGAGGCGACTGTCCAAGTTGGATTCTAAAATGCTCGAAATCCAACAGCTTAGTTGCCGCTGCATATAAAAACAGCATTAAATAAAGCAGGCAGATGATTTCAATAATGATAATTCTTATTTGAGGTTTGATATTCATAACAGCTAATTAATTAGAGAACAGATGACTAAAAAAAACACAAACAAATGTAAACCTCTAATTTGAAAGAAAAGACATCAAAAACACGCCAAAACACATCAAAAGCACGCCAATTTACCTTATATTATTCGACAATAAAAAAATGCTTTATGAATTATGAATTCATAAAGCATTTTAACTTTCTAGATCTTCCTTTTACTTAAGGCTTTCCATCATCAATAAAAGTCAAAAGCTTCTGGTTAAGCTCTACAAGCCCCGCCTTCTGAAGACACTCTTGTGAAACATTTTTCAGTTCTACTAGTTCGTCCTCTGCTATGCTTCCCATAAGGCTGCCTTCATCTTTTTCAAGCAGCACTCCCCTGTCGATAAAATGGCATAACAGCAGTACATTTTTGCGTGAAATTTTCAGATCAATCTTCACCGGCTCACTCATGCCAGGGATGCTCAATACGGTATCGAACACCTTGGCTGCATAATTCTTTGCACTCATAATTTCAGCGTTTTTAAATTAACAAATCAAAGTCTAAAGGTAGCAATGGCGTCTCAAAGCATCATAAGCAAAATTTACCTATGATGGGATGCTTTGGAATTTCCTGCATAAATTCGTCTGAATAATTGAAAGAAGTCTGAGTTTTTATACAGACTCTGTAAGATTGCCACGCCTTGCTGCAATCTGCAAGATGTCCGGTTGTATCACAACCGCTATCTTGCTGCCCCTCTGCTCGGAACTCGCTGGCAGTGAAAACTGGAAGATTTATAATGTCGAATGAATAGGGAAAAACATGCAAGAAGAGAAAAAAAACAGAACAAGATGGCTTCATCTTAGGCTCAGCGAGCAGGAATATGAGGTTTTACAGCAATATTTTGCAGACTCGTTCTGCCCGAAAATAAGTGATTTTGCACGTAAAAATCTGCTGAGAAAACCTATTGTTTTGAAATGCAGAAATGCATCTATTGATGATCTGATGGCAGAATTGATAAGTCTCAGAGCAGAGCTTAATTCTATTGGAAATAATTTTAACCAAGCAGTAAAAAAACTGCACACACTTTCACAGATTTCTGAATTAAAAGTGTGGATACTGAGTTTTGAAACAGATAGAAAAATGCTGTTCACCTCTATTGATGCGATTAAAAATACAATCCAAAATCTTTCTGAAAAATGGTTGCAGTCATAAATACGGGATCATCAGTTAGAAGTATTTTTAATTACAATGAAAATAAGATCGAAGCAGAAAAAGCAGAACTTATCGGCGACGGAAATTATCCCGTTGAAGCCTCTGGACTTCACAGAGATCTCAGGCTGAAACTGCTTTTAAAACAGCTCGAATTAAATACAAATGTAAAGCGCGGAAGTGTGCATATCTCGCTCAATTTTGATTCCTCTGAAAATAATCTTCCAAAAGAAAAACTCATGGAAATTGCTAACGTTTATATGGACAAAATAGGATTCGGGTCCCAGCCGTATCTGGTGTACCAGCATCATGACGCAGGACATCCCCATATCCACATTGTTTCTGTAAAAGTGAAGTCAGACGGGAAAAGAATTGACATGAATAACATCGGCAGAAACCAGTCAGAAACAGCACGAAAGGATATTGAAAAGGTATTTGGTTTAGTTGTCGCCCAATGCAGTAAAAAGGAAAAAATCAATATAAAACCTGTAAAAAGTATTGTTGCTCAATATGGGGAATCTGAAACTAAAAAAGCAATTGCCAATGTTCTGAACGCTGTTATTCCAAATTATAAGTATTCTACCGTGGGAGAATTAAATGCTGTTCTAAATCTATACAATATTACCGCGCTGCAGGGAGCAAAAGATTCAAGAATGTTTCAGCATAGAGGACTCTCATACCAGATTCTCAATGATCAAAAACAGCCGGTTGGCATTCCCATAAAAGCAAGCAGTTTTTATCTAAAGCCCACTTTAAAATATTTGGAAATAAAATTTATTGCAAATAAAACAAACCGAAATCCTCATTTGAAAAGAATTAAAAATGCAGTTGATATGGCATTTATTCAGAACAAAATAAAAACGGTTTCTGATTTAGAAAGAATTCTTATAAAAGGCGGGATTAAGGCTGTAGAGAGAAGAAGTGAACAGGGAATTCTGTACGGTCTAACCTACGTGGACCACATAACAAAATGCGTTTTTAACGGGAGTGTTTTAGGAAAGCAGTATGCTGCATCTGGAATTGAAGAACGGTGCGGTCTGAAAAAATTCAGTACTAACCAAAAGGCTGAAGATATCGACCTTAAAGAGCTTATGAATAAATTGCAGAATTCATCTTTTATCAGCGGAAACGAACTGCAAAAGATATTTGATTCCCTGCTGCAATCTGATTCAGCTGCTGATTACATTTCAAAGGAATTCAAAAGAAAAAAGAGAAGAAGAAGAAAAGGACTTAACGATTAATAAATAAAAAACTAAGACAATGCAGACAGGAGAAAATGAACAGGCGCTTAGAAAAATTTTAGATATGACAAGGCTTATCAGCATGGTACTGCTCTGCCTTCATTTCTACTATTTCGGATATAATGTTTTTAAGTTCTGGGGGCTTACAAATGGTTTTGGGGACAAATTAATTCAGAACATTTTCCGCACAGGACTGCTGGATTATTTCCATACCTCTAAAATTTTTGCCTTTGGATTTTTATGCATCTCCCTTCTTGGTGCAAAGGGCAGGAAAAACGAAAAGCTGAACTTTAAAACAGCCATGTATTATATCTCTGCAGGGTTCACGGCTTACTTCTCAAGTTACTTTTTTCTGACTGCTTTCTTTATGCCTGAAACAAAATTGATTCTCTATATGCTGTGTACAGCTTTAGGATATCTGCTGCTGCTATCAGGAGGAACACTGCTTTCTAGAATCATCCGCAGAAATCTAGGCAGCAGTGATATTTTCAACAGGGAAAATGAAACCTTCCCACAGGAAGAAAGGCTACTTGAAAATGAATACTCCGTCAACCTTCCGGCAAAGTATAATCTGAAAAATAAAGTGCGGAAAAGCTGGATTAATATCATAAACCCTTTTAGGGGAATCTTGGTTGCGGGAACGCCTGGATCTGGAAAATCTTACTTTGTAATCCGACATGTTATAACCCAGCACATACGCAAAGGTTTCTCCATGTTTGTCTATGATTTTAAGTTTGACGACCTAAGCATTATTGCCTATAATACCTGGCTTAAGTATAAACATTCATATATTATCGAGCCTAAGTTTTATGTAATTAACTTTGATGATCTGAGCCGTACCCATAGGTGCAATCCTTTGGATCCAAAATCAATGACAGATATAACAGATTCGGCTGAATCTGCACGCACAATTCTTCTTGGATTAAACCGGGAATGGATAAAAAAACAGGGGGACTTTTTTGTGGAATCTCCCATTAATTTTCTTTCTGCGGTAATCTGGTATCTTAAAAAATATAATGACGGAGAATTCTGCACTCTTCCCCATGTAATCGAACTCATGCAGGTTGAATACAATAGTCTTTTCACGCTGCTCAGGACTGAAAAAGAAATAGAGATTCTGATCGACCCGTTTGTCAGCGCATATCTAAATAACGTCATGGAGCAGCTTGAGGGGCAGATAGCTTCTGCTAAGATTTCCATGGCACGATTGTCGAGTGCACAGCTTTATTATGTACTCTCTGGAAATGATTTTACACTCGATATTAATAATCCCGCAGATCCTAAAATAGTATGCATGGGAAACAATCCTTTGAAAATCCAGACTTATGGTGCTGTGCTTTCTCTTTTTGTGAGCAGGCTCATCAAGCAGGTAAACCAGAAAGACAGACTTAAAAGCAGTCTGATTTTTGATGAATTCCCCACTATCTATCTCAATAACATGGACAGTCTGATTGCTACAGCTAGAAGTAACAAAGTAAGCACATGTTTGGGGATTCAAGACTTCAGCCAGCTGCGCAAGGATTACGGCCGCGAGCAGGCAGATGTCATACTCAATATCACCGGAAATATCATCAGCGGTCAGGTGAACGGCGACACCGCCAAACAGCTTTCCGAGCGGTTTGGAAAAATAATGCAGGACCGTGAAAGCCTTTCCATTAACAGTTCAGATACCTCTATCAGCAGGTCAAAACAATTGGAAGCTGCTGTTCCGGCATCTAAGATTTCCTGTTTAAGTTCAGGTGAATTTGTAGGTATAACTGCCGACAATCCTGACTGTAAAATTCAACTCAAAACATTCCATTCCGAAATAATTAATAACCATGATGAACTTAAAAAAGAAGAAAATTCATATCAGCAGATCAGTCCAGTACGCATTATAAATAACACTATGATTGAACGCAATTATCTGCAGATAAAAGATGATATAGCTGAGATTGTAAATTCAGAATTAGAACGGCTTTTGCATGACCCGGCATTATCTCATTTAGTAATCAAAAAAAAGAAATAGGTCTTATTATAATCTTATTGTTTACTTGACCTGCGAGTGGTTTTTAATTAATTTTGCGGTATGAATCATGAAGAAATAAAACGTTATTTTGAGGCAAGTCCTCCGCCAAAGGAAGTCCAGTTGACACCGTGGGCCAACATCACCGATACCCAGGTTTTCCTAAGGAGCTGTTACAGCACAATCAAAAACTTTAACGGTCCTGTCGACCGCTGTCCCGCATGGTGGCATCTTAGGGATTTTTATATCCTCATGAAAAAAACGGCCCAGCAGGCTGCAGTGGAAAAAATCGAGGAAACGCCTTTTGAAGAAATCCCAGATGAAACTCCATCCTCAAGTGAAACAGCTGTGTGAGTTTCATTTTAAATAACCTGAGCGGCATAAAAAACAGCCCTGCAATAATGCAGGGCTGTTTTTTTTATAACTGGTTTTATCGGTTCAGAAAAGAAGCAATTTTGTTTTGTTTTTTCTAATGCAATCCAATTTAGAAAATAAATAGAAACAGAAATCCATGACAATTGACAATGAGTAATTTCTGAATAAAGGATTTCGGGCTCAAAAAAGCAGCATTTCAAATCACCTGAAAAATAAGGAATTCATAATTTTGTTATAATTTATAACATTTTAGTTTTTAGAAATGTTATTATCTGTTACTAATTTTGATCTGTATAAACGGATAGAAATTATGACAAGGGCAATTGTACACATCGACATGAACACGTTTTTCGTATCCTGCGAAAGGCTGACCAATTCTGAACTAAACGGTATTCCGCTTATCATTGGCGGAGGAGAAAGAGGAGTAGTAGCTTCGTGTTCCTACGAGGCCAGAAAATTCGGCGTACGCTCAGCCATGCCTATTCACATGGCCATGAAATTGTGTCCGCAGGCCAAAATTATGAAGGGCGACATGGAATTGTACTCTAGGCTTTCGCATGACATTACAGAGATTATTCAGGAAAAAGCACCGGTGGTGGAAAAAGCCAGCATTGATGAATTTTATCTGGACATAACTGGAATGGACAAATTTTACGGCAGCTACAAATGGACCGATGAACTGGCTCATCGCATCACAAAAGAAACTGGTCTGCCGCTCACCTTTGCACTTTCTGTCAATAAGACCGTATCGAAAATCGGAACAGGCGAAGGCAAACAGAAGCAGAACCTTGAAATTCCCGAGCATCTGGTCCAGCAGTTTTTAAACCCGCTTTCAATTCGCAAAATCCCTATGGTCGGGGAACAGACCTTTCAGACGCTCTCCCGCATCGGAATCCGCACCATCCGAACCCTTTCAGAAATGCCGGCAGATGTGCTGATGCAGATGATCGGAAAAAATGGCATGGAACTATGGAAAAAAGCCAATGGAATTGACAACAATCCAGTGGAACCTTATACAGAAAGAAAGTCGATTTCAACCGAACATACCTTTACCCAGGACACCATTGACATTCCTAAATTAAACCGGGTGCTGCTGGGCATGGTGGAAAAACTTTCCTACCAGCTCCGTGCCGAAGAGTGGCTGGCCTCAACGGTCACGGTCAAAATAAGATACGCGAATTTCGATACCGAAACCAAACAGTGCAGGGTTCAGTACACCTCAGCCGACCATATCCTCACCAAAACAGTACAGGAACTTTTCGATAAGCTCTACCAGCGCCGCATGCGTCTGCGCCTTATAGGAGTCCGTTTCAGCGGGCTGGTGCGCGGCACCTATCAGATCGATCTTTTCAATGATACCGAAGAAATGCTTGCCCTTTACCAGGCAATGGACAAAATGAAAAGCCGGTACGGCTTTGATGCGGTAATGCGGTGCGCAGGCGCATCTTTCAAGCCCAACACTAAAAATGAAATCTTAAAACGTAAACCCTGAGAAACCATGTATCTTAACTGCCACTCTTTTCACTCCCTGCGCTATGGAACCATACCGCTTGACGAGCTCGTGCCTCAGGCTGCCGCCTGCGGGGTCAAGGCAATGGCACTTACTGATATCAACACGGTTACGGGCATTTATGATTTTATCAAGCAATGCGGACAGGCGGGAATAAAGCCAATCGTCGGAATGGAATTCCGGTCCGAACATAAACTGCGCTATATCGGACTGGCTCAAAATGCAGCCGGACTTGCCCAGATGAACCGGTTTTTAACTTCATACAATTTTGAAAAGAAACCGCTCCCTGATGCCGCGCCTTTTTTTTCAGATGTTTTCATCATTTACCCGCTGGAGAATGCGCCCGAAGAGCTTCGCAATAACGAATATATAGGCATTCGCCCGGATCAGCTTCAAAAGCTCGTGCTTTCGCAGTGGAGAAAACGGATTGCAGAGATGGTAGTGCTTCAGCCCGTAACTTTCCGCACCAAAAAAGAATATAACCTGCACCGCATTCTGCGTGCCATCGACCGAAATGTCATTCTTTCCAGACTGGAGCCTGAAGATACCTGCGAAAAGTCAGATAAGATGATACCGCTATCTGACCTTTTGAACTTCTACGAACACTATCCCCAGATCACCCAGAACACCCAAAAAATTATAGATGCCTGTAATTTCACTTATGAATTTCAGACACCGAAAAATAAAAAATACTATACCAACAGCAGGAAAAGCGATATAGATCTGCTGACCTCACTTGCAAAACAGGGGCTTGCGTGGCGCTACGGCACAAAAAACATCCGGGCAAGGGAACGCATGGAAAAGGAGCTCAAGGTGATCGGCCAGCTGGAATTCAGCGGGTATTTCCTTATTACCTGGGATATCATCCGTTTCAGCACCAGTCAGGGATTTCTGCATATAGGCAGGGGAAGCGGCGCAAACAGCATTGTGGCATACTGTCTGGGCATAACCGACATTTGTCCATTGGAGCTGGATTTATATTTTGAGCGTTTTCTAAACGAAAACCGCAAGAGCCCGCCCGATTTTGATATCGACTGGAGCTGGAAGGAGCGTGATGTTATTCTGGAATATATTTTTAACCGTTACACTTATGAGCATGTTGCCTTTTGCGGCACCAATGTCGAATTCAAATACCGTTCGATTTTCAGGGAAGTCGGAAAAGTATTCGGCCTTCCCAAAGAGGAACTGGATATGCTGGCTAAAAATCCGATGAAGTTTCATGAACCTAACTCGATTGTAAAATTCGTACAGGAGTACGGAATGATGCTTGAAAAATATCCAAACCAGAGAAGCATGCATTCCTGCGGCATCCTGATTTCTGAAGAGCCTATCACCAATTACACGCCGCTGGAAATGCCTCCTAAGGGATTTCCTATTGCCCTGTTTGACATGCACGTGGCCGAGGAAATCGGTTTTGAAAAATTTGATATCCTGAGCCAGCGCGGAATCGGGCATATAGATGAGAGTGTGAAGCTGATCGAAAAAAACAGGGGAATCCGGATCAATATCCGCGATACGTCAATCTCTAAAAATGAAGCCGCTGCCAATGTATTCCTTTCACAGGGAAGAACAATCGGCTGTTTTTATATCGAGAGCCCGGCAATGCGCGGACTGCTCAGGAGATTAAAATGCGACAACTACAAAACTCTTGTGGCAGCGTCCTCTATCATTCGTCCCGGTGTGGCACAGTCCGGAATGATGACGGAATACATATTCCGTCATAACCATCCGTCAAAATTTGAATATTTCCATCCTGTGTTCCAGGAGCAGCTTGGGGAGACCTATGGCATTATGGTCTATCAGGAAGATGTGATCAAAATTGCTCTTCATTACGGCGGACTTCCTGCAGCAGACGGCGACATCCTGCGTCGTGCCATGTCGGGAAAAGGGCGATCAAAAGCAGCACTGCAGAAAGTGAAAGAGAATTTCTTTGCCTGCTGTGAAAAAAAGGGGCATCCAAGACAGCTCAGCGAGGAAATATACCGCCAGATCGAGTCTTTTGCAGGCTACTCATTCTGTAAGGCGCACTCCGCTTCATATGCCGTGGAAAGTTATCAGAGCCTTTATTTAAAGGTTCACTATCCTATAGAATTCATGGTAGCAGTAATCAACAACCAGGGTGGTTTTTACCGGCTTGAAATCTATGTGCACGAAGCGAGGATGGCAGGTGCCATGATCCATAATCCATGCGTGAACAAAAGTACTTTTGAGACCACCCTTTACGGAAATGATATTTACCTTGGCTTTATGCACCTGATGAGCCTGGACTCTAAAATGGCACAGTTTATAGAATCAGAAAGAGGGAGGAATGGGGATTTTGTTTCCCTGGAGGATTTTATTAACCGCATTCCGATGGGAATTGAAAGCGTAAAGATCCTTATTTTCATCGGAGCTTTCCGCTTTACAGGAAAAACCAAAAATCAGCTGCTGGTCATTGCAAGCCTGCTTTTAAATAATTTCAAGCCGGAGAACAGGACACCGATGCTGTTGCAGGAACCGGTAAAAGAATATAAACTCCCTACACTTGAAAGATCATTATTTGAAGATGCATTTGATGAAATCGAACTGCTGGGCTTTCCTGTTTCCTGCACGGTATTTGATCTGCTCCAGACAAAGCACCGCGGAGACATCAAAGTACGGGATCTTCCCTCCTGCCATAAAAAACAGGTGCGGATGCTTGCCTACCTGATTTCAACCAAACAGGTTCCGACCAAAAAAGGCAATATGTATTTCGGCACCTGGATCGATGACCAGGGCGCGTATTTTGATACCGCGCATTTTCCGGATTCACTTGTGCAGCACCCTTTCAAGGGCGGAGGCTGTTACCTGCTGCTGGGGACAGTGGAGATTGATTATCACTTCCCGACCATCACCATACACAAAATGGCCAAAATGCCCTTTATGCCAGATCCACGCTACATGGATGCCAAAGACCAGTTCAGGACTCAGGAGCTTATCCGCGAAGATGTCAGTACAACACAGCGCAAGCCGTATCCGCAGGAACATGAAATTAATCTGCCAAGGCATAAAATGATAACATGATAACTTTATAACATTTGGACTAGACTGCTGTATAGCACATTATCTCAAATTTCCTTAATTTTGATTAAACCTCTTAGAGGCAGTCCATTGTGAAACTGCCTTTTAAAAAAGAACATTTTACAGCTAAAATATATCTTATGTGTTACTATACCCAGCAGTCAGCAGCAATTGAAAATGTGAAGCGCCGCTTTAATGCAGAAGTGGACAATGAAGAAACGTATCTCCAGTCGGATTTTATCAACGGTTTTGCGCACCCTAACATCCCAATCATTCTCAATTCATCTCCCCATTTAATTACAACAGATTACACATGGGGCCTGCTGCCATCATGGGCAAAAGATATCGAATTCAGAAAAAATACCCTTAATGCAAGGATTGAAAGCATAGATGAAAAAGCATCTTTCAAAAGCATTACCCACAACCGCTGTCTCATAATAGCAACTGCCTACTATGAATGGCATTGGAATGATGAAAAAGGCAGAAACAAGGACAAATACCAGATCAACTCGCAGGATGACGAAATCTTCACCTTTGCAGGTTTATATTCCACTTGGACGGATCCAGTTACAGAGGAGATCAGAAATACCTATACCATGGTTACGACAAAGGCGAACCAAACGATGCGCTATATACATAATCATAAAATGCGAATGCCCATAATGCTGAGAAGACAGGATGAGTCAGCATGGCTGGACCAGTCCGTTAAAATTGAAGATTTTGCATTTCCATACGAAGGAAATCTTATCGGTTTACAAGTATAACAAAAATTACCGCAATGGAAGAAATTGACTTTTTTGAGGGATACTCTAATCAGGAGTTTATTGAATACTATACAATAGACCTGTATTCAAGGATGGAAATTACATTATATACTTATCCGCATGAATTTGTTGAAGAACATCCCATTCCCTGGGAACACTTCAACCGATGTCAGCAGATTCTTTATGATTACCTGTATAATTCCTATGAAGCATCCAAATTTAAAAGATGGCAGCAGAAAAAGGATGAAGAATTAAAAACAGCAGATACTGAAGGACAGCAGCCGCATTCCGCGAACATTGAAGAAAGTGACGAGGAAAGAGCTCAAAAATATGTTCGGGACCAAAAGCAGCGCGAGACAGCTGTAAAAGCTAAAATGCTGGAGCTTGCTCCCGAGATCAACAAAGTGACAGATACCTATATGCAGATTGTAAAGCTGACTTTTATAGACTTATAAATTTACAGCTATCATTAACTTTTTTTACTCACATTACTTCTTAGTAATAGGTTTCAATAAATTCCAGAGTAAACCTGCAGAAAAATATTCAGAACTGATAAAATTTAGTCAGTTTTTCTTTGAGAGTCCAGTATTGAAATAGTTTTCTCATCCTTCACTCCATTATAAAATTTTTCCAGCACTTTAGTAAATACTGGATCTGCGTTCTGTATCTGGCTGAATAAAGTCATGCAGGATTTGAGCTTTCTCTCATCAGGCCTTCCAAAAATTTCCATTGCAGTTTTTCCTTTCTGGCCTAAAGCCGCCTGCGAAATTTCAACTAAACGTTTTCCCAGTATAGGATGTTCAAGATATTCCCTGGCTTCATCAAGATCCTTTAATCCAAAATATACATTATATTCCGTGAATCCTAAGCCCCTGATCTGCGGAAACACAAACCACATCCAATGGCTTTCTTTCATTCCATTTTTTATTTCGCGCAATGCCTTATCATAGGTATTCTCCTGCGCCGATAAAAATCTTTCAATACCATCATCTAAATTCATTGCCGGCTGTAATTTTTAAACAAAATTTAATTATTATTCATTTCTCAAAAAAATCAGAACATGATGCCAATTTTCAAAACACTTCCTGATACATCAGTTCAATTGTGACCTCTTTTTTAACTGCACCCTCTTCAACGAAGATTGCTGTCCATCTGGGTGCGAAATTTTCAACCAGATAACCAAAGGCTTTCAGTATTTCTTCCCTGCAGCTTTCCAGATCGACCCCAAGATTTTTTTCATAAGCGATGATGCGGAAATATACACCGTTTTCCAAAAGCTCATCCTGTCCGTCGGCTGAATTGTCGGGCGCTGTTCCAAAAAAGAAAATCTCAGTCCTGTCGTCACGAAGCACTTCAGTTAAATGGGCACGGACTGCCAAAAACAAAGTGTCATCCGCAAGACCATAAGGGACATCCAATCCGCCCGCCCTTACCGTTAACGCAAAATCTTCAAAATGCAGTTCCATAAATCCAAAATTAAGACATTCCAAACTCGCACGTGCTATTTGGATTTGCATTTCCAAACGATCATTATTTATCAAGGATTTCTTTCCCAAATATTTTCTCCACTTGATAGATATAACTCTCCAATATCGGGCTTGACAGAAAAAAACGGCTGACCGCAGCTGCTTTCGCATCCAGCTTCTGACTGTCAAATGACCGCTCCAGCAATGCAGTATAATCCTCAAGCTGGTCCTGATCTAATATTTTACGCAGATCCCTTTCGCTGTTTACATATGCTTTAAGCATTGGAAAATCATTATTATTGTCCAGTTCATACCTTTCAAGACCTGATTTTACTGCCTCAAATTCACTTCTAAATAGCTGCAGAACTTCTGGCATATTATGCCCGTAAAAGATATTGGGTATCAGTCCCGCTTTATAATTTGCAAAATGCTCCTGTGAAGAAATCGGATTCTCGAGATACTGTTCAAAGGTCTGGATTCGAAATATATAATCTGTTTCAAAGATATTACGGTCCTGATAATCAATATTCATACGGCTGGTATTTAATGTTATATATAAAAATAGCGAATTTTTTAATTGCATGCAGCCAAATCAGCATTTCCTTTCAATTTGAAACACCTCAAAGATTTTACCCTGAGGCAGTGTCAGCTGTCTCAAAACCCATCTGCCGGCTTACAGGGGCATACCTTAGATTTTCATTCGAAACGGGTTAAAAGGGCAGCCAAGATAGTGTCCCCCGTATGCTGCATGCGCATAACGGCTGTGTGCCACTGCCGCCCTTCGGGACTTATAGCACTCCGCATCCTTAAGGCGACACTTGATTCTTGCTTTCTTTTTTCCCGTTTTTTCTTTTGAAAATAATTTTTGGGAGAGGGGAAGAAAATTAAAAAATAGTACTCACTTAAATTTTTGAATCATGGAAATCATTGGACGACTTACAAAAGATGCCGTAGTGGCAAAAGTCAGCGCAGAGAGACAGGTGGTTAATTTCTCAATCGCAGTAAACGACAGCTACAGACCCAAAAACAGCAATGAGGTTAAAAAAATTGTAACCTACATCGACTGCTCCTACTGGCTCTCCACAGGCGTGGCGCAGTATCTTAAAAAAGGAACCGCTGTTGAACTTTTCGGACGAATCGGTCTAAATGTCTACATCGGTAATGACTCGCAGCCGCATGGAAGCCTGACTTTTCACACCTCAAACATCAAGATTATCGCTTTTGCCAGCGATAATCCCTCAGCGATTAAGGAAAATAATGCGGCTCCAAAACAGGATGAAAAAGACCCTGACGACCTGCCTTTCTAAACCCTTTGAAATAATGTATAAGCCTAAAGAAATTGAATTATGAAAGCATTAGAAAAATCAGTATACGCCCACTACGCAGTAAGTAAGGCATTCAATAAAATAATCCTGTCGGATTTGGACGCCTACGATGGAACTAAGAAAGAACAGCTCAAATCCTACATAGAGGACTTGCAGAACGGAGGGTGCATCAGCGGTATGATCAGCGAGTTTATTTACCACGTCGACTGCAAGTCATTTTATAAAAAACACCTCGATGATTTGGAAGAAATAAAGGATGAACTCGAAAATTCACTCGGGGAATGCATCAAGAACCGCCACCGTCTGCCCTATTACACTTTTATGTGCTGGCTCTGCTTTGAAGAATACTGCTTTGACATCTACAGAAGCGCATTTGAAAAATAGTCGATAACCCTAAAAAACATCAGTTATGAAAGGTTCAGAAAAATTCAAAACAAGGATAGAGGATTTCCTAAAAGAGAAATCCATGTCAGACTGTGCTTTTGCTCCCTTGCTTGAAAAGGCTTCAAAGAATTTGGACAGCTGCCTTAAATACATCATCTCCGAAGTAAAGAAAACAGGCGAATGCGCTTTTGACGACAGCGAAATTTTTGATATGGCTGTTGCCTATTATACCGATGATACAATCGGAAACCTCCCCGACATCAGATGTAAAGTAATGACAAATCAGCCTAAAGAGACTGATTTGTTCTCCACTCCTGCTCCAATTGAAGAAAACACCGTGCAGAACAATCCTGCCGCTTCTGTTCCTGCAGAAGAAATTCCATTACAGCAGACCAAAAAAGAAGTACAGACAGCCTTAACACTATTTGAGCTATGACACCTAAAACAATAATCGAAAAACAGATTACAGCCCTGAGTGCTTCACTTGCACCCCTGTCTCCTGCTGTTACTGCATGGGCGGAAAAATCCATTTTCCTAAAATGGGGCATCCTGTCAAGGGGAAAATTTCACTGTCTTGACTGCTCTCACGCTTGGAAACCCGACAGCGCCAAAGCTGAATGCCAGGACTACATTAAATGCGCAGAATGCAGGGGAAAACTTAAAATGCAGCCCTATAACAAAACACATTTCAAGGAAATAGAATACTCCGCTGTTTTGGACACGGCAGGAGATTTTCAGATCGTGCGCATTATCTGCTCCCAGAAGCAGATGAAGAAAGGTTTTGCGCCGGCCTATTTTCATAAAGAGGTTATGCAGCATTGGATTTCCCCAAAAGGAGAAGTGCGTACCATGTCGCTATCTGTCAATGTCTTTTCTCAGACATACGACCAGTGGAAATATTATTCTCCCCTTGAAATACGTCCAAAGTATTTTCAGAACTCCGCCAAATACCGCATCGCACCTTACAGGGTCTATCCGAAATTGAAAGTTGTCAGCACTCTTAAAAGAAACGGCTTTAAAACCTCTTTTCACAATATCGCACCGCAGATACTTTTTTCTACCCTGCTGAAAGATTCACTAGCGGAAACCCTTTTGAAATCTTCACAGATTTCTATGCTTACCTATTATCTGACTTCTTCCGAACAGCACTTAAAACAAAATTGGCAGGCTGTGAAAACCTGCCTTAAGAACAACTATATTATTTCCGATTATAGGATTTGGGAAGATTATATCAGCCTTTTAAGATGGTTTAAAAAAGACCTCAGCTGTCCTCTCTACGTCTGCCCCGACAATCTGCCCGAATCCCACGACAGGCTAGTAAGGAAGAAAAGAGCCATTCAGCGCACAAAATACCTGCTAGAGATGCGCTCGGAAATACTCGAGGCTCAGAGTGTTTATGCCGAGGAAAAAAAGGATTTTTTCGGACTTTGTTTTTCTGAAAAAAACCTGACTGTTTCGGTAATCGAAAATGTGCAGGATTTCATGGAAGAGGGCGATAACCTGCACCACTGCGTATTTACCAACGAGTATTACAAGAAGAAAAACTCGCTTATACTATCTGCAAAAGTGGACAGCCAGTCGGTTGAAACTGTTGAGCTGTCGCTTAAAAACATGGAAATTATACAGTGCAGGGGACTTAGAAATAATTCTTCAAAACATCATAAGCAGATACTCAGTCTTATGAACAGAAACTTGTATCAGATTAAGGAAAGAATCAAGAAAAGGACAGTTAATTAGTTTTTTTGAAAGCCGGCAATAAGCCGGCTATTTTTTTGCGGAGCAGACACTTATAGGTCAGTAAGTCATTTCGGAATACAAGCTTTTCATGGAGATTTCAAAAAAAAAGCTAATCACACTTAGAATCAGAGTACACTTTTTGAAAATGAAAATTAATATAACTTAAAAAATTATACGCTTTAATTAATTATCTACGCGGAGCCATTGTATCCGCTTCCTAAAACCGATTTAATTCAAATAAATACATCAAATAAATCGCACATAACATTTGTGTATTCAATGGACGTGTAGTTAAAGGAATTTATCCTATTGTAATCATAAACTTTTATGAGAAACAGTTACCCAAGAATGATCAAATCCTAGTGCCTCTAAAATTACATTTTTATCCAATTTTTCAGGTTGTTTAATTTTGATTATTAAACATTTTTCAGGAACATCTTCAACAATTGTAAATTGAGAACCATGAGGTTGCCACGTAAAACAGTGTTCCTTCGTTTTAATATTAAATCCTGTTAAATTCCCATTTTTATTCCACTCCCAATGATAAAGTTCATGATCATATCTAATTGTATCAAATTCAAAAACAGCCACCTCGGATAGATCTTCTGACTTCATCAACACAACAGTTCTTAAATGCTTATATTTTTCACGAATTGATGATACTCTTTCGTTCCAAATTTCAAGTACTAGTTCACCTATCAATCTCGGGTCAGCTTTATGATCACTTCTTTCGCCAAATGAATAATTCGGAGAATTTCTTCCAGAAATCAATCTAACTTTCTTTTGTTTTGACGGATACTTTGATTTTATTGATTTTGCACCCCACGCAGTATTTCCCATAACCACATCATCTAAGCCTACGTTTGAAGGTTTCCAGTCTGCTCCTATACAGTTAGCAAAAATACATTCCCAATCAGAGCCTTCCAGATCTGGTTTACCTTTGGACGCAAGCAGGTAAACAATTTCTTTTCCTAATAAAAATGGAAATTGCTTGGGAAAATCATTTAGAGGGAATGCTGGTACTGATTTATTAACTGTTCTTAATTTTGGCGATCGGTTATTCTCCATAGTTAACCTCGTAATCTTTTAATACTGATGTCATATCCATATTGTTTGCTACATAGGGCAAAAGTTTTAAAATAACAGCTTTTACAAGATTAACAGGTACCGCATTTCCTGCCTGTCTTTTTGCTTGCCCGTCAGAAACAACAATCTTATAACTATCTGGAAAACCTTGCAAACGAAACATTTCTCTTGGGGTTAATCTTCTTTCTCCATTTACAAGTAAGTAATTATGTGATGCTCCTGAACGTAAAGCACATGAATATGGATATGAAGTAATATTGCCTGATTTATTTTCATGCCAAATAGATAAATTGTACGCTGATTTATGTTTACTTTTCCTTTTTTCTAATATCATATCCGAAGCAAAATACTTAGAATCAACTTTTTTCTCAAGAATTTCGGATAGTGGTTTAAATGGTTTTATCGGAGAAGGAAAATTAAATAAAATAGGCTCTTTATGCCCTACAATAATTATTCTTTCCCTCTTTTGAGGTAAACCGTAATCAAGTGCATTTAATACCGCAAACCTTACACTGTACCCCAATTCCTTCTCTAAAACATCTACTATTGTTTTCAATGTATTTCCGCCATCGTGACCCAAAAGTTGTTTCACATTTTCAAGTACAAATGCTTTCGGTTTTTTATGCTTCAATATCCTTGCAATATCAAAAAACAATGTTCCACGCACATCATCAAATCCCTTCATTTTCCCTATAATACTAAATGATTGACAAGGAAAACCAGCAAATAATATATCATGATCTGGAATATCATTTTCATCAATTTTCGTAATATCTCCATATGGTCGTTCTCCAAAATTAGCTTCGTAACTGTCTTGACAAAAACTATCAATATCTGATGAAAAAACACATTCGGGAATAATATTATTTTCTACACATGATTGGTCCATTGCGGTTCTAAAACCACCAATTCCACAAAAAAGGTCAATAAATTTTATCTTTTCCATCTACTTATAAATTTAATTCAAAAATAATATTTTGAGTTCTATTAAACTATTTTATACTATAGTTTTATTCTTTTTAATATAAAAGAACTTTTGTATTCTTTTCTACAAATCTAAAATATTATAATATTACTGATAGGGATTGAGTATACTTTTATTATTTCATAAATTCCTTTTATAACAACATTTTTCAATTATAATTTTTTGATATTTATTGCTCCAAATTTATTATTTACAATTTTGCCAAAACCAAAATTTACCTTCATACCTTCTTTCAATTTTAAAAAAGATAAGCCATCTAAACTAGACTCCCTGAAATAGATCCTCCCCCTGACGCTCTCTTGTTCATAAAGTATGTAGCCATATTTTGTGTTGTCATTATACAACTTAAAAATCTTACCATAATAATCCTTGTCCTTCGGCTCTAAATTTATTATTTCAATATCCTTTAAAGCTAATTTTAACTTTTCCCCCAATAATGTAGTTTTTGAATCGAAAGGTTGTCCTCTCTGATATTTAGGTCTATATCCTTTAAGCCTGTTAAGTTTCTTTTTGAATCTAAAATGCATTCTTTCTGGAAAATTTGACAATCCAAATTCACAGATTTGTATAGCAAGGGGTTTGTTTAAATTGCGATAACATATATCTGAAAGAGATTCTAAACTAACGGTAATATCATTTAATTCCTCAGAAGTTAAATCTTTAATAATATTAATTTTTTTCAATTGTTCTAATAATAAGTGACCGTAATTTTTATATATTCGATTTAGATCCTCTCTAATTTTTTGCTTCTTTTTACTATTATACTCTCTATCAAATTTATCGTTCCAATATTGACTTTCTCTCATTACTATTAAGCTTAGTAAGTGGATTTTCTTTGTTTTTGACAGATTAATACCCGGATTTGTATGTTTTGAATACAATTCAGTCAAAATTTTAATAGCTTTAGATTTATCTGTCGTCCAAGCATAACTTGAATACCTCTTTACAATTTCAAAATCATAGTATGTATCGATATATTCCTCAAAAGTTTGAACAGCTATCTCCTTTTCTCCTCTTTGATTAAATAGAAAATCCGTTAAATCTAATAATGCCTCATATTTTACATCGCTAGAAAACTCTTTTCCTTGTTTAAGAATTTCGCGGTACTGTTGAATTGTTGTTTCAGAATTTGACTGATGTCTTAATGTTTTAACGTGATTTAATAAAGCTCTATCTGTTTCAGAAGTTATATTAGACTTAATCCTATCGTAAAAGGCTTTAGAGCCACTTTTAAAATTATCAGAACGTTTATTATATTCCTGCTTCATAATCTCCAGAATATCCTTAGAATCAACTTTATATGATCCATCTTCATCGACTTCTATTAATCTTAAGCCAATAAGTTTTTCTAAAGAATTATTAAAACTCAAATCATCGTCATCCTTCAAATTAAGAATAAATTTGATATGTTTTACTAAACTTGAGAGAGTATCTTGAGGAGTAAGCAAACCTATAATAGTAAAGATGTCCTGCGCTAATTTATCTCCCTCTAGTTGCATATAATTTCTTCCATACAAAAATTCGTTTCTTTCTGATCTAGAGTTGATTCTTTTCATGTCAACAAGAAATCCCTCCGAAAGCTTACCTCTTTGCACAAAACAATTAATAAATCTAATTATTTCAATAGGCTTCCCTAATGTAATCTTATGTATTTCGTCTTCAATACGAAGCTTTTTAATTTGCCTTTCTATTTCAATAATCTGGCTTTGAGTATAATTATGTTCATTCTTTAAAATTTCTATTAAGAATTTAATTGTATCAAGTATACTAAGTTCATTAGTCGGAATGTCATCCCCTATTTTAAGAAAGCTGTTTCTCGTTGTTATTATTATTTTGTGATATAAAGTATTTAATTGTTTTATAAAAGAATTAATTTTTTCTTTATCTTCATCTTCAAATGTTTCATAATCATCGATTATAATTAATACTTTTGATTTTTCGTTCACTATCTTGTTAATATCACTTGACTCTTCAGTGTAAAGTATACTATTAAGTTTTTTAATTAAATCTTCAAAATTAGAAATTCTATTCTCCGATTTAATTTGAGTAATTTTCCCAGTGTACTTATTTAGTTCCCTGTCCTTTGCAGAGAGAAATACAATAAACTCAAATGGTCTTTTATCATGTATTGACAGCTCTTCGCAAATTTTCTGTACAGTAGCTGTCTTTCCATTTCCACCGTGTCCCCATAAAGTAATAGCTACAGAAGAACCTTTTTCTGTTCCTATTAGGAATTTATAAACTTTATCTTTTATACTACCTATTTCAATATATTTTTTGTAGTTAGGGCTGAATAAATTTATAACACATCCACTAATTTGCTTTTTAATATTTCCATTATTGGCACTAAATTCAAATTCTTGCCAGCATTTTGTATACTCATTATCAGATTTATCAATTCTATTATACCTTATTTTTCCTAGAAGAGGCTGCTGAATACTTCTGAATATATATAATTCATCATTATCTACTTCTATGTGAATAAAAGGAGACAACCTGTTATATATATTGGGTTCATATGAAGCATAAAGATTTCCTATTTCAAATTCATAAATTTCTTTGGGGCATCTCCAATTACTTCTGATATCTCCCGTGTGATCGTAAATAGTCCCTGTAAATTCAGCAGTTTTTTCATCGTACTTTTCACAAACTATTAAATCTGTATTTCTAGTTAATATACTAACTCTTAAATTAATTAATTTTTTATACCAATTATCAAATGAGTTTTTAAAATTTTCTAAATTATCTTCAAAGCTGTAACCGTGACCAATTAAGTCATTTCTAAGCTCTGCGTAATCAGTTAAACTTGTTGAAGAATCAGTTTTATTATCAGTTCTTTTTAATTCATTATCAATATCTAATTTCTGAATTAAACTTGCGATAGTACCTATTGAAGGTTTTTGTATTTCATTAATTATATTTGTTTGCAATACAAAATCAGAAATTCCTATTTCTTCGATATTTTTATTCCAGAAGTATGCAAGAAGAAGATTAAAAGCATACTCAACTCGTAACTGATGATATACCTTTGCGTTAGAAGTACCCTCAAATCTTGCTATTTTTTTTTCAATGTGTTTTAAAATAAAGTCCATTAATTTTTATTAGTGATGATTTTTATTAAATAGTGGAATTTTAAAAGCATGAATATGTTACTTAACTGATGTTTATAAAATCCAAGGCAATAAAATGAATTTTAAGTAATAACTAATAGGTATTTACCCCTGTTTTTAATAAAAAAACAATCTTTAGTTTTTCTCCAATATTTCAACCCATCCATAATTTGGAATATTATATCTACAACTAAAGTCTTAATAATGGTTACGATTTTAATTCCTTAGACAAATTTCTAAGAACAATATCAAATTTTCTAGTAAAATCATCATAATCGTCACTTATAATCTCGTTGTAATTGTCCCTGCCAGAAATGATTAATATTAAATTATCATAAAGGATCTTAAATTTATCAGCACTTTTAAGAAGTTCTCTATATTCTACTGAGTAAAAGTCATATTTATATAAATGCCCATACCTGTGTCGAAATGTTTCAAAATAAACAGTAAGCTCAATCAGAGAATGCCTGTACTCTTTTAACTTTAGAATATCGTGAGGATCTTTTACCAGTTTCGTATCCTTGTTTTCATTAATTACTACATACAGATATCTGGTAATCTGACCGATTTGATCCAAATAGGAAGATAACTGATCAAAACTATCTAATCTTCTTAGTAAAAAATTATTCTTTTTATTTTCTTCGTTAGATTGCTTATTAATTGAATTAGTCAAGATTGCCAAAATTATCAAACTACACAAAGACAGTATCGTATTTATTGTTCCACCAATAAAATCTCCGAAAGTTCCCCAAACAACAGGATCTTTAGACAAAGTAAAATCAGCAAAATTGAATATAAAGAATGAGATCGGAATTAAGCATACAAAGATCGATATTATAATGAGCCAGGAAACTATCTTATTTTCTTTAAAAAAATCTTTCATTGTTTAAGATATATTAATTATTTAACATGTAGAATTTCATCATTCTTACTATGGGCTTTTATGCATCGAGCTAAATTACTCAATTTTAATCACCTGAATTAAAACTAATTATACAATCCTTACAACTTCTACAAGACTGCTAAGTTTATTTTCATTTTCCTCTGATAACTCAGGAGAAGTTATAAAAAGCTTATTTCTTGCCCTGCTCACAGCCACATAAAAAACTCTTTGCTCCTCTATTGTAATAGGAGGGTTTGTCAAAAACCGAAGCTGTTCAGGCTCTGTAAGCACTACAAGAACATCATTAAACTCATCTCCTTTTGCCTTATGAATTGTCCTGCTCGGAGAATCATCCTCTTTTATTTTAATACAGACTGCAAGCTGTTCGTAGGTATAAGTGTCATAAAAATCTTTAGGCTTTCCCTTTGTAATTTTTGACAGTCCAGTATTGATTTCACTCCTTACCAATTCATAAAAGTTCAGAAGTGGCAATGTCTTAAAAGTTTGATATGCAGATCTCAAAACACAGATTTTTTGGAGTGCTGTTTTTTTTCTAACATGTTTATCTCGAATAGCATAAAAGTTCTTTTCCATTTCTTTCACTGCATCCTTAAACTTCTGCTGATTGACAAGTTCAAGAGCAGTTAGACATCTGATTACTGCTCTTCTCCTTTCACTATTGTCAAAACCAGTAAGCTCGGAAATTAAATCTACAACCGGCATGCTGGAATTCATCTGTCTTTTCAAGGTATTTGACGTAATATTATCTCTCGATAAAACTATTAAATTTTCGGCATTTTCTCTTGCTAATGCTACAGTCTGATTTAGATCGCCAACGTAATAAATGATTTTTTCACCAGATTCATTTCTAATAGAGCTTTGTTTTATATCTGTTCGGATATGATTTAAAAGATTTATTATCTCATTACTACTGCGTCTATTGTCTTTTATTAGGTAATCTTTTATGGATGGCAGACTAAATCCTCGGAAATACGCGGGGTCGGCACCTTGAAAACTATATATAGATTGTGATTCATCTCCGATAACACCTACAATTGTTTCAGAAGCTCCTATCATTCCCAGAATTGCGGCCTGAATCGGACTGGTATCCTGAAATTCATCAATATAAAAATAAGGAAACTTCGATCTTAAAACCGTTAAGATGAAAGGATATCTCTGCAGAAGTATATAGGAAAAATACAGCACATCATCGTGATGAAGCGTACCATCTTTCCAAAATAGCTTTTTATAGTCTAAAACATGAGGACTAAGTATATTTAAACATTTAGCAGCACTAAGCATACCTCTTTCTGTTCCATTGACGTAGTATGCTTTCGCATTCTTAATCGTTATTTCAACATCCGTTCCATTTAAAGCACAGCTTAAGGATCCCAGCCAATTCCCCAATGCCTCCATGTTATTTGGTCTTAATGTTAACTGATTAAGAGTATATGGATTTTTAAGACTGCTTTTATTATGATGTGTCTCCAACCATTCTTTTATTTTTTTCCTGCTTACAAAATGATCATCATGACCGTCCATATGTTTTACATTAAACTCAAATTCCTCAGCAATAAAACCTATATATGGTTTAATAATATTGGTATAGAGAAAAGCATGAATTGTTGATACTTCAACACGATCTGTAATAAAATCCAAACGCTTTACAATAGTTTCAACTGCAATATTAGTGTAGGTTATACATGCTATTTTCTTAGCTGTTCCCATCCGTTCAGAATACTGCAGAACATTTTTAATATGATTTACCAGCCAGTGTGTTTTTCCGGCCCCAGGCCCCGCGGATACTCTGAAATGCTGCTCAATTGAAATCAAAGTGTCTGAATTTATAATAGCTACTGACATATCCATGTAATTGAATCTATAATATACTGCGGAACAGTAAAATCAATTTTAAATTTTGCAGTAGGATCGGCATCTGATGGAAGAGTAGGAAGTATTAAATTCTCTTCCAAAATTTCCGCTAACTCCAGTGCATTTTCTCCTTTCGCAATTGACGATAAATATCGGTAAGCTACAATTGAAGCTCTCTTATCTTCTTCAACCCATACTTTATCATTTACTGCTTCAAGAGATTCTTGAAAGGCTGTTTTAGACGCACTATTATGTATTTCATCAAAGAGATCGCTAACTGGCTTTCCTTCTCTATTATATTTTAGAAGTGTCCTAAGTTCTTCACTGTTACTTATGGTTTCTGTAATCAGAATATCATTGGTAAGATTACTTAATAGTAATTCATATTCGAACGTTTTGCCTTTTATATGATTCTGTCCAAAAAACCGGATATTGGGATGAGTAGTATACTCCGTAATTTTTTCGGAAACGTGATCTTTATAATCGTATAATTCCGGCTCCTGGTCAAACTGAAAAGGATGACAACTCGTAAAATAACTTTTGCCAGTTTTTAATTTTCGCTCTGGATCTCGGTCTTTCAGACAGATAACTTTTTTAGGCAAGGAATGAGGTTGCTTAGTATCAAACATAGGAAGAAAATGATCAAAAAATCTTCCTCCTACAGGAATCACTGCTATATGATAATCTTCAAGTGAAAATCCACAATATTTGGAAAGGGTCGGAAGCAGCACTTGCTCTGCAAGACCTTCTACAAAAATGATTTTCTGTGCAAAAAGCATATCCGAACGGGTTGCATCCAAAAAACGTTGTACATATGCTTTTGATTTCTGCCCTGCAATTGTATTTGGAAATGTTTTCCCAGGATAACCCACACTGATTTCACCTTCTTCGTTGTGGAGACATATAATTTCATCCAATAATACAGCAGATGTAATCTGGGTGGAATGTGTAGTGACAAAAATTTGCCTTACTTTCCTCTTTTCTTTATTTTCCTTTAAGAATTTAAGAAATTTATATTGCATCGCAGGATGTAAATGCGCTTCGGGTTCTTCAATTGCTAAAACTGGAAATACTTTTGCATTGGATCCCAGATATTTTCCATCAGAATTCACCTGCATCTTAGCAAGAAGTATTGACATAAAGATTAGGTTATTGTAGCCCAAACCATTATGTGTAGCAGGGATCTTAATATCAGGTCCGCTATAACCAATTATAAGTTTCAGAGCAGAATACATATCAACATCTGAGATTGTGCCGTCAAAATCGGGTTGTGCATTATTGAAAGTGGCACCAGTTTCTGTAGCATACTCTAATATATGTTCTTTTCCTGCTTTCATTCTCTTTTGAAGCTCATCAATTAAAACTCCTGCGTTAGTAGTAAATTGCGCTTTCAGTGCTTTAATTTCTTGACGTTTCTGTGTCGACGTTATAGAAGATTCATCTGCTGATTTTATTTCATAATCCATGAAGAAATCCAATACATCTCGCAACAAAGTATTTCTTCCTGTGAACATATCTCGTTCAACATCCCTGATCGCATTTAAAAACTGAAAATCAAATTTATGAAGAGACTCACTGTCCGCCGCGGTCTGTAGAACGGGATTTCCCCCAAATATTTTATAAGAATAAAATCTTAAAAACTGATGTTTTATAGTTAACCATGCTTGATCCTTACTTGTACATAATGCTAGTTCTGCTGTATATTCAGCATGTTTGTCAGCAGGGAGAAAAAAGGTGTATGTCAGCATCGCCTCATATGGCTCGTCTAATTTTGTCAGCCAGTTTGCAACTGTTACTAAATCATCACTATTAAGATCTTCGTCTTCACTCTGAACTATCTTAATAGATATGTTTACCTGTGGTGGTTTCTTTTGAAGTTCTTCAAGTGTTGTTTTCTTTGAAAAATCATCAATATCCAACCTCCTGCTCATATCACTATTAAGTAGCAGCCCCATGGCTTTGAGAAGACTGGATTTACCTGCATTATTATGTCCAATAATTACATTAACCCCCTCTCTAAACTCAATTGTTTTATTTAAGAAATTACGATAACCCTGAATATTAATACTTTCTATATACATTTATTATTTTTTTTATTGTAAAAAAATAGCAGAAGAATCTGCTCCTATCTAAAAAACTACTACGTGAGATTATCTTTACAAGCAAATCATTTACATATTTGAAAAACTTGAAACTTCATGAGAGTCCACTTAATAATGAATCAGCTGTTCTTTATAGATAAGCTTATCACGCGAAAAAGAATTTCATCCTACTTTTTATTAATGATTACTGCAACCAAACATACTTAAGAAGATTATAATTCGTTTACGGTTTTCCATAATACGCTGTTTCGATGGCAAATTAATCCTAAAACATGAAATCTTCCTGAGTATATATACCTGATTTATCTAAATAAATATGAATAAGTAATCTAATTTAAAAATGCAAAGTGGTGGTATGTTCTTTAGAAATGAGCTCAGGTAAGTTATATTTAGTATAAAGGGAAGTAAAAGAAAAAATTTAAATAATGGTTTATACTCCTTGTTATAATTGAAAAATACTTTAGAATAAAAATCTTAATTATGTAATTTCTAAAAAGACACTTCAGAATTAATTTAATTGAATACATTGAAGCTTAATAATTCGGGAAACCAACGGTTCTCAAATGCAATGACAATAATTTAAAGTTTTATCTACTCTCGATCTATTTCTAACAAAAAACTCAGCGATGAATTTTGGAATACTGCAAAACTTCTCGATAGAAGGTTCATGATTTATCTTTCGTAAAAGAATGTGTCAAAACATATTGGCTTGAAAAGGTGTGCCTTTTTAAAGTTAGCACAAGCAAATTGCTCTTGCGTCATTAAATCTATTTGCTTTATTAATAAAGTAAAAATTGAGTAATTTCTCTTTTGCAATACCTGTCATTTAATATGTTATTTTGATTAGCTGAATTATAGAGATATGATTTGTGACCGTACATTAAAAACTTGCTTATGTGAAAAAAATATTGCAATGCGTATTTATACTTGTTTCAATAAAAAATTTATTTCCTAATTATGCTTTCTATAAAATCAATTATATATTCGCTATTCTATTACTTCTATTTTTTTAAAGAAGTCTAAATAATTATGAAAAATTTTTAACCGGATTAAATTAAAATAAATGTGCTTTAAAATTATTGCTGTCCAGCCTAGAAAAGGCATCAAGAATGATTTTCTTAAAAATTTAAAGGAAGAAGAAATTTATTATCTAGATTCTGATTATAAGATTGATGGTAATGAGATTAGTCATAATGCCACCTATCCAGCGGATTTTTTTAATAATAAAGCTGGATTAAATATTGAAATTTCGGCAATTGTTGGCAAAAATGGCTCGGGTAAAAGTTCTCTGATTGATCTGCTTATAATGGGAATTAACAACATTTTTTATTTTTACACAAAATCCGTAAAAAATAGAAAGTACCACTACATTGAAAAACTGGATGAGTTATCCCTTTCCATTTATTACCGTTTAAATGACAAATTAATAAAAATCGAAATTGAAAATAAAGGCTTCCTTCTTTATGAATACCTATTCAATGAAGTGTCTAATACTTATAAACAGAAACCCGATACGATTGAACTGAACTTATCTTCAATTGAAAATTTATTCTTTTATACTGAGATTATAAATTATTCCTTGTATGCCTACAATTCCCAAATTAAGGGCTATGGCTGGATTAAGCACATTTTTCACAAAAATGACGGCTATCAGACACCTATTGTTCTTAATCCGTTTAGAAAAAATGGCAATATCAGAATAGATACTGAAAACTTCCTTACCAATCAAAGATTCTTAGCCAATATTTTCAGACCTAGATTTAATAGAGATTTAACTAAAAGCCTCTCTGTGAATAAAGTAACACTAGTATTAAGAGAACCGATAGATTTAAAAAAAATAGAGTACAATGGCGCCTATTACGACTTATCAAAAAATGATATTGAACTAGTATTTGAGAAAGTTTCTTATCATTTCGGCATTACCAAGGCGTCTAGCTTAACTCCTGAAATTCTTGAGAAATGTAAAGAATATCTATTGTACAAACTTGCTAATATTGCACTTAAATACCAAGAATACAATTCCTATTTCACCACTAAAAAGCGCGATAGAGGCAACACAATAACTATGGAAGACCTCACAAACGATTTCTCCTACAGCTATTTGAATTTCAAAAGTTTAGAAGCATTTCTAATTAAACTTCCAGATGATAAAAGCCACATCACATTAAAACTTAGGCAGACTATAAATTTTATAAAATACAATAACCTTTTGATAAATGCCGAAAACGAAATTGAAATCGGCTCAGCTTACAAGAATAAAAGTCTAATATCGAATGATTATCTAGCTTTTCTGCCACCACCTATTTATAGGGTTTTCATAAAATTAAACGATAAAACAAACGGAAAGGAAGTTGATTTTATCAGCCTGAGTTCAGGAGAAAAACAGCTGATCTATTCGCTCAACAGCATATATTACCATCTAATCAATCTGGACTCGGTCACTAAAGTGAAGGACCAGTATAAAATTACATATCAGAATATCAATATAATACTTGATGAAATAGAACTTTATTTTCATCCTGAATACCAGCGTAAATACATTTTGGAACTTTTAGATGGGATTTCGAAACTTAATTTCAAACAGATTAAATCAATCAATTTTATTCTAGCCACTCATTCACCTTTTATACTGTCTGATCTGCCTTTCGCGTGCGTCTTAAAGCTACAAAATGGCAAACCTTCTGCCTCTGAAATTGGCAGTACTTTCGGGGCTAACATATATGATCTGCTGAAGGACAGCTTCTTTTTGGAAAGCGGCTTTATTGGGGATTTTGCCCAGAAAAAAATTGAAAGCTTATTAAAATATTTGAATAGTGATCCTGTTGCTAACAATGAATGGAATGCCCAGACAGCATTAAAGGTTATCAATTTTATTGGGGAACCTTTAATAAGGGAAAGATTAAAATTTTTATATGATAAAAAATTCCTGAAAAGGGCTGAGATTGAACAAAAAATATTAAAGTTGCAGCAACTTCTAAACACCTAATTTATGATAACTATAGGCGACTACAGAGTAATTGAATTTCTTGAAAAGGAAGATGTAAAAACAAGATTTGAAACTCTAAATAAAAAAATAATCCGTGGCCTGGACAAAATAAAGCTGAACGAGCTTAATGAACAAGAGCAGACATTCATAAAGAATCTGCGTAATTTATATGTTGCAGATGGTTTCTGCTTCTTTTCCCTTAGGCCTGAAAAAATAATAAACGATCTTAAGGTCTGTCCCAGTGCGAGTCTAAAGGATTCTATTTTAGACGCGCTAAATTACAAGGCTAGAAGAACGGATCTGCTGCCAGACTACTTCCATCATTTAGGGATCAAGGTCTGCATCTATTGTAACAGCCAGTCAACTTTAACTTTTGAAAGAGAAGATGGTACTTTTCGATCATTACTGCAGGCCGACCACAATCACCCTAAAGACAAATACCCCTATCTGGCGGTATCACTATTTAATTTATATCCCTGTTGCTCTTCTTGCAACCTGCATAAAAATAACAATAATATAGCTTTTGATTTATACTCAAATGAAAAGCATGAAAGCAAAATCCAATTCAGTCTTACTGACGAATCTTTAGTTCACTTTACTGTAAACAGAGACTTCCGCAAAATTAAATTCAAGGTTGAAGGAGATAAGGATTTTATAACCAAATTTCATTTAAACGAAATTTATGATGCCCATCAGGATATAGCTGAAGAGCTTGCGGTAAAATCGATGATATATAACAATGCGTATAAAGATGAATTGAAAAAATTAGGTATTACCGATGATGACATAAAAAGGCATGTGGTGGGCAACTATACCGATGACAATGAAATGTTTAAAAGGCCACTTTCAAAATTCATGGCAGATATTGCCCGAGATCTCAAAATAATTTAAAAATTAGCTACGTGTAATGATATGCTTTTTTTTTACCATTTTTAGAAATTATTTGTTCAAAGAAATTGATTAAAATTCGAGGTACACTATTTTTCTATGACTGCTCTTAAATAATATATAAAACCTCGCATTTACTGGGGTCAAAGCGGAACCTCTTCCTCTGCCCCAAACAAACTGCAAATCCTTTTCAATCAAAAATCAAGGTACAATTCATTTAAAAAAAGAAAGAAATGAACAAAATCACCACTTAAGAAGTTTCTTTTTCAACACATACCATAAAGAAAGAAACCGTGCTTTTAAAATTCTATCTATAAAATTAGAGTTTATTGGCAGTCCTAAGTTTCTCCATAAGAATTTCATATAATTCTAACGTGACTTTAAATTGAGAAACATGTGGCAGGTATTTTTCTCTTATCAGTTTCTCAGTAAATCCATCACTGCTGGTTTTTGAATCGTCATTCAGATTTCTGATGCAGGAGTCCAGGCAATCCACGGCCTTGGCAAATTGTGATTCCCGGGTCACTCTTTGTTCATAACTATTGAGTATTGCAGAGAATCTTTCAGCATTCGGAATAATTGACATAATTTTTTCAAATGCTTCCGCTTCCTTTGCATGTTTTAATTTCATTTGCACAGGATCATTAAATTTAGCATCCCCCGCATATATTTCAACAATATCATGATAAATAAGATACTCGATTATTTTCAGCCTGTCCAAAGGCTCCTCTATATAATCGATTAAAATATCAGCAATCAGTATACAGCTCCACGAATGTTCGGCAGTACTTTCCTTTCTTCCGTTTACCTGCGTGCCTCTTTCGACCGTTTTTAATTTTTCTAGTTCAGTAAGTGCCTTTATTAATTTCTCCACTGTTATTATTTTTAACCATACAAAGATAAACAAACCTACTTCCCGTTTAGAAATTTAGAACAGCTTCATATTAATGTTTTGCGGCAGAATCGTGGCAAATGGCGCTTTTGAAAAATAGAAACGTGGCAAATTAAGGTCTAGCGAGCATAGGTTCGAAACTGTATACCATGAGAAACTCTTATTTTAATTTTCTAGTTCCTAGTTGTTTCTTTTTTTTAAAACATTCTATAAGATGACATTTCCATTCCCCTTCACCACCGCCCTTAAGAGTTCCTCGGCAATATAGACCAGAAGGTAGGTCTTCTCGGAAATTCTTTTGTAAAGACTGGGCAGAATCGCGCCGCGGACTTTATAATGACAGCTCCAAGCCATTTAATAAAGGCAGAGCATGCCGCAGTTATTCAGGCTTAAAATTAATAACGCTCATCTTCAGCCATCCGGCAATTATCCTTGACAAATCCGCGCTGAAATATACTCTTGGTATAATATATCATGCAGTTTGTATAATATTCAGCGACCCAGAGCAGGTAGTGGATAAATTTGCTTTTTAACATCGAGATATGCACCTGCTTTCAAAGAATTCAATATTTCAGACCTCCATGGATGGCGTCGATGAACTTCCTGCTTTTCTGCACAGAAGACACTTTGAACTGGCGACAATTTTCCTGACAGCACATCTAAAGCTGCCCGCCATCCATCGTGTGAAAGCCAATAGGCTGCTTAAGCATGAAAGCGGCACCACGATAAGCTTCCAGGACCGTCAGCTGACCACTGCCTCCCTGGATGGTAAAATCAGCAGTATGCCCTCTTTTTTTGGACTGTTCTGCACTGAAATATGCTATGACATAAAACTTACCCTTTATAAAAAGACCGCCACCATTGAATCCAGCTACCATTTTAAGTGCAGAAACAGATTCTCTGCATTATGCTTTGAGATTTTAATGCTCAAAACACTTGAAAAAATGATAGACAGGTATCAGCTGAATGCCGATCTACCCTCCGATGGCGGCAGGATGCATCCCGGACTGGAATTTCATTGACGCGCAGGATCGCCCGCTGCAGAAATCTATTAACCTTGGACATCATTCCAGGTGCAGTTCCCTCATTAAGATACGCATGGAATATGAACAAAAAAGCATCGATTTTTAAAGACCTGACTCCCAGAGAATGTTTGAGGTAAGTTTTTACAGATATATAAAAAAAAATGCAGGTCGTATAATTTTAGCCCCTGCTGGTATAATTTAAACAAAACCGCCGCTCGCATGCTGTAAGTTTGCGCCACAGAGCTCCAATAAGAAGAACGTTTCAAATAGATTGCGCTACAGCTCCAAGGCAGGAAACAAAGATTGGAAAAAAAGTCCAGCAGACGCCGGCCAAGGCCCGAAAGCAGAAACGCCTGCAGGCCCGCAGCTTTGATTTTGGATTCTTATCATCCCGCGCTAGATCGGCATGCAGCAGCCATAAAAGCATTATAAGGGGCTGTGGATCATTTTAAATGTGAAGCAGCTCTTTTTATTTCAAGATTTACAGATATGAATATTTTCCAAACTTAAAACATATTGAAAATGAACAATAATTCTGCCGGGCAAGCCTCCCGGCTTTCAGAAGCTGAGCATCAAAGCATCGTTAACCTGATCCTAACGCTTGAAAGTTCGCACAATCAACCACTCCAATATGCCCAGATCCTGCGAAATGCAGTCATTCACATAGAGCCCGAAGGAAAAGTTATTGAAGAGATTAAAAATATAGAGGAATTCAGAAAGCAGCAGCTCAACACCAAGACCTACACGGACTTCACCATCTTAAAGGAAACGCATCTGAGCAACGAAATTCTCCTGGTTACATGCTCGGAGACGATATACCGTGCAAACTTCAGGGGAATGCACCCATCGAGCACAAAACTTTACAACATCATACTTAAGAATAGCGACGCCGGCTGGCAGATCATCCTTATGCAGATTGTTAAAAATATCACTTAACCATTTCTTAAACATTAGACAAATCATTATGAAAAAGCTAGCAATCCTATTTATCCTTTTAACTGCATCGGCAAACTCCCAAGTGCATCTGGGCGCAAAGGCCGGTGCAAATCTCACCAAAATAAACGGCAGCACATTCAAGGAAAAATTCGAACTTGGCTATCAGCTGGGAGGCTTCATTTATGCAGATCTTTCCGAATCAATAGGCATCCAGACCGAGGTTTTGTTCAATCAAACCAATACATCAGTTGAAGACCGCTATTCAGAGGTCATCAACAATGCGTTTAGGGGAAACAAAACATTAAACTACATAAGCGTGCCGCTGCTTGTACGCTTAAACAATGAAGGACTTGTCACCTTTACGGCCGGACCTCAGTTAAGCTTTCTGGCAGATTCTGGAAAATCGCTCACTGAGAATGGAAAAAAACTATTTAAAAAAACAGATTTTTCAGTGCTGGCAGGAGCTGAACTTAATCTGCACCCTTTTATAATCTATGCAAGGTACTGCTGGGGATTCTCCGATGTAAGCGACTTTGGAAGCAAAGCTTCCAGCAGGCAGATACAACTGGGTGCGGCTCTGCGCGTATTTTAACCAAACCCGCAGGGCGCGCCATTGGAAAAACACCGTATTTTATGAATCAGCCGCCAATCCAGCTCCTTACGCAAGATCCGCACCGGAGCCAAGGCCGTAAGTGTCCGGCCGCCTTTTCAAGAATGACTTTAAATGTGCATGGAAAAGAATGAGCCCGCACAATCTGATCTGCATAGAGCCGGCATGGCGCTAAAATGAATACTACCTCTACCCTGCTTTTTTTTAAGGCATTTATTTAAGCGGCATGCCAATTAGAATATTTAAACTATTATGGAACAAAATAAAACAAACACAAACTTTAAAACCATCTTTGCAATATACATGGTAATTGCAATGTGTGCTTTTAAATTAAATGCACAGGATTCCATTATCCTGCAGCCAGCCGTTAAAACAAGCTTGTTTAAGTCCCGCGGGGACGGCGGCAATAAGCTGAAAAAATATAGCAGCCAGGTGGAGAAATCCATGAACGAACTCTCAGACATCCAGAGCCTTTTAAAATACAGCAGCTTTTCAAAGGACACCGCCGATTTGAACAGCCTTACGCGAAAGCTAAAGCTCATTGATGCATCATTTAAGCTCGATATACCCGTGCAGCCAAGAGATTTACAGCTGTATTTGAAAATGGTAAGGGAAGCGTCAGAAGAACATGACCGGCTAAAGGCATCCAGCCGGAAGATTGAAAGAAGCTTTGGCGAAGCAGAAAAAAGGCTGGCAAAAATCGCGGAAGATCCTCTTTTGAATGAGCTGGCCGGCGATCCGGCATCAAAAAAACTGGTTCAGCTTGAGCCTCTCTTAAATAAATGGCAGCAGACAGACAGCACTCTTGCCGGCGGCATGGCAGAAATCGATCTGCAGGGCATTAAACTTTCTTCAGCGGCCATAACCATTAAAAACCTTACAAAGATATCACAGGAGAGGCTTTTTGAATCGGGACTGCAGGCATTCAGGGCGCACACGCAGGCAAAAGCCGTCGTTAATAAAGACCCTAAAGCAGGCCTGATGCAGGCTTTTCTGATCATACAAATCCTTGCATCCTATTTTCAGGAGCATTCCTTTTTACTTTTCATTTTTCCCATATTATGCATTGCCGGGCTGTACTGGTGGATAATGCGCAAAAAAAAGTTTGTTGAACTAAAAGCCGATGGAGCCCTGAAATTATCAGAGCATTTTTCTGCCCTGCATGCCTTCCCTCTAACATGCGTTGTCTTTTTAGTGATCAACCTAATGCCAGCTCTGGACTTTAACACCCCGTCTATCTATCAGTCCTGCATTCAGCTGGCCACTTTGTTTCTGGTGGTCAGACTCCTGGGAAAACGCAGTGGATACGGCAGTTTTAAATGGTACTATCTTTTTTACTTTTCACTGCTGATTTTTCTCTCGTTCATCAGCAGCAGCCCAGAGGGCTCATTGAACATCACCCTGCTGATCCTTGTCAATGCGGCCGCAGCTGCGGGCGTGCTGTTCATATCCTCAAAAACATCAATAAGGGAATATAATTCAGCCAGGCCAAAGCTTATCGCTTTGATTTTCGCCATAACGGCGGTGCTGTCTTCAGCGGCCGCCCTTACCGGACACACCATCATTGCCCATAACCTCTCTTCTGCGGGCATTGCAGGACTTTTACAGTTTGTATGTCTATTGATGGTTAAGAAAATAGTGGTGGAGATAATAAAATTACAGTTCATACAGAGGAGGCTAAAATTAAAGCTCAGCATTGGCGTTGACACTTCCAGGATAGAAAAAAATCTTTCATTTCCAATCAATTTTTTCATCGCCGTGTTCTGCGTCCTATCATTTGCAAACAACATGACATTCTACGCTTTATTCAGCACCCTTATAGATGCCGTCATGTCTGTGCCGCTGCATCTTGGCAGCGTCCACATTACCAGCGGGAGTATCATCTATTTTCTGATTATCGTAATGATTGCCCATTTCCTAAAAAGGCACATCGGATACATGTTTGGGGATACGGGAATCGAGGATGAGAATGATCAAAAGGTGGAACAGTCAACACTTGTCATCACCCGTCTTTTAATTATATGTCTGGGCTATCTGACGGCTGTTTCAGTCTCAGGTCTTCCAGTGGACAAGATTACCATCGTCCTTGGTGCGCTGAGTGTGGGTGTAGGTTTAGGATTCCAGAATATTGTCAACAATTTTGTCTCGGGTATTATTTTATTATTCGAAAGGCCTTTGAAAATAGGCGACAGCGTACAGGTAAACGGAAGGTTGGGAAGAGTAAAGGAAATGGGGGTCAGAACCAGCACCCTGCAGACAGAAGACGGAGCTGAAATCATTATTCCCAACGGGACCATTCTCTCCCAGGATATTATAAACTGGTCGCATACCAACAATAAAAGGCGTTTTGACCTGCAGTATACACTGCTGAGTGATAAAAGCCCGCAGGAGCTGGAACCCCTTCTCACAAACGCCCTGCTGGAGTCGCAAAGCGTGCTGCCGGCACCAAGACCTATTGTCCTGTTCGAATACTTGGGAGCTGAAGAAATCAAAACGAAGATGCTCTTCTGGTCAAAGGATGACCGTCTTCCCGAACAGGTCTTAAGCGAGATCAAAATCATATTGTTCAATGAGCTATATAAAAAAGATATAAAGTTCAAATAGGTTTCCGGGTCTTCAAGCCGCTCTGCGGCCCTATGGAAGGCATTGGAAGCAAAACGGCTTAAAAAATAATTTTATGAACAGCAGAAAAATTTATTTACTGTATGTTTTGGCCTCTTTTTTCTGCTTTGGGTCCTGCATAAAAGAAGAACTGCCAAATACGGAAGCCGATATCATAACGGGCAGTCTGCCGCCGTCGGCAAATTTTACAGTTGAAAGCATTCAGGTCCTTAATGCGGCAGTTGTTTCGGCAGACAACAGCCCTTTCAAGCTACACTCATTTGAAACGGCAGACACTGTAAAGACAGAAGCGCCGCTGGGGAGCTATCACAATTTTTATGAGCTGGTTGCATCAGGGCAGAAAACATATATATGGGCAAGCGTCAATGAGGGATATAATGTCCTGGCCGCCATAATGCTGCAGCCCGGACAGAGGCCTTCCGCGGAATCCTATCCCACTTCCCAGACCGGCACCGGCAAAGAAGGAAAAGGAGTTCTGCTCCAGACCAGGAACACAGGGCCGCTTGGGGGCTGTTTGGCTCCCCGCTGGCGGCAGGCAGCCTTTTTCTGGGAAATTTCCAACTTTCGGTTCCATCGGTCAATTCCACGCATTTCGGCATTCCTTACCAGGGCAGAACCCTGCCCAGATCGGTTAAGGGCTACTATAAGTATAAGGCAGGAGAGAATTTCATTGTAAATAATCCGCCATCGGCATTTCTGCGCGACACATGGGATGCCTATGCGCTGATTTTTGAAGCGGTTGATGAGAAAAACTTCCTAACGGGCAGCCATCAATTTTCCGACAAAAGAATCACGGCTGTGGCAAGAATTGAAACCGAAAAGCGCCTGGAGGCTGATAATTGGACGCCCTTCGAGCTGTTTTTTAATCTTGTGCCGGGCAGGAATTATGACAGCACAAAGCAGTATATGTTCACCATTGTCTTTTCTTCAAGCCTGGAGGGGGACAGATTCAATGGCGCGCCTGGCAGCGAGCTGTGGATTGACGAAGTCCAGCTTATAAAACAATAAAAAAATTGTAGTTATGCAATACATAAAAAATTGGTTCGGCGCGGTCGCGCTGCTGCCGTTAACCGCTTTCTCCCAAGTGCAGGCTGAAATTCTGCCGGCTTTGATAAGCCCGGAAAAGAAAAACCTGCTCAAAGAGAATATTGAGTGCCGCATACAGGCGCAGTTCAGTATTGGCGGCAGCACTCCACTGGGGCTTCCCAGAGAAATCAGAGAGATCAGCAGCTATAATCCCAATCTGCAGGCCGGACTTGAAGCCAGTGTGACCATATGGCCTGAAACGCAAGGCCCAATAGGATGGCGCTTTGCCCTGGCAGTGGAAGGCAAAGGCATGCGCACCTCTGCACTGGTAAAAAATTACCTCACTGGAATCATTCAGGACAGCGCGGAGATCAAGGGATATTTTACAGGAGAGGTCGAGACTGCAATCAGCAACACTTATCTAACCATTCCCGTGCTTGCCGTTTATGATTTTTCGCCAGATTGGAATTTTTACGCTGGACTCTACGGATCGGCAGCCATCGCCAAATCCTTCACCGGATATGTCTCAAGGGGCTACCTTAGACAGGACACGCCGGCGGGAGCAAAAATCTCCTTTGATAACGGGGGCAGGGCTGTTTATGACTTCTCGCAGGAAGTCCGCACTTTTCACTTCGGAAACCGGTTTGGTTCGGAATATTACATCAATCGAAATTTCATTGTTTTCTCAGATTTTACATTTGGGCTAAACGGAATTCTGAAAAGCAGCTTTAAGTCAATATCATTTAATCTGCATAACCTTTACCTGAACTCGGGATTTGGGTATAAGTTTTAGACCGCCCTTAAGGCGCAGCCTATTCTGGGTCAGTGCCGTGAACCTGACCGGAAATGCATCCTGTCCTAACTGGTACTGGCCACTGAAATAATTCCGGGCGGTAAAGCGGTTCGGACGTACATAACATATATGCCGTTTTAGATCTGCGTGCGCAGCCGGATCAGCAGCCGGCAAGAACTTTAAAAGCTACAAACTTGAAAAAAAAAACAATCCTCATTATAATGGCGTTAATCGCCGCGGCATATTTACTGGGAAGGTGCATCCCTCCCATCGTTTTAAAATCAATATTCCTCTAAAGGCAAGCAGCTATGAAAAATTTAAAGAAAGCTATTATATACACACTCCTTTTTACTCTTGTTTTTGCTTATTCTGCCGTATACACCACCCTTGACATTCTGGGCCTGGGCGGTAAAAATGTATTTACGCTGCAGGGAGATTCTAAGGGGGCTCCTCTGGGGGAAGGGGCGGTAAAAAAGCAAGTTATTAATATCAAATACATCACCGGAAGCAGAAAGATAGACAGCAGAGAGATTGTTTTATACAGACCAGCCGGCGAGCACGGCGATATCCCGCTGATATATATCCCTCATTATGCTGCAGAGGAGAAATCTGAAGATTTCAAATTATATATTCAGAACGGCTGGGCCGTTGCATCGCCGCACCGGTTTGAATCCAAATACAATGCGCAGCTGGCAGGGGACGGTCTGGTTTTCAACAATGCCGCTTTGTATACCCTGCGCCACACAGCGGGGATTGACAAGCAGCGAATCGCGGTGGCCGGATCAAGTGCCGGAGGCTATACTGCTCTGATGCTTTCCGAACTTCAGATGGGCGCCGCAGCCTGTATTGCCAATGCCCCGATTGCCAATGTATATTTCAATTTTCATGTGCACTTTGCTAAGTGCGACAGCATCAATGCCAATTCGGCGTTTTTTGATTTCCCGCTGCCTGTCCAGGGAATGATCTCAAAATTATTCAGGCCCATCAATGATCAGTTTAAAAATGAAAACGACCCGCTCTGGGAAGCGCTTTCTCCTGCCAGTATGCCTAGAGCATTGAGCAGCCCAACAGTAATCAACCACAACACAGGAGATATTCTAGTGCCTGCGGACCAAATAACAAAGAGATACTCCTATAAGGGAAATGACGGTACTCTGCCCAAAGATTTCAGCGCTGAAATGGGCCGCCGCTATCCCGGCACCCTGAGCCTGTCCCTTGAGGAGGAGGCTGATCCTGACGAGCTGTCTCTCAGAAAATACCGCTTTGCCCTTAACAGGGTCTTCGGTGCAATGCCCTACAGCGGCAAGCTCCTGACCATCAATATCATTGACGATGGCCCCGTAAGTGCCAAGGGAAGTCATTCAGCGCCCGGAACCACAGGGAATTTCAATACGATACCTTTCCTGAAACATATGTTTGCCAGAACATTGAAGCAGACTGAGAAACCTATGCCGGAAAAATTACTGCTCTTATTGGAAAGGTATCAGGGAAAAAGCAGGCAGCTTCCAGCCCATATCGGACTCGACGATGCTTTGTACGGATCTCTGGCAGTTTACAAAAAGGAAATAATCGACCAGCTGGCCCTCTACAGGGAGAATCATTCTTTGGGTGAAATTGATGCGGCGATGAAGGCAGCGATAGGAAAATCACAAAATGAAAGCCGCGTTAAAGCTGCGTATCTTGCTGCATGGGAGGAAGTGAAAAATAAATTGTAAATCGCATTACTGTAATGCCGGCCAAAATGATCATATCATTGACTGTGCAGCAATTAACTGCTGCGGTGTTTCTTTTCTCAAGACTCATCGCAGCAGCTTTTTATGCAGAGCCCGTCTCAGGCTGATTTTATCAGTCTGCAGCATTGAAGTCTGCCATCTTGCTGCGGCCGGGCAGCATTCTAAAATCAGGCGCAACCGGGAACGGCAGCAGACCGATATTCAACTAAGTATAGAATGCAGATTGAATGCCCTGAAAACAATCCCAAAGACCTGCTGCCCAGTGCATTTTAGGTGCCGGTGATGGAAGGCACCGACCTGCATACAGCAGGCGATTCAGGCCCAAATCAGCAGTTAAAATCAACTAAGGCAGTTTCAATTTGCCCGTTTTATTTATTTCAGCGCTGCGACGGAAATCCAGCGCCTGTGCGCTGTCTATTCTACAGGCATATAACGGTTTAGATACTCTTCCACCTTCTGCATATAGAGAATATTCAATTTATCGTCATTCTGAAGGCCATGCCCGGAATGTGGAAATTCGATATATTCATGCTGCACCTTATTGTCTTGCAGCGCCTTTACAAGATGCCGGACAGAGGCGAACGGGCAAACTTTGTCATGGACGCCATAGGCGCAGACGGTAGGGACCGAACTGCTGTTGATCCATTTAAATGCAGAAATGGGTTTAATCGCATTTTCGTAGGCCTGGGTGCCCAATATTGCCGGTTGGATGTCATTGCCGCTCATAATGCTGAAAAGCGAAGCGGCCGCCTGCGGATCCTTGTCCAGACCGTAGGGCGCCCAGTCCTGCGGATAGAAGCTCGGAGGGCCTACCGCCTCAAAGAGCATCTTTACAGGCAGAGGAGATTCTTGGGCATCCCTGTATGCGTAGAGCATTGCCAGTGTGCCGCCTGCCGATCCGCCCGAGACGGCCATTGCGTCCAGCCTGTAGCCTAACTTCCCAGCCTGCTTTACAATGGCGGGAATGCTGTTTTTTATCTCTACGGACTGCGAATATACATTGGCCTTCGGATTGCTTTCATTTCGCAGGGTATAATTTATACCCGCCGCGACGTATCCTTTGGAACACAGCCACTTCAGGATCTTAGCATCATCCGATTTATCTCCTGTGGTAAATCCACCTGCATGCAGATGTACTGCAAGGCGGTAGGTTTTCTTTGAGTTATTGGCAGGCAGATACAGATCAAATTTATTGGCAGGCTCTGCGCCGTAAGGCAGGTCAGTTTTCACACATCCTATTTCGGGAGTCCACTCCACGTTATATTTTTGCAGCTCCGATGGTGTGCAGATTATTTTTAAGCAGGCAGAAGCCGCAAATACGGCTGCGAATACAACAGCGCATAGAAAAATAAATTTTCCCCTGCCTTTATTTCCAGTTTTCTTCATAATATATTGCCTCCAAATAATGTTCCGCCCAGCAGCATGTTCAAAAGGCCCCTGACAGCCAGACGGCCTAATACAAAAGCAGCTGCCGCCACACCAAAAAGTATATAAATGCGTTTTTTACTTATCATTGCCTGTAGTTATTTATTCATGCTGATAATCTAATACAGCATAATCTTAAAAATTATTCTAAATAAACGCCGTCCCAGCGCTATTGAATATTCTTGATTTCAACATCCTGCCAGTTCTGGTTTTGTTTCAGTTCAGGATTTTTACCTGCAAACACATTTTTCGCCTCAATGTCTCCCGTAAGGGTGTAAAGAAACCAGGCCGTCATGTAACCGTCGCCTTTACAAAGCATCTGTTCATGAAAGGCATCTTTTCGCCTCGCTCTCACAGAAGGCGTATAGGCGGGCATTCTTGCGCTGTTCTCAATCATTGACCACAATGGCGCAATTCCTGTATTTCTGTCCTTGCCATCCCCTGCGTCGGATCCTTCTGTGCCTGCCGCGGCAAAATAGGGAATACTGAATCTGCTGATATCGTAGGGCCACTTCAGCAGTTCGGACAATTCATGCTTTGTAGTGCTTGCTCCAAATGCCGATCGGAACATCCTGCCGCCCTTCTGCGTATTTACGGCATTAATGACCGCCACGCCTCCCTGAGAATGTCCGCTGATACCGATCTGTTCAGTATTTACTTTATTGTAGAAAACACTATTTTTATCGCTGCCCAATGAGACCAGCAGCTCAAGGGACTGCGAGGCCCCAAGACCTGACCATGAACTCTCTTCGTCGCTGCCCACGGCAATAAACCCCCATGAGGCCAGATGTTCAAATACAGGCTCATATTTTGAGCAGGGAATTCCTGTTCCATTTGCAAAAATAACCGCTGGATACTGCTTATCGGATGTCTCCAATTCTGCAGGATACCAGATTTTGCACTGCCTGAATGCTTTTCCTTGAACCGCTGTCGCAAAGCTGCACACCGGATATTGGCCCATCGCCGTATATTTGGATTCCAGCGGCTTATCGGTTTTAACTGCGGCGTAGTAGTCCCCCGGAACAGCATTCAGGTTTTTCAGAACCGCTCTGCAGCCTGCAGTTACAGCAAGCAGCGTAAGTATCCCAACAATAATTCTTTTCATTATTTTCGCTATTTGTTTATTACAGAAAGATGTCTGCATCAATTAGATCTTATTAAATTTTGACTTTTAAAATACTATGCTTCGATCCCATAAAGGCACCAGCCGGCCGCATATTCATGCACGAATCAATTATTGCTGAATATGAGCAGATCATACGGACTATTATAGGAAGAGGTAAAAACAAGTGTATAGATCCTTCCCGCCATAAGCTGCGGGGTATTGAGAATTGCAAGAGAGCCGTTCTGTCCGGCGCTTCTAACCGATAAGCTCAAAAATCCAGGATCAGCCTCAAAGTATTTAGTCTGGCTGCTTCGCGAAGCCTCGGCTATTTTTCCGAGCTGGGCTTCATACAATGAAACGCCTGACGGCCCTGTTCCCGAGAGATGAATAAATTTTAGCTTTACCCTGCCTTTGGCAGGTGCAGACAGATCATCTTTGAAGGTGTAGATTCTTTCCCTGCCTGTATTGTCCTCTGCCAGATAAATAGAGTAGCGTTCCTTATTTCGCAGATCAATATTATCAGAAGCAAGAATATTGCCGTCCCTCTGGTCCCTGAACTGCCCCACGAGCTTATCTCCGGATTTTACTGTAACATAAGACGCGGTGCTCTCTGTGTAATCCAGATTCTTTGCAATTATTCCGCCAATAAAAAAGAACTGCTGGGTGCTGGAACGCGCCGCCGCATTGGCAATTTTAATTTTGGCCTCCCCAAAAATGTCAATTTGGTTCTCTGAGCAGGAAACTAGTAATAATGAAAGCAGCAGCATCAGTGATCTGCACACATTGTTTTTAATTTTTTTTTCCATAGATGCAATATTTGTTTAATATGTATTTTTGGTTTTCGCCGCAAATAAACAGCAAACCGCGAGCTGTTTTCTGCTTTTTATACCAAAAGCAATATTGCGCGCATAAAATGCACAAATCAGGCCTAAAAAAGATATTGCGGCCCCATAGGATTTTTCAGAGAGCCATGCGCCTCACGCTGGATGTATGCCAAAGTGTGCAGGTTGTATAGTTTTAGCCCGCACTTGTATAAATTAAGCATAATACGCGCCCTTGGTCCATAATTTTGCAGGGAATTAAAAACAAATAAAATGAAAAATTTGAAACCCTCTATGCTTATCGCATTTTTAATCGCCGCAAAATCTTTTTCACAGGACTGCGAGAAATCTATTTTCACACAAAAGGGCGCCAGCATCCAGACAACTGAATACGGTGCAGAGAAAGAGATTAAAAATGTAACGGCTGTAATAGTCAAATCAGTAAAAAACACTTCTGGGGAAACAGTCTCCCAGCTGCAGTCGATAAAAACCCAGGACGGAACTGTTATTGAAGACAAAACCCTTACCTACATCTGCAGCTCCGAGAAAGCGGTATGGGGGCTTGGGGTAGAAGACGTTAAAACCAAAAAAGAGGCAGTTGTGGCATATCCAAAAAATATGGCTCAGGGACAGGACCTGAAAACCAATGCCGCTATCGCATTCCAGCAGACCAATGAAAAAGGAGAAAAGGTGAAGCTGAATATGAAAATAAGCAACCGAAAAGTGTCAGGAAGCGAAACCATTTCAGTTAAGGCCGGGACTTGGAAATGCACTAAAATCACATACGATTTTGAGCTGAAATTAAAACTCGGCTTTATCGGAATACCTATTCAGGCAAAGGTCACCGAATGGTACAATCCTGAAGTGGGCGTTGTAAGGACCGAAACGCGCACAAAAGACAAACTTGAAGGATACACGGAGATAACGGCTGTAAAAAACGGCAGATAAGACCAGCGGCAAATTAAATGAAAAACATCTTGCTTCTTCTGATCGCCGCGGCCGTGTCAGGCTGCGGTCCATCAAGGAAAAAAACAGCAGAAATACCAGGCATCGACAGGCAGACATTCCTGTACGCAGTAAAAGAAGGAAAAGAACTCTATCTGGACAGACTTGTAGACAGCTCTGCAGTTATTCAGGGCAGAAGACCCGTTTTCATATACTCTTTTTCAGGTGCCTGGGAAGCTGGGCAGCGCAGCGAAACGTATCCTGCACCTTTTTTAGAGTTCATTGCCCGCAAAGGATACGTTGTTGCCGCCATCGATTACAGGTTGTGGATAAAAGAGGCCAGGCAGAATAATAGTTTAAGTGAAAAGAGCATCGCAGGCGATTACATGAAGGCGCTGGATATGGCTGTGGAAGATCTCTTTTCCGCAACCTCCTATATAGTGCAGCAGCAGGATTCATGGAATATTGACCCCCTGAAAATTGTCGCAGGCGGATTCGGATCGGGAGCCGTCAATAGTTTAAAGGCTGAATATTTAATCAGCACCGGCGAAAATCTCTCTATGAAATTTCTGCCGGATGACTTCAATTATGCCGGAGTGATTTCAATGGCAGGCGCCTTATGGCTTCCCGAAGGAAAGTATAATATGCAATGGCTTAAAAAACCTTGTCCGCATATGTTTGTGCACGGCTCCGCAGACCCGGTCATCCCTTTCAATGAGTCGCAAGCCGGAGGCTTTCGGGCATACGGCCCGGGCTTTCTTCTGGAACTGTTTTCAAAAAACGGATTCCCGGCATGGTTTTATGAAATTCAGCAGGGAAACCATTATTCAGCATCGCCTGCCCAAAAAGAGTACTTTCAGGAAATAAACTGGTTTCTTGAGAGATTTGTTTCAGAGCGGCAGAACAAAGTTCTGCATACCATTGAAAAAACAGCAGTACCCAATAAGATACGGCAGTAAATGCAGCCGGGCTAGATTTTAATCCGCTGCTTGCTGGAGTTATTATAAGGGGGCTGCGGATCTTATAAAAGTGTGAAGCAGTCCCCTTTTCCATTGCCGGCCGAGACGGCATTAAACTTTAAATTAGTTTATCTCAGCATGAATAATACACTATTAAAATATAACCAGACTCAGCTAAAATAAGTCAAGAAGCATTGAGAGCCGCATTGTTGATCTGGCCTGCATCCGTAGTGAAGCTGCCTTATGCATCCCAAGAAAATCTATGGAAGGAATTTCCGGGGTTCTATCCATATCAGCGGCCTTGGCGGCAGATCTGCAAGCAGGCAGTTCAAGCTGGGGCATTGCTCAGATTATTTAAGACAGCATTTTAAGAATCATATCAATATTAAATAATAACTTTACAGCTGGCCATACAGAAATATCTGCTGGCATATTTGTGTTATTCAATCAATAAAAACATTTAAAATGAGATGCATTATCATAGATGACGAACCTCTTGCACGCGAAGGCCTTCGTCTGCTAATCGCAAACAACGGCGGTCTGAAGCTCTTGAACTCCTTCAGCGGTACGGCGCAGGCATCAGTATTTTTAAAAGAAAATGATATTGATATTATTTTTCTGGATATCGAAATGCCCGGCGACAACGGCCTGGAATTCGCAAAAAGCCTGAATAGAAATATACTGGTCATATTTACAACCGCATATCCCCAATATGGTGCAGAGAGCTACGAAACCGAAGCTATAGATTATCTTCTAAAGCCCTTTACCCAGATACGGTTTGATAAGGCGGTGGAAAAAGCGGCACAGCAGCTCAGTCTGCTCCAAACCCATAAAAACACCTTTGAAAGCAGCGGCGAAAATTTTATCATCATAAAGGCCGAAAGGAAATATCACAAGATATTATTCAGCGATATCCAATATGTGGAGGGTTTAAAGGACTACGTTGTGATCCATACCCAAAACAGCAGATATGTTACGGCCATGAATATTAAAAACATGCACCAGAAGCTTCCCGCAAGATCATTTCTAAGAGTGAGCAAATCCTATGTTGTAAATACCGACATTATCACATCATTTGACAGGACCACCATATTTATAGATGATTTTGAAATTCCAATCGGACGAACCTATCAGAGCGAATTTCATAAATACTTTTTAGGCGAGCAGTGAAAACGCGGACAGATAATCTAATGAAACAACATGAATAAAGCCAACCAGACTGCAGCTTTAAAGCACAGCATCACATCAGATAAATTATTTAAAGCGCTCACAGACAGCAAAAGCCGCCTGTACCGGCATTTATCAGGAATTCTTTTTTTGCTGTGGTTGCTTCCAGCTGGAAAAAAATGGGGAGAGTTCTCGCCTCTTTTTGATCATCTGGACTGGATTTTCTCCTTTGTCATTTTAGTTTCGATTTTTTACATTAACATGTACAAGCTTACCCCAAGGTTCATCTACCGGGGAAAAGCATTTCTTTACCTTGGCTCGCTCACGCTGACGATCACTGCCGCGGCGCTGCTTCTGGCGACGTTCCGCTATTATGTACTCGACCCCAATAGAATAGCGCCAATTCCCGCTAAGTTTGAGTGGTTGGCCTCCATAGTTGTCCTATTTATGTTTCTGGGGCCTTTTCTGCTGCTTTCAAGCGCCCTTAAGCTGCTTCAAAGATGGATAAATGACATTTATATTATAAATGAATTGGAAAAAAGAGCTACGGAAAGCGAACTGGCTGCACTGCGCAACCAGATTCATCCTCATTTTCTCTTCAACATGCTCAATAATATTAACGTGCTTACTGCCACTGAACCTGAAAAAGCTTCCAATATAATTATTAAATTAAGCAGCTTTCTGCGCCATTTAATTTATGAATCCGACCGGAGCGACCAGATCTACCTCTCATCCGAAATAAAATTCATCCAGGATTATCTGGAACTTGAAAATATACGAAGAGACAATTTCAGCTACAGTGTAGAATATGACGCAAGGGAGGTTCGAGGGGTCAGGCTGCCGGCAAATATTATAATTATTCTCGTGGAAAATGCCATAAAGCACAGCGCTGATTCACACACGCGGTCTTTTGTGGATATAAAACTTAAAATAAAGGATAATTACATGCATTTCACTGCTGTAAACTCTATGCCTGAAATAACCAGGCCAAAGGCAGCAAATTCCAGCGGTGTGGGTCTTGCTAATATTAAAAGAAGACTTGAACTGCTCTTTGCAGGCTCCGGATATGAATTGTCTTCCGATGTAAAAGACAGACAGTATACAGCATTTTTAAAACTTCCCGTATAACGGTGCCGGCTTCTGATCATTAAGATTCTTTTCCTTCCCCGCTCAATGCCTCTTATTTCTGCATCTAAACTGCGATGGTCAAAACTGAGACCGCGCCCCAGGGCACGGCAAAAGACCTATCTTCAAGTTGGGACATGCAGCAACCGGGTCCAAAAAAGAGCTTTGCAGATAAAATCTTTTGATCTGAAAAATTTCTGTCCGGCCACATTACTACAGGCACTGCGGTCTCTGTCTTTACAGCACGGCCCCTTCAACTATTGAAAGGAAACAAATACACCAATAGCAGCGGCCGGCAGCTGCTACCCCTGGCAGAGCTGGTGCTTTTTCATCCACATCTCAAGGCTCTGCTTCCAGTCCTCCGCGCCGGGGGACTCTTCAAAGCTGGTTTCGAAGATGTGCAGTTCAACATCAATATATGACGCATTAAGTTTTTCAAAAAGCTTACTGCTCTGCGCACTTTCATGAAGAGCCGTAACAGAAATGCTTGAGAGGAAAACCGATCCTGCAGCTGATGGAAACAGCGTCTTGCCATTATTTGAGAAACCGTTGATGCTTATAATGAAGCCGGGCCGGGCATAACCGCCTTTTGAATAGGACTTCTGCAGTTCAAAAGCAATCGCCGCTCCTGTGGAGAACCCCATAATTCCAATTTTTTCCGGATCAATGTTATACTCAAAGGTACATCTGCGGATATATTTCAATGCATCAGACGCATCTGCGGCCGCTTTGGCAAAGATCGGATCATTTAAAACCTTAATGTAATCTGACTGCAGTGAAAAGTATTTAAAAATATCCTGGACAGGATTATTTGTTAGGCTCTTTTTCAAACTGTGCCTGAGAAGAAAGACAGAAACTCCCCTAGCGGTGAGCCAAGAGGCTATTTTCGATCCTTCAGAATCTGATAAAAGGGCGTAGAGCCCTCCGCCGGGAATCAGCATAACAGCTGTTCCATTCGCGTTGTCCGGCTTGTAGTATTCCAAAGATGGTGCGTCTATATTAAATTCCACCCCTTCACCATTGGGGAGTTTAGCAGTGCAGCAGGCCTGGTCCATCAATGCCGCTGCGCTGGACGCCTCATTGAAATAGATGCGCTGCTGCGAATGAACACCTGCCGGCATCAGGAAATAAATAATGCAGTATGATATAATTCTCATTGATAATCAGCTTATAAAAATCAAAAGTATCCTCCGCTTGAACTGCTTGCACGAGAATTATACCAACGGTTATTAAAAATAGACCAACTGCTTTGCCAGAGCTTTTTATTTCTGTCTGCCTGCGCCTTTTTTCCTTTACTAAGGCGCAGCAAGAAAAAGGAAAAGCTCATTTCCCCTTTATCCGATCCAGGCATAAAAGTTAAGCTCCCGGCTTGCTGTGATTACGGGATTATTTTATTAAATCGAAGCCATTTCTCAAATGCCGCGGCCCACGCATCACTTGGAAGATCCTGTTTTTTCAGTGCAAATCCATGCCCTCCTTTTTCGTAAATGTGCAGTTCTGCGGATTGTTTGGCCATCTGCCATTTCTGGTATGCCGCTATGCTCACTGGAACAAGATTGAAGCTGTCATCACTTGCCACCGCCAGAAAAATGGGAACTTTATATTGAGGAGCCTCTGTTTCTTCAGGGCTGATATCTGAACTGTATATTGCCCCGGCAAAATCTGGACGGTTTTTTTCTTCAGCCTTGTAGAGAACAGAAAGCGTCACGGCCCCGCCGGCCGAAAAGCCGAGCATTCCCAGTTTACCGCTGTCGAGCTGGTACTCCCCAGCATGGCGCCTAACATATTCCATTGCATTCAAGCCGTCCAGTGTGGCTAGTCTTCCCGCCTCATTAAAGTTCTGCCAAGCCTCGGCGTTATCTTTAGAAAGCAGGGAAAAAATACCTGCCATCGGATTATCGCCTTTGGTGTGGGCCAGTCTGTACTTGAGCATAAAAACAGTAATGCCCAGACTGTTCAGCCATTTGGCGACATCGCGCCCCTCCTCTTCAACTGACAGTTGAAAAAACGCCCCTCCCGGGGCAAGAACGATGGCCGCACCTGTGCTTTTTCCAGCTTCTGGAAGGTATACAGTTAAAGTTGGGCTTGTAACATTATATGCAATGGACGGACCCCAGGCGCTTTTCTCAGTCTGCACCTCTTTCCAGTTCCATTTTTCCGATCCCGGCGCCTTTCCTTTGTACAAAGGAATAATTGTCTGCTGGCCTGCCGCAGGTTCAGTGCACCAAATCATCAATACGGCAATAGGCCATATCATTTTAAAAATTGTCATAATAATTCATTTATTGTTAGAATTAAATATACAAAGCCGCATGGCGTTTAAAATTTATTTTATACCAAATGCCGCACTATTTATACCAACGGAAAAAAACTTTAAAACGGCGGCACCAGTAAAAACGTAAGCGCAGTTTAGGCCAGCTGATGCTTCCTAATGAATTATACTTCGCAATAGACAGGCAAAAGAGCGAAGTTCTGCTTATTTCCATTTCCGAAAGACTTTCCAATTCTGTAATCATTTTAAAAAGGTTTATTATTTTTTTAAATTTTTAATCTAGCTCTCCCGCCACAGCCAGTGAACAAACCTTAGAAATGCATGCCTTTATACAATAGGATATCAGAATCTCGGTAAAATATATCAGGTTATATGACCAAAGTGCCATTTGGTATAAATTTTAATTTAGCGCTGAAATTCACCGCTACATTTGCAGAACATTAGCAATTAATCAAAATAAAAAAGACAATGAGACATACTATTTTCTATCTTTTCATAATAACAGCGGCAGCTTCCTGTAAAATGGGTGACACTTCGATTTTCTCTGAAAACACAAAAATTGAGCAAAAGTATACTACCAAGGGTAATTATGCTGTAAGTACTGCAGATATCAAATATGGCAATAAAAGATACAAGGCATACTATCCAACGCAGGTGAATGCAAAATCCCCTGTAATAACATGGGGTAATGGAACTGGGCAGACTCCAAAGACCTATGACCAGATTTTTACCCATTTGGCCAGCTGGGGTTTTATTGTAATAGACAACTATGAAGAGTCAACTATCGATGGGGCAAGCATTCTAGAATCGGCTAAAGTCATGCTACAGGAAAATTTAAACGCGAAGAGCGTATTCTATCAAAAAGTCGACACAAGACACATCGGAGCTGCAGGCCATTCGCAAGGTGCAGGTGGTGTCGTAAATGCATACAAGAATTTCTCTGACGGCAAAATCATCACAACGATCGCACCTCTCGCCTTTCCATCGATATTAAAGCCGACTGGGACAGGAGTCAAGGTCCCTATTTTTTTTATCAGCGGTGAAAAAGATGACTTCTTCTCCTCATTAAAATACAATAAGCAGTCATATGATGAGGTCCCTTCTTCAATACCTGCCGCTAAAGCAGCACGACGTGGCACGTTTCATGAGCTTTTAACGAACAACGGATTGGCCACTGGCTATCTTACTGCATGGATGCGTTTTCAATTACTGGGCGATAAGGAGGCTGCAAAGGCATTTATAGGTCCGTCCCCTGAAATTTCTCTCAATCCCAACTGGAACAACGTAGCAACTAAGAACCTGCGCTAATTGCAATTTCCAGACTTCATAGTTATGGAGGTGATACCTTTTTTGCCACAAAAAGTTAAGGCAGTCTTTAAAGCTATTTCACCAATGTAAGTTTTATGGCAGAATCGTGGCATTTCCAATTTTAGAAAAATAAAAAAACAGCAAAATTAATACTATACGGGTTTAGGTTCGAAACTTTATACGAATAAAAAGAAAAATCAGTAACTTGTAACTAACTAGAAAAGAAAGAAAGAAAGAAAGAAAGAAAGAAAGAAAGAAAGAAAGAAATCTTTACTGTAACTTTCTTAGATCTTCAGCAAAAAAAAATGGTTCGAGTCCTGTTCCCACTACTAAGACAAAAGCTTCAGAGAAATCCGGAGCTTTTTTTGTTTGAAGTATTTTTATAACTTATCTCGTCCTGTAAAAAGTTTACTATTTTCACAATCGAGACGCTCGCGTCAGCAGAGGAATCCTTCCGTAAGCAGATTTACTTCTCCGGCAAATCTTTATAAGCACTTCTTTTTAGATAGCTATTAAGCTTTTTTACATCTGCCAAATATGTTTTTAAATCTTCCCTTCCGTTTTTAATTCCTTCTTCAATTCTTGGAATATACATTTGGATAAACTCATTATAGCCTTTTTCGTTATTGACTAATTTTAAGATAACCATTGCCTTCAAATAGGTTTTTCCAAATATATAATCACTCCAGTTTTGCCACTCTTCCTTATCCAATACTTTATTATTTATGTCTTCTAATGACTTAATTTCAGAGAAAAAAGGGATAGCATGTTTTGAATAATATTTTTTAAAAATATTTCCAACCATCAAAATATTATCTTCTTTAATCTCTTTCTGATTTAAAACCAAAACACTTATATCTTCTCGTATTTTTTGTGAGTCATAGAATCCTCTTCTATCTATTAATGTATCTTCTAGTTGATTAAAAGCAGAATCCAGAAAAGACATTATCACATTGACCTGTGAAGATATAATGCTATGATTTAGTTGGCTTAATAACACCCCTCCATCAATAGGAAAAAGTGAAAATACCATTTTATCAGAAATATTATTTTTTGGTTTTAAAAATATAGCATAATAGTCATCAAATGAGCTTAAGTGAAATCCTGAGGAATCAAGTCTCATTTGATACGATATTTTTTCTTGTACTTTTCTTATTTCCTGGTTCTGTCGCATCTGTCAGATCAAATATAAGAATTTAAGTGATTTAAAAGTTATCCCGCCAATTTACAAAATGATTTAAACATACTTGTCCCTGACCTAATTATCTGATTCTTCCTTAACATATGTACCACTTCAATTCCACCCAGAGTTCTTTTGGCAGATTCAAAACTTTTGAAACCTAGTCCATTTTGTATTCTCCATTTTATAAAACGATGATCCTGTTCAATGATATTATTTAGGTATTTACATTGCCGAATTTTTATATCGCAAAAAGAACGTTTGTTGTAAACTCTTATTGCGCTGGTGTTCGAACCGCTTTTGTCTATATTTATTACCGTTGGTCGAAAGTTGTTTTTTATTGCCTTAATTAAAAATGACTGGGCACTCATTCTCTGTCTTTTTCTGGTCAAAAGAAAGTCTACTGTATTGCCTGATTTATCTACCGCTCGATATAAATAACACCAAATACCTTTTACTTTGATATAGGTCTCATCCATTCTCCAGCTCACTCCTACTTTATTTTTTCTCTTTTTCATCTGAGATTCGATGAATGGAGAAAATTTAAATACCCAGCGCTGAATTGTCGCATGATCAACTTGTATTCCAAGCATTTTCATTATTTCCTCAACATCTCTATAACTCAATGTAAATCTTAACTTGAAATACACTGCCTGAAGAATTATAGCTTTGGGATAACAATGGCCTTTGGTATTCATTTAAAAGTTTTTTTAATTCAAAGATAAAAAGTTATATTTTAGATGCGACAGAACCTGCATCACAGTTTATAGGACATAAACCGAGTCTAACGGTGCTCACTTTATTTCAATAAATTCCGGTTCATAGGGAGCAATCATAAATTTGCCATCATATTCCCTATCGAAAAGAATGCTTTTGGATTTCCCCTGGATCTGTATTTCCTTAGGCTCTCCGCTTACATTGAGGTAAAGGCAGTGAGACTTGTCAATCTGGCGTGCCATCACGCCCGATGGCACAGCAGGGCCTTTTTTTATTCCTAACTCATCTATCAGTTCATCCAATAGAGGATTAAGCACAGTTACATCGGCTGGCAAGCCAACATATATAGCTTTTCCCTTGCCATATCTGTTTGAAGTCATAATTGGATAATCCCTGTCTAAACTGGTGATGTTTGCGATAACCGTAGCTGTTTTGGGCTCTATTACATCAAATCTGGCAGACTCTGTATCAGCTGCACTTTCCTTATAAGTAAACTGAAGTTTTTTGCCTTTATATGATTTACGGGATATTTCGTTAAAAGCCTCCGTTTCTTCGAAACCAGCAACCCGTATTCCGAAAACATCGCTCAGCCTTCCTGGGTGCGTAGAGGCAAATACCTTACCTGTTTCGTCAACGAGAGCTGAATTGCTTGTCATTATAACCGTTCCTCCATTTCTTATAAAGCTGCGTATTTTAGCGGCTGCTATCTCATCCATTACCGCCACTCCGGGAATAATAATCAATTTATAATCCAGCTTACTTCTGCCGATTTCCAGAACATTGGCATCCATGTTGCGATAATAAAACAGATTCCAGGATGACTGCAGCTGGCTGTCATGGCTAACAGGGAAAGAGCTGCTTGCAATCTGGCTTGGGAAAGAAAAAGCCAGCCCAATTTCCGGCTTCAGCTTATATGGAAAATATTTCCCTATTTTATTAAACTCGTCTGCTATTTTTTTGTATTCGTAATATTTTCGGTTTGGAACTCCGTCCCAATCCAGCATTCCTTCCAAATACTGCTCTTCCCCGGCCAGCATGCTTTGCCAAGTCCAGCCGCAAACCATCTGGTTTCCGTACATAAGGGTAGCATAAGCTGACTTGCGGATAGAATTTGGAACAGCATCCATGGTGGTAAATTCGCTGCACCAGAAAGGATTTTTACTCTCAAACTGGATTTTGGAAATCCCAAAAGCAGAGTTCATGACTCCCCAATTGTTTGTTAATGAACTTCCTGGATAGAACCCCGCTCCGTGGCGAGTCATTTTTCCTGAGTAGGCAATTTCAGAATAATCGAAATATTTTAACGGGCTGTAAAACCAGGCATTGGTATTGGTTAGAACATCAGGGGCATTTTTGCTGACGATATCAAGAATTCTAAACAGGAAACTGTTTATTTCATCAGACTCGAAACGGCGAAAATCAAGAATTCTTTCAGGAGCACCAGCTACGCTGCCGGATAGCGGCAAGCCTACCTCCTCAAAATCATTAATCCTGCGTGACCAGCGCTGCCCTGCCCATGCGCTGTTTAGGTTCTCCGCTATCCTATACTTTTTTTTCAGCCACATTATAAATCTTTGTCTTACCGTTTCCGAATAGGAAATAGGGCCGTCCCCAGATTCATTATCTATTCCAAAAGCCAATAATGCCGGATGTTTTGCATAATGCTTTGTAATAATATCTGTGTAGCGCAACGCATACTTCTGATAGTTTGGATCCCCAATATCATCCATATAGCGATGATTTGGGTAAAGCTTATTACCATTTGGATCAACAATATCAATCGTTGGAAATTTTTTATGCAGCCAGATTGGAGCCGGACGAACTGCTATATCTAATATCACCTTAATCCCATTCTTATGCATCAGATCCATTACCGCATCAAACCATGCAAAATCAAAATTGCCCTCTGTCGGTTCGTAGCTGTCCCATGCCAGATGCCCCATACGGACTGATTTGAAGCCTGCTTCTTTCATCAGCTGAATATCCCCTTTTATTTTTTCAATATTCTTGTCATCATGCGGATGGTAATTTGCCCCAACATATAATTCCTGGCCCTGCAATAAAAAGCAGGATAAAAATATGCCGATTAAAAAAAAGGGGCTGCGAACTTTTGCTGCCATGTCTATTTTGCTTTATTATATTGTTATTATTTGATAAGTAAAAATTAAAACTGTTCCAACTGATAGATCTTCTCCATCATCAGCCATTTTTCGCCCTCTTTTGCTCCAGGTGGCGCCTGCTGAAATTTCCACATTAGCTGCTCCCATTCCTGAACCTCTATGTTTGCAGCATCCATGAGCTGTTTTCTTTCGGGAGTAAAAGTTTCATCCACTTCCATAATCATAAATAATCTGTTGGCTAGGAGGTAAATTTCCATAGACACTATTCCGGCATCTTTGATGCTTTTAGTGATTTCAGGACGTGCATTTTCTGCAAGATGATACTTTTTATATTCTGCTATCAGCTCTGGATTATCAATTAGATCACAGGCATAACATATTCTTTTTAACGGCATACCTTTCTGCTTAAAGTTTATACTCTATTTTTTTCCCTTTATAAGTCAACACTTTTTTAGTTCCGTCTGGCAGCACAATGGTAAAAGTTCTTTCAGACAACATTCCTTTATATTGTCCTCTTCGGTTAGAAAGGGTTAATTTTTTCTGCTTGTCATTATAACTGAAATCAATTTCAGTGTAGGCGCCTTTTTCATAATTATAATTATCAAATTCATCTTCATAAAGAGTAAAGAAACCATCCTTTCCAGGATAGATTTTTATTTGAAGATTGTCCCATTTTTTTTCTTCCGCAAATTGCACTTGAGGCCCCATTGGAAGTATAGCTCCTTCCTTAACATAAAGCGGTATCATGTCAAGCGTTGTTTTTCTGGTAATTTCCTGACCGCCTTGCAGTTTTTCGTTTGTCCAGAAATCGTACCAGCCGCTTCCAGCAGGAAGATAAACGGTTCTTGATTTTTCTGCTGTAAAATCTATATTCTGCTTTTGATTCTGACCTTCTTTTATTTTTTCGGGTGTATATTGAGCCTCAACCACTGGTGCAACCAAAATAGATTTTCCGAACATAAACTCGTCTTTAACATCCCAGCTCTTAGAATCTGCAGCAAAATCCATAAATAATGCCCTCATAAAACTAGAATCTTTATGAGTTACTTCCCATGATGTCGAGTAAATGTAAGGCAATAAGGAATAACGCAGCTTTATAAATTTCTCAATCGCATCGTATACCGGTTCTCCTTTCTGACCAAAGTTATAGATCTCGCGAGGTATATCTGTACCATGCGAACGCATCATCGGGTTAAAAGCGCCAAATTGCAGCCAACGCACATAAAGCTCACGAAACAACGGACTATCCGCTCCTGAAACTTCTCCTTTTTGGTTGTAAACACCAGCAAAAAAACCTCCAATATCTGAATTCCAATGCGGCATACCGGTAAGGGTAAAATTAAGCCCCGCCGGAATCTGGGCACGCAGGTTTTGCCAACTAGACTCTACGTCTCCTGTCCATGTATTGGCCCCATAACGCTGCTGGCCAGCAAAAGCAGATCTTGTCAATATGAAAACTCGCTTATCTGAAGTCTCTTTTCTCTGATGGTCGTAAACCCCGCCTACAGTCATCAAAGGATAAGCATTTCGCACCTTTCTAAAAGTTCCCAAATAGGTTTTGGTATCATAATCTTCTGGTTTTACCCAAAGATGATCGGGCTCTGTAGAATCCATCCACCATCCGTCAATTCCTTTTGCAAAAAGGCCTTCGCTGGCATATTTCCAATAAATGTCTCTTGCCTTTGGGTTATAGGCATCATAAACACGCACTCCAGAAGGATAATCTTTTTTGGGCGGAAAAATTTCGCTGCCAGATTCAGGCCAAGTCAGAAAATCAAATAACATTCCGTTACTATTCAACTCACTATAAGGTTTTGTTTTTGGTCCAAACGAAGACCAGATCGAAATAATCATATGAGCATTCAGGCCATGAATTTCATCCACCATTTTTTGAGGCTCAGAAAATTCAGGATTAAGAAACTCCATCGCATTCCATAAATAATTATTTCCCCAATACTGCCAGTCTTGAATAATTCCGTCTAGAGGCACTCCGAGTTCACGGTATTTTTTTACTACGCCAACAATTTCATTTTGGCTTTTATAACGTTCCTTACTTTGCCAAAAACCATACGTCCAGAGCGGAAACATTGGAGCACTTCCTGTAAGCTTTCTCATTTGCGAAACCACTCCATCGGCATTTTTACCGTACATAAAATAGTAATCTACCCCGTCGCCCACAAGAGATTCAAAAGAAGTTCCGTTGGCGTTGTCTTTAAATTCTGTTGGAGCATAATTATCCCAAAAAAGTCCATACCCTTTTACCGACTGAAAAAAAGTCACGGCATCTTCTGTATTTCCCTGTTCCAAGCGATAATTTTGATTTCTTTGGTTTAAATCTCCTCTCTGGTGCTGTCCTAAACCATATATAGGTTCGTTTTTGTCTAAATCAAATGCCTGATATACGGTGTAAGAATCAGTATCGGTATCTTTTACTGGTTTAAATTTTGTTCCTTGTTTTTTCTCACGAAGCAAAGTCTGGTCTGAACTTGCAAATGAGATTTCTCCTGCTGGAAACTGTACCGTAACATTTAAACTTTCGGATTTTAAAACCAGTTGGTTGTTCTGACTTTTTACTGTAAAAGGAGTTGCTGACGGTTTCATGATTACCGAAAGGCTTTCTTTGGAATAAACTCCCGCTGCAGGATACTTTATAACTCTTACAATCGAAGGACTGTAAAACTGAATTTCTATTTTATTTCCATCTGCTTCGGTTTTAATTCCGAGACTTGTTTTTTCATACTTCTGTCCGTAGCTCATCACACAGAAAAGCAAAGGACAAATTAATTGGTAGATAAATTTCATTTTGATAGTTTGATAGTTAATAGTATTATAGTTTATTTTTTTGGTTTGTATATTATGAAAAAGCGGGAGCTTAAGATTCTTTTTGATGTAGCAATACAAAAGAAGGGGTACATGGTCTTCGAATAGGCCTTTAAATATGTACCTCGAAATTTTGCAGATGCTAATGTACTCTTTAGTCGGCAGGTGCAAAAAAAATGATACATTTTGACCTGTCATAAAATACATTTCATCCCTCTCACGGCCTTCAATAAGCATAATGATACATAAGAGCCTGTCAAATAACACATTTATATCCCATATGCTCTTTCATTAAAGGATATTTTTACACCCTGACACAATCGATTTAGCAATAGGGTTCTAATAAGCTTTTGCAGTCTAAAAATATGGATTGCTAATAGCTTTACAGAAATTCGAATTTCAGCTCCATCAGTTTCCTATGCTTATAAGTCGAGAAATCATAAAACTGCTAATTATCATATAAACCATTCGTAACCAAAAAACATGAAAAAAAACACAATAGCTCTAGGCCTTTCTGCCGGATTACTCTTGGCATCATGTGCTGTTAAAAATTACACCAAAACAGATGACGGTGTTTTAATAGCTCTGAAACCAACCACAGAAAACCAATTACGCACTCTGCGTCTTCAGGTTTTAGGCAATGATCTGATACATGTTGCTGCTGCAGCCCAAGAATTTCAAAAAGATTCGAGTCTTATTATTGTTCCTAACCAGCAAAAAGTTCCTTTTCACATTAATCAATCAAAAGATTCCATCCAGCTTTCAACCAAAACGCTGAATGTTGTGGTTTCGTCAAAAGACGGCGGAATCAAATTTAAAGATAAAAACGGAAAAATACTGTTGGCTGAAAAAGCAGGCGGAGGCAGAACTTTTCTTCCAATACAAGCCGATCAGACAAAAGGCTATACCGTGCGCCAAATATTTGATTCGCCTCAAGATGAAGCTTTTTACGGACTAGGACAGCATCAGTCGGATGAATTTAATTATAAAGATAAAAGCGAAGAACTTTTTCAATACAATACCAAAGTATCAGTCCCATTTGTTGTATCAAATAAAAATTACGGGCTTTTGTGGGACAGTTATTCTTTAAGCCGATTTGGAGACAGCCGTCCTTATGAACAATTAAATCAGGTTTTCAAATTATTTGGAAAAAATGGTGAACCAGGTTTCTTAACGGGAACTTACAGCACACCTGAGAAAAAAAATGCATCACTGATTCGCGAGGAAAAATCTATTTTCTTTGAGGATGTTAAAAGCATTAAAAACCTGCCAACAGAACTTCATTTAAAAAATGCCAATGTTACTTATGAAGGCGAAATTGAAGCTCCACAAGACGGAGAGTACAAATTTATATTATATTATTCTGGTTATGTAAAAGTCTATTTAGACAATCAATTAGTGGTTGCCGAGCGATGGAGAACCGCTTGGAATCCGAATAGCTACAAATTCTCTATGAATCTGAAGGCGAACAAACGCACTGCTTTAAGGATAGAATGGCGACCAGACGGTTCAACCTCTTACTGCGGATTAAGAGTAAGAACGCCACAACTGGCTGAGGAAAAAAACAGCCAAGTCTGGTGGAGCGAAATGAATAAAAAAATTGATTATTATTTTGTTCATGGCAATTCTATGGACAGCATAATTAAGGGATATCGAACCCTGACTGGAAAATCTCAAATCATGCCTCGCTGGGCAATGGGTTATTGGCAGAGCCGCGAACGATACAAAACCCAAGATGAAATCTTAAGCAATTTAAAAGAATTTAGAACACGCCAGATTCCAATTGATAATATCGTATTGGATTGGAATTATTGGGAAGATGATGCCTGGGGAAGCCACAAGTTTGACCCTGCCCGTTTTCCTAATCCAAAAGCTATGACCGACTCTATTCATTCGATGAATGCCAAAATGATGATTTCGGTATGGCCTAAGTTTTACAAAACTACACAGCACTTTAAAGAATTTGACCAAAAAGGATGGATGTATCAGCAAGCCATTAAAGATAATGTTCGTGACTGGGTTGGACCTGGTTATGTAGGATCATTCTATGATGCTTATGCAAGCGGTGCTCGTAAACTATTTTGGAAACAGATCTACGAAAATCTTTATCCTATAGGCGTTGATGCCTGGTGGATGGATGCCAGCGAACCTAATGTATTGGACTGTACAGATATGGAGTATCGCAAAAAATTGCAGGGACCAACCGCTCTAGGCCCTTCAACCGAATATTTCAACACTTATGCTCTAATGAATGCAGAAGCAATCTACGATGGACAAAGAGCTGTAGATTCTAATAAACGTGTGTTTCTTTTAACAAGATCAGGCTTTGCAGGATTGCAGCGCTATTCAACAGCAACATGGAGTGGCGATATTGCCACAAGATGGGAAGATTTGAAAACACAGATTTCGGCAGGTCTTAACTTTGCTGCAAGCGGTATTCCGTACTGGACGATGGATATTGGAGGATTTTGTGTTGAAGACCGCTATGTGAGTGCACAGCAGCAGTACGACAAAAATGGAAAAGAGAACTCTGACAGCAAAGAATGGCGTGAATTAAATGCACGCTGGCATCAGTTTGGGGCTTTTGCTCCACTATACCGATCTCACGGACAATTTCCTTATCGCGAACCTTGGAACATTGCTCCCGAAGGCCATCCAGCGTACGAATCTATTGTATATTATGACCGCCTTCGCTACAGATTAATGCCATATATCTACACAATGGCTGGGATGACGCACTTTAATGACTACACCATTATGCGTCCGTTGATAATGGACTTTCAAAACGATAAAAATGTCGTTAACATCAGCAACCAATTCATGTTCGGATCTGCTTTTATGGTGTGCCCTGTTTACCAATATGAAGCGCGAAAAAGAGAAGTGTACCTTCCTGCTGGCACAAACTGGTATGATTTTTATACAGGAAAGCAGCTCTTAGGCGGACAGACTTTACAGGCAGATGCACCTTATGGACGTATTCCGCTCTTTATTCCTGAAGGCGCTATAGTTCCTGTTGGTCCAGAAATCCAGTACACCGATCAGAAACCTGCTGATCATGTAGTGCTGTATGTTTATAAAGGCCGCGATGGCAGTTTTACTTTGTATGAAGACGAAGGTATTAACTACAATTATGAAAAAGGCCATTACAGTGCGATAAGCTTCAATTACAATCAAAAAAATCAGACCTTAACCATTGGCGAGCGCAAAGGAGATTTTAAAGGCATGCTAAAAGACCGAAAATTTAAAATCGTAATTGTTGATCCTTCCAATCCAAAAGCATTCCTTTCTGATGCTTCTGGAAAAGAAATCGATTATAACGGAGCGCATCAAGTCATAAAAATTTAATCATCTTATCCGTTGGGTGAAATAGAACAAAATTTAATTCTAACACATAGAAACATAGATTTTTATTGCTTCTGCTTAAGAGTATAGAAAAAGCAAGCTTTAACACATAGTGCCAATGTGTACTATTCTAAGTGAAACACCTTAAATGAATCACCTAAAGGCTATGTTTCTATGTGCTAAAATAATTTCACCCAATGGTTTCATCTTAAAACAATCGTATCCAGCACCTGTTAAAACAGCTTTAATGCAGGGCTTAATTGATTTAGAAAAATACAAATCCATGAAACTAAAAAAATATATCATCTTTTTATTGCTGCTGTCCTCAGCAGGCGCAATGGCACAGAAATCTCCTGTTTTTTTTCCTAAAGAAAATCTGATGGCAATGGGGATTTATTACTATCCGGAACACTGGAATAAAAAAGATTGGGAAAGAGATATCAGCAATATTTCTAAGACTGGTTTTGAGTTTATTCACATTGCAGAATTTGCATGGATAGACATGGAACCAGAAGAAGGACTTTACAAATTTGAATGGCTTGACGAAGTGATCAATCTGGCTGGAAAATACAAATTGAAAGTTATTTTAGGTACGCCTACAGCAATTTCGCCCGTTTGGATGGGCATCAAATATCCTGAAATCTATCTGATGGATAGCCATTATCAAAGAGCTGAGCACGGAACAAGAGCACAGCAGTCTTTGAGCAATCCCGTATGGAGAAATTTTTCTAAAAACATCATTAGTAAATTGGCATCGCGCTACGGCCATAATCCAAATGTAATTGGATGGCAGCTCGACAACGAGCCAGAAGCCAAAGAAGATTACAGCCCTTCTTCTCAAGACGCTTTCCGCAAATGGCTAGAGAATAAATACCGCACCATAAGCGCTTTAAATACGGCATGGGGAGCCTCTTTCTGGAGTCAGACCTACAGCAGCTTTGACCAAGTTAAAATTCCAAATGCAGATCATGTTGGATGGTGGGGAATCAATCCGCATGCCTTGCTTGACTTTAAACGCTATACTGCCGATACGCAGGCCGATTTTCTAGATTTTCAGGCAGACATTATTAGACCTTTAATTGCTAAAAATCAATTTGTAACAACAAATTATACCGCTACTACTCCATCAGCAGATCCTAGAAGAACAAAAAAACTCGACTTTAACTCTTTTACCAGCTATCCTAACAAAGGAGTTTCTAATATTGGAGACAAAGGTTTCCGTCTTGGCGATCCTCAAGAACTTTCTTTTGCCTTGAGCTTCTTTAAAACCAGAGACAATATTTCAGGAATTATGGAACTTCAGCCTGGTTTTGTCAATTGGGGAAATGTTAATCCTTTGCTGCAACCTGGCGTAGTGCGTATGTGGCTTTATCATTGTATGGCCGAAGGCATGTCTTTTGCCTGCTCTTATCGTTACCGTCAGATCAATTACGGTGCAGAGCAGTACCACAGCGCTATTACAAAACTTGATGGAACTACCCTATCACAAGGAGGAAAAGATTATCAGCAGACCATGCAGGAAATGAAATTATTGAGAAAGGCTTACAATCCGAAGGCTGAAATGCCTAAAGAAATTAAGGCTCGAAGAACTGCTTTGTTATGGAATTATGACAATTCTTGGAGCATGGGCCGTCAAGCGCAAACAAGCCAATGGAATACGCTATCTTTTTTTCAAAAATATCTTGAAATCGTAAAATCATACGGAGCTCCCGCAGAAATAATTTATGAAAACGAACCATTAGATTCTTATGCGGTTGTGGTTGCTCCCGCTTACGAAATAGCCGATGAGAAGCTTATTGCCAAATGGACAGAGTACGTAAAACAAGGTGGGCATTTAATCTTGACCGTGCGTACGGCTGTTAAAGACAAAAACGGCCATTTATTCCAAGCAGGATGGGGCGCTCCTATTTATCCTTTAATCGATGCCAAAATTGAAGACTTTGACCATCTTCTGCCTTATGCAAAAGGAGCTATCCAAGGTTTCGGAAAAGAGTATTACTGGAACAACTGGGCAGATTTAGTAAAAGCCAATAAACCTGAAAATGTACTTGCCAAATACACCAACCAATTTTACGCAGGCACGGCAGCTGTGGTGACCAACAAAATAGGAAAAGGAACCGTTACTTATATTGGCACCGATACAGACGATGGCCAACTTGAAAAAGAAGTCCTGCAGCAGGTGTATAATCAGGCAGGGATTGCTGTTGAGCATTATCCTAAAGGAGTTTACATTAGCTGGCGCGACGGATTCTGGATTGCAGTCAATTATTCTTCAGAAGATTACCAGATCGAAAAAATATCCAACACTGCAAATATTTTAATTGGCGGTAAAATTGTACCGCCAGGAAGCGTAACCGTTTGGCAGCAATAAAAATGACTTTTTTCTAAACATCCATAATTCTTAAAGATTCCTGCAACTTCTGTTGCAGGTTTCAACACTAACTAACTATAAATTTAAACCAATCAAAATGAAAAAAAATCTAATCGCTTTGCTTTTTGCCTTGAGTTTGTGTGCCAATGCAAATGTAAAAATGCCATTGCTTTTTAGCGACGGAATGGTTTTACAGCGCAATAAACCCATTTCTGTTTGGGGATGGGCCAATTCTGGAGAAAAAATTGAAGTCACTTTTAATAAACAGACCCAGAAAACTAAAGCAGACAAAAACGGAAAATGGCTTTTGTACCTGAAACCTGAAAAAGCTGGCGGTCCTTTTAAAATGACCATCAAAGGAAACAACAGCATTACCATTGAAAATGTCCTAGTCGGAGAAGTCTGGGTATGCAGCGGACAGTCAAATATGGAATGGCCAGTTGCTCAGGCGCAAAATGCCGATTATGAAATTAGTCAGGCAGATAATCCATGGATACGACAATTTTTAGTAGATAAAGATTTGAATTCGACACCTAAAGAAGAGCTCAAAGCTGGAAGCTGGAAAGAAAGCAGTAAAAAAAATACAGGGGCCTTTACAGCAGTGGGCTATTTTTTCGCCAAAAAAGTATACAATGAATTAAAAATTCCAATCGGGATAATAAACTCTTCTTGGGGAGGCACTTGCGTGGAAACATGGACAAGCAGGGAAGCTTTTGAAAAAAGTCCTGAATTCAGTAGCATGATTGCCGATCTTCCAAAAATCCCAATGGATTCATTGCTAAAAAACAAACTGGCTACACTGAAAGTACAGATTGAAAATCTTCAAGGATCTAAAATCACTTCAAACTCAGAAAGCCAATACAAAACGGCAAACTTTGACGATAGTTCGTGGCCAGAAATGCACGCACCTCAATTGTGGAACCAGCAATTGGGCAGTTTAGACGGTACAGTCTGGATGCGTAAATCTTTTATGATTTCAAAAGAAGATGCTGCTAAAGAGGCTTTATTGGAGCTTGGCAAAATAGACGATGAAGATCTTTCTTATGTAAATGGAATTGAAGTGGGAAAGAATACCCAATGGGACAAAAAAAGAATATATAAAGTACCTGCCGGAACACTTAAAGAGGGGCTTAATACTATTGCCGTACGAGTAACGGATTACAGCGGAGGAGGCGGAATTTTTGGCGATGAGGCTGACTTAAAATTAACTGTGGGCAGTACCATTGTGCCACTTGCAGGAAAATGGAAGTTTCAGGTTACAGAAATCAGAACAGACTTGTCTCCAAACAGCTATCCTGCCCTTCTTTATAATGCCATGATCAATCCTTTGATTCCGTATGCTATTCAAGGAGTTTTATGGTATCAGGGAGAGGCAAATGCTACACGCGCCGAACAATATAAAAAAGCTTTTCCGTTATTGATTAACGATTGGAGAAACAAATGGTATCAGGGAGATTTTCCTTTCTTTTTTGTGCAATTGTCTTCTTTTAATGAGTTTGGAGGAAACAGCAAAACTGGCAGCTATTGGGCAGAGTTAAGAGAGGCTCAGAATTTCACCCTTCAAACTGTTGCCAATACTGGTATGTGTGTTACGGCAGATATTGGAGATCCGAAGGATATTCATCCAAAAAACAAACAAGACGTAGGATACAGACTGGCTGCCATTGCCTTGAATAAAGTATATGAAAAAGGAAATGTTTTCAGCGGACCAGCATATAAGTCTATGGAAACAAAAGGCAATCAGATTCTCTTAACATTTGACAATGCCGCAAGCGGTTTACTGGTTCATGATAAATACCAATATGTAAAAGGATTTGAAATTGCAGGATCTGATCATGTTTTTCATTATGCCAAAGCTCAAATAAAAGGCAATCAGCTTTTGGTATGGAGCGATCAGGTTCAAAATCCAGAAGCAGTTCGCTACGGCTGGGCCGACGATGCTAGCGACTGTAATCTTTATAATGCAGAAAATTTCCCTGCTGTTCCTTTTCGAACAGATGACTGGAATAGCATTACAAAAGGTACTAAATACAGCTTTGAGAAATAAGCCATTTTATAAAGCAAAGGCGTATTGCACATTTCAATTTTCCCTATCGATTCTGCAAAATCGATAGGGATTGGAATGATGGCTGTAATTTTACATAAAAACAGCCCTTCTTATACTGCAACTGCAGATAAATGATTAATTTAGACCGAATGAAAAAGCATAAAGCCCTCTTACTATTTCTTGCTGTTTTTGGAATAATTTCCTTCCAAAGCATTCTTGCGCAGTCCAATTATATTTTTCACCA